>Ga0209581_1001193_pt1 | contig 33295 bp, 25 predicted proteins | sample Coa_R2_FD_187160 | JGI IMG/M metagenome (GOLD analysis project Ga0209581, IMG submission 187160) | Surface soil microbial communities from Centralia Pennsylvania, which are recovering from an underground coalmine fire - Coalmine... | ecosystem: Environmental > Terrestrial > Soil > Unclassified ...
TACCGGCACGATCTACGGCCGGGTTCCGGTCGCCGCGAACGAAAGCATCCAGATCACCGGCGGCGCCGGTTTCAATCGCACCATCACGGTCGGGCCATCGGGCCAGTATTCCATCACGCTGCCGGTAGGCACTTATACGGTATCGCTGTTGCAGAACGGGCAGGTGGTAGATTCTCGAACCGGGATCAATCCGGCCGCCGCGGGCGCCGTCGAAGTCGATTTCGCCGCCAATGCCGCGGCGCCGCAAAACGAAACGACACTGTCCGCGATCAATGTGACCGGCAGGGTCCCACCGATCGACGTGACCACCACCAATCAGGTCACCACGATTACGGCCAAGCAGTTGCAGCAATTGCCGTTGCAGCGCACTGCGGAAAATATTGCGCTGCTGGCGCCCGGGGTCACCCCTGGCTCGGCTTTGCTTTCGATCACCAATCCCACGGCACTGGGCACGCCGTTGCTGGTATTTGGTGGCGCGTCGGTCGCCGAGAACGCCTACTATCTGGACGGTTTCAACAGCACCGACGCGTTGACCGGCCAGGGAGGCGTGAGCCTGCCGTACGGCGCCATCGAACAGCAGCAGACGATCACGACCGGGTATGGGGCGCAATATGGCCGGTCGATCGGCGGTGTCATCAGCCAAGTCGGCAAGAGTGGTTCCAACGATTGGCACTTCGGCGTGAAAGCTTCATGGGGGCCGGCGAGTTGGCGCTCGGATTACGTCAATCAATACTGGAACAATCCGATGGCAACCGAGGCCGACTTCCCCGGGGAGGCCGACGGCGATTTGAGGACCTATCGTAAAGACGATCACTACAGCGAAAGCATTTACGACGCTTACGTCAGCGGCCCGATCGTGCCGGACAAGCTGTTCTTTTTCATGGGCGTCGAGCAGGATCTCGTCCATTTCAACCAGGTCAGCGCCGAGAGCAGCCTGGCCACCAATACCTTCACGACGGAGCACGATCCCAAGATCTATGCCAAGTTGAACTGGAACATCAACGACAGCAATGTGCTTTCGTTGACGGCGGTGCAGAACCAGCACAAGCAATGGCAGACGAACGACAGTTTCGATTACGACACTTTCCAGACCGGTGACTTCGTCAGCCTGAATCCCAGCATCAAAAACAGTTTCCGCATAGGGGTGCTGAACTACACGTCCTATTTGACGGACAACCTGACGCTGAACGCGATGTATGGCAAGGAGCACGGCGAGTATTTCACCCAGCAGCCGGCGTTTCCCGGCTACGACCCGACCTTGCCCGAAATAGCGGGGGCTTCTTCGCAGAATCCTGCGTTCGCGCCGCCGGGTGGCGTTCGAAACAGCAATAGGCAGTTCACGACCACCGATCCCAGTCACCGCGATACCGTGGCGAACTATCGCTTGAGCTTGGATTACAAGTGGCGTACCCACGATTTCAAGATCGGCATCGACAACATCACCACCTGGGACATCAACGACGGCACGATCGATACCGGACCCGGATACAGATGGGTGTATGGCCTGGGCGACCCCACCAGGAATATCACCGGCACCGACCCCAACGTACCTCCCTATGTCGGGCCACCCGATTCCAACCCGGACGGTGCCGGCGGCTATTTTGTGAGCAAGGAAATATTCCTCAACTCCGCAAGCGTGCGGGTTGCACAGCGCGCCCAATACCTCCAGGACGACTGGCAGGTCACCCCCAATTTCCTGCTGAATCTCGGCATCCGCAACGATCAGTTCGTCAACTACAACCCCGCGGGCGAGCCCTATATCCGTTTGACCAAACCCCAGTGGGCGCCGCGAATCGGTTTCAGTTGGGACGTCAAGGGCGATTCCTCGCTGAAGGTGTTCGGCAATGCCGGACGCTACTACTTGGCGCTGCCGGCGGGTGTGGCTTTGCGCGGCGCCGGCGCTTCGACCTTTACCGACCAATATTTCACCTACAACGGCATCGATCCGAACGGCATTCCACTCGGACTCACGCCCATTCCGGAGAACCCGGCGAGCGGCGTTTCGCAAAACAATGAATACGGCTTGCCGCTGGACCCGCGCACGGTCGCGTCGACGAACATCAAGGCCGAGTATTCCGACGAGTATGTGCTGGGGATGGAAAAGCTCTTCAATTTCGCGAGCGTTCCATTGGTATTCAACGCTACCGGCATTTACCAGAAGTTGGGCCGGATCATCGACGATTGGGATGATCAGCAGAGGATGTGTGCCGCCGGCCTATCCGAAGGATATGCGTGGTTGACTCCGCAGAACTGCACGGCCTACACCTTGGGTGCCGTGCTGATCAACCCCGGCGAAACCCAGACGATACAAGTATCAACCCCGACGGGAGGTCTGGTGCCGGTCACCGTCGACTTGGCGCAGCAAGGTTTCCCGCGCAAACCCATCCGCAAGTACTACGCGCTGAACTTGTCCCTGAAGCACGAATGGGACGGCAAGTGGTTTGGCGAGATCGCGTATACGTTTTCGAGAAACTGGGGCAACACGGAAGGCCCGGTGGATTCGATCATCGGCCAGGCGGGTCCATCGGTGTCCATCACCGAGCAATGGGACTTCTATCAGATCATGCAGAACTCCTACGGATTGCTGCCCAACGATCAGCGGCACCAGTTCAAGATCTACGGTGCCTATGCGTTGACGCCGGAATGGACGTTGGGCGCAAATCTGTTCATCGCCTCCGGCCATCCTTTTACTTGTTTGGGCGAGTATCCGACCCCGGTAACACCGGATTACGGCGAGTCGTATCACTTCTGTGTCGGCAACACGCCAGCGCCTCCGGGCTCGACTGGATTTACGCCGTGGACCCATCAGCTCGATCTCAACGTCAACTACCAACCGAACTGGGCGAATCACAAGTTGAACTTCAATCTTGCTGTGTTCAACGTCTTCAACAACCAGACCGAACTGCAATACCTGCCCGGTTATGGCAGCACAGTCGACGGCTTCGTCACACCCGATCCCACCTATCGTCTGGTGCAAGGCTGGACTGATCCACGCTTCGCGCGGTTCAGCGTGTCTTACGACTGGTGACAAGACAGGCAATTTCCTACGCCGCCGGGGGGTATCGCCCGGCGGTTTTTTCGATGAGATCATCAGCCTGCGTCTTGTTTCCCGAGCGTAAATGGCGGAATCTCAGATCAACCCGTCGACGCCTGCGCCGGCAAAGCCGCTTTCGAAAGTGGCATCGCGGCTGTTGTTCCGTGCTCAGAGGGAATTGGACAGCGGCGACGCCGTTGCCGCTTCGCAAACGCTGACCAGTGTACTCGCCTTGGCGCCTGGAAATGCCGAAGGACTTCGCTGGATGGGTATTGCGGCGCAGAATCGTGGGCATCAAGCCATGGCTGTTGAGTACTTCCGGCTCGCGTTGGCCGCGTTGCCGGAGGATGCTGATCTTCATATCCAGTTGGGCGTGGCTCTGCATCGGAGCGGTGAAGTCGATGATGCCTTGCGATACCTGAGGCACGCGTGTGTTCTGGCGCCCGATTCGGTGTCGGCGTGGTACAACTTGGCCGAAGCGTTGAAACTGCAAGCCTGTACGGAGGAAGCGGTTGGGGCGTTGCAGCGCGTGCTTTCCCTCGATTCCGCGCATGTCCCGGCGCGACTCGCATCGGCTGGTGTACATGCGAGCGTAGGAAAGATCGACACGGCGGCGGGCGAGCTGCGTGCGGTGTTGAAAGGCGACCCGTCGCATGCCAAGGCCTGGTTTGCATTGTCCGATCTGAAGACCGTCAGGCTCGATGCACACGACGTGCGGCAACTCGAGCATGCGTTGCGCCAAACGGATTTGGCAGCCGAATCCCGTGTCTTGCTCGGGTTTGCATTGGCAAAGGCTCTGGAGGATCAGGGTGACTATGACCGATCCTTCGAAGTGCTTCGCCAGGCCAACGCGCTGCAGCGAAGCGGCATAAAGTGGAACGGTAAAGCAGAGCATGAGCGCGTCAATGCAATTCTTCGCGCATTCGACAACCCGCAGCCTCCTCCACTGAATACAAGTCTCGGCCGTGAGGTGATCCTGATCGCGAGTATTCCGCGTTGCGGTTCCACGCTCGTCGAACAGATTCTGGCCTCGCATCCCGAGATCGAAGGCGCCAACGAGATCAAGGATCTGCCGCAGGTGATTGATGCCGAGACACGCCGCCTCGGCAGTGCCTTCCCGCTATGGGTGTCCGCCGCAAAGGACGAAGATTGGCAGCGACTCGGCAACCGGTATCTGGACCGAACCGCTCGCTGGCGCAAGCGCCGACCGCGATTCGTGGACAAGAATCTTCTGAACTGGATGTTGGCGGGCGCGGCGTTGACGATGCTGCCGGCTGCGCGGGTCGTGATATGCCGGCGCGATCCGCTGGAAACCTGTCTTGCGTGTTATCGGCAGTGGTTCGGAACTGGTGCCGAGTTCAGCTACGACCTCGACGAAATGGCCGATTTCTGCATTGACTACATGCGGTCGACCCGTTTCTGGTTGAAAAGATTTCCGGAACGCGTATTCGATCTGGAATACGAAGCATTGCTGGCTGATCCGGAAACCGTGACCCGCCAACTGCTCGATTTTTGCGGATTGTCATTCGACCCCGCTTGCCTCGATTTCCATCGCACCGAACGCACGGTTCTCAGCGCACCAAGCGCCGCACAGGTTCGCAGCCCACTGCTGCGCAACACGGCGCGCGCCAACCGCTACGGGGAACGTCTGGACCAACTTCGCTCGCGCTTGCGCGACGCAGGACTGCTGGCTGGTGAGCAGTCGCGGTAAGAGGCAGCCGCATCAAAAGCTCAACTTCTCCCTTCCGCGCCGCTTGCGGCGCCACAGCGTGTCCAGCGCGGCCGTGCCGGGGCCGAACGCCGCCAACACCAGAAAGCCGCCGGCGATGGCGATGTTCTTCTCGAAGTTGATCGCCTGCATCGGGTCGGCGAAGTTGTTGTGGAAGAAGAACGCGGCGAGCAGCGTGAACACGCACAGGCCGAGTGCCGCCCAGCGCGTCAGGAACCCGAACAGCACCGCCAGCCCGCCGCCTAATTCCGCGAAGATCACCAGCGGCAGCAGGCCCGGCGGCAGTCCATGCGCGGCGAGCATGCCTGCGGTCGCCGCATAGCCCATCACCTTCTGTGTGCCGGAGATCAGGAAGATTTGCGCCAGGCCGATGCGGCCGAGCAGAACGGCGAGATTCTGCATGTGGAAGGTTCTCCGAATCAGCGCGCGCAGCGGCAAAGCCGCAAGCATAGCGGCACGGCGCCGCGGATGAGAACCGCCATCAGTTGGACGCGACGACCTCGCCGCCCGGCGCGTGCCATTCCAGCACGCGCTTGGCGTAGAGGAAATGCGTGCGCCAGTAATCGCCGTCGAGCTGATCCAGTCTCACCGTGCCGCCGCGATTGGGCGCGTGCACGAAGCGGCCTTCGCCGACATAGATCGCGACGTGATTGACATGAAGCCGGCTGCCGAAAAACAGCAGGTCGCCGGGCGCGAGGCGGTCCGACTTGACGCGCGGCGCATCGACGTCGGCGATTTCGCCGGAACGGCGCGGCAGCACCACGCCGGCCGAACTGCGGAACACGTAGTCCACCAGTCCGCTGCAATCGAAACCGCTCTGCGGCGTGTTGCCGCCATAACGATAAGGGGTTCCGACCAGGCCGATGGCGCGGAACAGCACGTCATTGGCGGCTTGCGCCGGCGGCGGCGGGGTGGTTGCGCATGCTCCCAGCATCAGCGCAGGAGCGAGCGCCGCAAGGCGGAACAACCAGCGCTGCGCGCCGGTCAACGTTCCGCTCTCCGGAGGCGACAGCACGCGATGCGCGTTGCCCGGCAGTCGGGCGAAAGGGGAGCGCGGGCGTGGCGAAGAGATGAATTCATCGTGGCAAAACGGTGAAGGCCGCGCGAAGGTAACGCATGAGCCGGGCTCCGTAAAGCCCGGCGAGAGAAAACAAACGTGATTCGTGACGCGGTCGACGCGGCGCGCCGGGAACTCAGGCGGCGCCGGCCTGGGGTGCGGGAGCGGCGGCCATTTCCAGTTCAAGCTCGAATGCGGCCGTGCGGCGGCGGGCGGCCTCGATCACCGCGCTGGGCAGACCCTGCCCGGAAGCCAGTTGCGCCAAAGCGGCGCGTTGGCGCGGATCGAAATCCGGATCGTGCTGCGCTTCGTCCAGCGCGGTCAGCAGCGTCGCCAGCCAACCGGCGCCGGGCGCGCGCAGCATCAGCAGGATTTCGGGCACCGAAAGGCTGTTGCGGTAGAACGACGGCGTCATGATGGATTCCCCCTGACAGTTCCAACCGGGAAGCTGCACGAATAATGCCAAGCCGCGCGCCGGGGGCAAGAATCACTAGCTGCCGCTAAACTCGCGCGATGTCTCAATTCTCGGATCTGATTCAATCAGATGTGCTGATCCTGGGCGGCGGGGTGATTGGTCTGTCCTGCGCGCTCGCGTTGGCGCGCGCCGGTGCCTCCGTGCGCGTGCTGGAACAAACCGCGCCCGGCGCCGGCGCCTCGCACGGAAATTGCGGCACGTTGACGCCCAGCCACGCGATTCCCCTGTCGGTGCCCGGCGTGCCGTGGAAGGCGCTGCGCTGGATGACCCGGCGCGACGCGCCCTTGTACGTCAAGCCGCGACCCGATCTGCAACGCTGGCGCTGGCTGCTCGGCTTTGCAATTCGTTGCAATGCGCGCGATGCGCAACGTGCCGCGCTGGCGCGCGCGGCGATCCTGCAACGTTCGTACGAACTGCTGCCGCGGTGGCTTGCCGAGGAAGGCATCGATTGCGAATACGCTCGCCTGGGCACGCTCTACGTGTATCGCGATGCGCGTGCGCTGGACGATGACCGCCATGATGTGGATTGGTTGAACGAGCTGGGTGTGCGCACGGAGATCCTCGATCCCGACCGCGTGCTGGCGATGGAGCCCGCGCTGAAGGAGGGTATTGCCGGCGGCGTGTGGCATCCGGACGACGCGCAATTGCGGCCGAACAAGCTGATGGAAGGTTTGACGCGGCGCGTGGGCGAGCGCGGCGTGACAATCGAGAACGACACGCGCATCGAGGGCTTCGTCTGCGCGCAGGGACGGATCGCGAGCGTGCGCACTTCGCGTGGAGAATTCACGGGCGAACAGATTGTGATGGCCCTGGGCGCGTGGTCGCCTCGGGTCGCGCAGCAACTCGGCTTGCGTTTGCCGATCCAGCCCGGCAAGGGGTATTCGATCACCACTTCGCTCCCTGATCCCGCGCCGCAGCGCCCGCTGGTATTGCGCGAGCCGGGCGTGTGCGTCACCACCTGGCCCTCGGGTTTCCGCTTGGGCAGTACGATGGAATTCTCCGGATACGACGAATCGCTCAATCGCACGCGGCTGGAAGCATTGCGCCGCGGCGCACGCATCTATCTGCGTGCGCCGTTCGGCGACGAGCTGCGCGAAGAGTGGTGGGGCTGGCGGCCGATGTGCGTGGATGAAGTGCCATTGATCGGGCCGAGTACGCGCTGGAAGAACCTGATGCTTGCTACGGGCCACGGCATGCTGGGAGTCAGCATGTGCGCGGCGACGGGAGAATTGATCGCAGCCTTGATCGGCGCAGGCAAACCGGCGGTCGATCCCGTGCTGTACTTGCCTGCGCGCTTCGGCTTGTGAGCGCGATGATCGACACGCAATCCGACCTGCTCGTCATCGGCGGCGGTTCGGCCGGTCTGGCGCTGGCGATCCGCGCCGCGCGACATGGTGCGAAAGTCTCGTTGTTCGAACCGCACGAACTGGGCGGCACCTGCGTCAACCGCGGCTGCGTGCCCAAGAAGGCGATGTGGCTGGCGGCAGAACTGGCGCGGATGCAGACGCTGGCGGTCGAGATCGGTTTCGATTCGAAACTTGGTGCTCTGGATTGGCCGGCTTTCATCGAACGCCGCGAAGTCTACATCGCGCGTGCACGCCAGGCGTATACGCGCCGACTGGAGGAATACGGCGTGCGCGTGATCGCAGCGCCCGCGCAATTCATCGACGCGCACACGCTGCAAGCCGATGGCGTGCAGTACCGGGCGCCGCATATCGCCATCGCAACGGGTTCGCGACCGCGCGTGCTGGATCTGTCCGGTGCGCAGCTCGGCATCGATTCCGACGGATTCTTCAAGCTGCGCGAATGTCCGCGTCGCGTCGGCATCATCGGTGGCGGCTATATCGCGGTGGAACTGGCCGGCGTGTTGAATTCGTTGGGTGCGCGGGTCGAACTGTTCTCGCGCAGCCGTCTGCTCTCGCATTTCGATGCGGATCTGGGCGATGCGTTGTGCGCGACGATGGATTCTCAGGGGATCGTGCAGCACGGACAGTGCGCCGTGCGCGGTGCGCTGCGCGAGGAGGACGCATTGTGGCTGGACTGCGCCGACCACGCGCGGCACGGGCCGTACGACCAGATCATCTGGGCAGTCGGACGCGTGCCGAACGTCGAATCATTGAACCTCGGCGTGGCGGGCGTGCGCTTGGGCAAGGACGGTCATATCGCCACCGACGAATACGAGAACACCGGCGTGCCCGGCGTGTACGCGTTGGGCGACGTGAATGGCAAGCGTGCTTTGACGCCGGTGGCGGTCGCGGCGGGCCGCGCATTGGCGGAGCGCCTGTTCGGCGGCGATGTCGACGCGCATCTGGATTACACCAACATCCCGAGCGTAGTGTTTTCGCATCCGCCGGTGGGCAGCGTCGGCCTGTCGGAAGCGCAGGCGCGCGCGCAATACGGCGACAAGGTCAGGCTGCACATGGCCACGTTCGTGCCGATGCTGGAGCGTCTGGCCGATCACGAACAGCCCACGCGCATGAAGATGATCACCATCGGCGACGAAGAACGCATCGTCGGCCTGCACGGCATCGGGCCGGGCATGGACGAGATGCTGCAGGGCTTCGCGGTGGCCGTGCGGATGGGGGCCACGCGCACCGATTTCTTGCGCACGGTGGCGATACATCCGACGTCTGCCGAAGAGTTCGTGTTGATGCCGTAGCGCTACACTTCGGCGATGGAAAATTTCACCCTTCATCGCGGCAACGCTCCATTGCTGGTCAGCCTGCCGCACGATGGCACCGCGATCCCGGACGAGATCGCGGCGCGCATGACGCCGCAGGCATTGCGCGTGCCCGACACCGACTGGCACGTGGGCCGGTTGTACGCGTTCGCGCGGGAACTCGACGCCTCGGTGATCATGCCGCTCTGGTCGCGTTACGTGGTCGATCTCAATCGCCCACCGGACGGTCACGCGCTGTACCCCGGCCGCAGCGAAACGGCGCTGGTGCCCCTAACGGCCTTTGCCGATGAAGCGCTTTATCTCGATGGACAAGAGCCGACACCGGAGGAGGTCACGGCGCGCACTGAATGGTACTGGCGCCCTTATCACGATGCGCTGAGCAAAGAGCTGCAGCGGCTGCGCGCAGAACACGGGCATGTTGTGCTGTGGGATGGCCATTCGATCCGGAGCCGTGTGCCGATGTTCTTCGAGGGACGCCTGCCGGATTTCAATCTCGGCACGGCGAACGGGTCGAGCTGCTCGAATGCCTTGCAGGCGCGGCTGGAAGCGGTATTGCGCGCGAATGCCGGCGGCGGCGAACGAGGTTACGATCACGTGGTGAATGGCCGCTTCAAGGGCGGCTACATCACCCGCCATTACGGTGATCCGGACGGCGGCATCGACGCGGTGCAACTGGAATTGGCACAGTGCATCTACATGGACGAAGACAGTTTCGAATACCAGCCGCAACGTGCCGCACCGGTTCAGCGCGTGATCCGCGGATTGCTGGAGACTTGTCTCGCGACATGACGAACGGCTGGATGCAGCCGGAGGAGGCGCGATGGAAGAGCCGAATGCGTCACCACAGACCGCGCGTGAAGAGCCTGCGCGCTATACGCCGGACGGCTATCGCGCTGGCATCATCACCGCGATCTCGGTGCTGGTGGGCTTTTCCCTGTCCTTTCTGCGTTACTGGGCGTTCGAAGCGCCACAGGAATGGTCGTGGCGCTTCAGCATTTCCACCGTGCTGATGATCGTCTCGATGCTGATGCAACTGGTGGCGCTGTTCCGCTCGTTGCAGATCGAGGATCACGAGATCGCCCACTATCGCGCTACCTGCCGCTGGCTGGTCTGGGGCGTGGCGCTGATGATCCTGGCGCTGATCTTCGCCGCGATGGAAGTGTCGTTCGGCGCGAAAGGGCCGCCGGTATTCTGATCAGCCGCGGGCACGCGCGACGCACTTCAGTTCGATCGCGATCGGCGTGGGCAACGCAGTGATGCCCAGCGTGGTGCGGCAAGGCGCGCTGGCCGGATCGGGAAAATATTCGGCCCAGACCGCGTTGTACGCCTTGAAGTCGCGCGCCATGTCGGTGAGGAACACGGTGACATCAATCAGGTCTTCCCAGCGTGCGCCGCTGGCCTCGAGTACCGCACGCACGTTGGCGAATACTTGCCGCGTCTGCGCCTCGATGTCGTGAGCGACCAGCGTGCCGCGCGGATTGAAGACGTTGCCCGGAATCTCGTCACTGCCGGGCACACGCGGGCCGATGCCGGAAAGGAACAGGAGCTCGCCTGCGCGGCGTGCGTGCGGGTAAGCGCCGACCGGCGCGGGAGCGGAAGGGGTCCGGATCGAATCGCTCATGGTTGGGTCGGTGTCGCCGGTGAAGTTCGGTTCGCGGTGGTTGCGGCATCTCCCACCGAGGCGCGTCCGCCGGCTTCCGCGACCGTGATCGACTGCCGCGCGATGAGGTGGTTGTTTTCATCGCTTACGCTCAGGCTGTAGTTGCCGGGGCGCAGATACAACTCCCCCGAAGGCACCGAGCTGTTGGAGGTGGTAATCCGCACGTCGCCGAACATCGTCAGCGGGATGACATCCAGCACCATGCGGTCGGCGGGAATCGCTTCGTCGCTTTCGTCCGCATAACGAGCCTCGACCAGGCAGGGGAACCGGTTCTGACAAATGCCGCCATCGACGTAGTACGGCACGCGCAGATCGCCCAGCGTAAGCCAGGTCGGCCGTCCGTCCCGCAAATGCGTCATCGGGAAGAACACGCTGATGTCGTAGCCTGGCTGCAGCGACCAGGGCTTGCCGTCCTTGTCGACGAAGACGATCGGCTGGCTCGGGTTGAGGGACTGCACCACGGCGGCGTAATACGGATGATCCAGTACGCTGCCGTCGTGCGAGAGCAGCATGGTCTGCTCGACCGCCAACGGCTGGATTCCGGTGTCCTCGATGAAATGCTCGGCCATCGACTGCGCGCCGAGGAACTTGCCCTGCTTCTGGATGTGCGCGTACCCCGCATTCACCACCAGCCGGGTATTCGGATCGTCCTTGAAGAGGTTGGCGAGATGGCGTGCCTGCTGCGCTTCGCGCGCATCGCCCTGGTACTGGTCGTCGGCCTCGTAAGCGACCACTTTGTAACCGAGCTTCAGCGCCTCGCGCACCATTTCCGCGTACACCGGCTCGCGCGTGTAGAAGCCGGAGGCCGCGATCGGATAACCGCGCTTCTGCAAATCGGAGTCGTTGCGGTACAGCGTCTCGGCGGCGAAGGTGTTGAACCCTTCCGCGCGCAACGCCTTCAGCAGTTGCACCGTGAGCGAGCGCGTCAGCGGTACATTGTGCGCCTCGTTGAGAAACACGGCCTTGTACGACCTGGCCAGGGTCGGGATGTAGCCGCGCGCAGGCACCGGGTGCCAGCCCGGTTGCCCCAGCGGCGAAGGCGCATCGTCGGACAACAGCTGTTCCTTGATGGAGAAACTCTGCAGTGCATCGGAATAGTCGCCGATGAAGGTCTGGTACCAGGACAGGTACTGGCCGAAGATCACCCGGAAATTCGAATTGTCGCTGGCCGCATAGGCGCGGCGCATCACCTGGTATTGCGCGAGAAGACCCTTGCGCCGCTGCGCGTCCTGCATGATCTGCTCGGAGCGCTCCACCGCCGCGACCTGTTGCTCGCGTACGCCGAGTTTCGCGAGGTCGTCTTGCGCGCCCGCCACCGTCGCGGTCAGACACAGCGCGAATGCAGACAGCAGGGTGCGCAGCGACATGATCGTCTACTCGTGGCCAGCCGAGCGCAGTGTACGTCGCCGGCGCCGTATGGCGGCTGTGTCGGAAGTCGCGGAAGTGGACTGTCTCAGAAGTTCGCCGCCGCCGCGCGCTGCAGGGTGCGCGCATACACCTGTTCCAAGTCGTCAGGCCGCGCGACGTCCATGCCCAGATCGCGGATGCGGCCGTCGGAGAGGCCGTAGCACCAGCCGTGCACGGCCAGTTTCTGGCCGCGCTCCCAGGCGTCGCGCACCACGGTGGTGCGGCAGACATTCGCCGCCTGCTCGATCACGTTCAGTTCGCACAGCCGGGCGTGGCGCGAATCCGCCGGCAACGATTCCAGCATCGCTGCGTGCGCCGCGCGCACGTCGCCGACGTGCCGCAGCCAGTTGTCCGCCAGGCCGACACGGCGATCCTCCAGCACCGCCTGCACGCCGCCGCAGCCGTAATGGCCGACCACCATGATGTGCTCGACCTTCAGCACGTCCACCGCGAACTGCATCACCGACAGACAGTTGAGATCCGCATGCACCACCAGGTTGGCGACGTTGCGATGCACGAACACCTCGCCGGGTGCAAGGTCGACGATCTGGTTGGCCGGCACGCGCGAATCCGAGCAACCGATCCAGAGATATTTCGGCGCCTGTTGCCGCGACAGGCGCGCGAAAAATTCCGGATCGCGCGCGCGGATCTCTTCCGACCATTGGCGGTTGTTTTCCAGCAGATCCTTGGGTGAACTCATGCTTTCCCTCTTGCAATGCAGACATTCTTCGATTCGGTGAAAAAGCGCAGCGCCTCGAAACCGCCTTCGCGACCCACGCCGGAATTCTTCACGCCGCCGAACGGCGTACGCAGGTCGCGCAGCATCCAGCAGTTGATCCAGACGATGCCGAATTCCAGCCGTTCCGCCATGCGCTGCGCGCGATCCAGGTTTGTGGTCCACAGCGACGCGGCCAAACCGTACTCTGTGCCGTTGGCGATTGCGACTGCTTCGGCTTCGTCTTCGAACGACAGCAGCGTGACCACGGGACCGAAGATTTCCTCCCGATTAGTCGCGCACTCCTGAGGCAAGCCCTCGATCACCGTCGGCGCCACGAACCAGCCGTCCGCACAGCGGCCATCCAGCTTCATGGCGTGACCGCCGCACAGCACGTCGCCGCCTTCCGCAACCGCGCGCTCGATGCAGGTGGTCACCTTGTCGAAATGCGCACCGGAGACCAGCGCGCCGAGATCGCTGTTTTCGTCTTGCGGATCGCCCACGCGCAATGCTGCCACTTTGGCGAGATAACGCCGCTTGAATTCGTCGTAGATCGAACGCTGCACCAGAAGACGCGAGCCGCACAGGCAAATCTCGCCCTGGTTGGAGAAACCCGAACGCACGATGGTGTCGAGATTCGCGTCGTTCAAATCCGCATCGGCGAACACGATGGCCGGATTCTTTCCGCCCATTTCCAGCGAAACCTTCTTGAACGACTTTGCCGCTTGCGCCGCGATTGCCGCGCCGGTGCGCGTCGAGCCGGTAAAGGAAATCGCCTTGATGTGCGGATGTTCGACAATGGCTTCGCCGACGGCGGGCCCGGTGCCCTGCACGATGTTCAACACGCCGGGCTGAAATCCACATTCGATCGCGAGTTCCGAAAGGCGGAACGCGGTGAACGGCGTGATCTCGGAAGGTTTTGCAATCACCGCGTTCCCCGTGGCGAGCGCCGGCGCGATTTTCCAGGTGAACAGATACAACGGAAGATTCCACGGCGAAATGCAGCCGACCACGCCGAACGGTGGCCGCAACGTGTAATTCAACGCGCGCGCATCGACGTGCGCTTCGCTTGGCCATTGCGTGACGCTTTCCGCGAAGAAGCGCAAGTTCGCCACCGCACGCGGGATGTCCACGCTGCGCGCCAGCTTCACCGGCTTGCCGGTGTCGCGCGATTCCTCGCGCGCGAGTTCGTCCAGCCTTGCTTCCACCGCATCGGCCAATCGATGCAGGTGTTTCGCGCGTTCGGAGTGCGCAAGCGCGGCCCACGCCGGCGCCGCTTTTTGCGCCGCCTGCACCGCGAGTTCGACGTCGCGCTTGTCGGAATCCGGGCAACGCGCATACACCTTGCCTGTCGCCGGCTCGAACACGTCCAGATACGCGCCGGTGCACGGCGCGCGCAATTCGCCGTCGATCAGATTGGCGAGGGTAAGTTGTGCCATTGCGCTAGCTTACAGCGAGCGCGTGCGTCCGCCGTCCACCGGCAAGTTGATGCCGGTGATGTAGCTCGCCGCCGGACTGCTGAGGAAAGTGACAGCCGCCGCGATTTCCGAAGGGTCGGCGAAACGCCGCATCGGAATTTCCGCTTCCATCGTGTGCTGCATGTCTTCCACACTCGCGCCGGATTTCTGTGCGCGTGTTTGCATGATCTGATCGATGCGCGGCGTTCTGGTCGAACCGGGCAGCACGTTATTGACGGTGATGCCGAACGGCGCGAGTTCCGTCGCCAGCGTCTTGGCCCAGCTCGCCACCGCCCAGCGCGTGGTATTGGACACACCGAGACCGCTGATCGGTTCTTTCACCGAAGTGGAAATGATATTCACGATGCGGCCGTAACCGGCGGCGCGCATGCCCGGGATCACCGTTTCCGCCAGCACATGGTTGGCGAGCAGGTGCTTGCGATAGGCGTCGAGGAAATCCTCGACCCGTGCGCCCAGCACCGGCCCCGGAGGCGGACCGCCGGAGTTGTTGACGAGGATATGCACCGGCGCGCCGACGCCCAGCGCTTCGACTTGTATGCGCAAACGTTCCGTGTCGCCGCTGTCGACCGCAATGAAACCGTGTCTCTGCGACGGATGCGTGCGCGGCAAATCATCTGCGAGTGCGCGCAAGACTTCCTCGCGCCGCGCCATTAGCGTGACGTTCGCGCCGAGCTGCGCCAGTTCGATCGCACAGGCGCGGCCGATACCTTGCGAAGCACCGCACACCAGCGCGTGACGGCCGCTCAGGTCCAGATCCATTGATCCTCTCCCTCAGTAGCTGTAGGGCGGACATTGTCCGCCTAACCGAGCAGCGACGGCGGGCGGTGCCCGCCCTACATTCAAAGCAGGTTGTTGACGGAACGGCGCAACTGCGGCAGCAGCCCCGCGCCCGATTTCGGTTTGGCGCAGATCGCATTATCCACCGCGCTCTCGTAACCGCTGGTCAGCCGTCCGACGCTCAATGGCCCGTCGGGGCCGTGGGGAATCGAGAAACTGCCCGAAGAAGCGGGAGACGACATGACATCGGAGCTGAATCCGGCCGGCGATTGTTCCCAGTAGGTGCTCGCCTTCAACTGCGCGGGCGAGGTGGTGACCACCAGATATTTCGCTTGCGCATCATCGATGGTGAAGCTGCCGAAAGCGCCGGACAGCGCCGGCCGCCAGCCGATGTATTCGCACAGCTTCACGTCTTCGCCGCGCAGCGGTTCGAATCGCGCGTCCAACACAGTGACGGTAGGCGCGAACAGGTAGCTCGATTGCAGATGGCGCGCGGACGGTTCGGCCTTGAACAGCACACGATAGGGCTTCTCGAATGGCGGCATCACGAAGGTCAGAAAATGCGTGCGCTGGCCGTCGACGTCGGCGACCGGACTATTGGCGTCGAACAGATAATCCGTCGGTTTATCGGGCAATGCGGTTTTGAAGGGAAGTTCGCTCCACGACTTGCAGCAGGGCGTAGCCGTTTGCAGTTTCTTGAGTGCGTCGTCGCGCGAAGGCGGCGGCGTGGCGGCTAAAGACGGCAACGCGACCGGCACCAGCGGCAGCTTGACCGAATGCGCGCAGGCGGCAAGCAGGGCGATCGCTGCGGATACAAGACTTGTTTGCAACAGGCGGCGCAACACGGATCAAAACTCCGCATGCCCCGGCGCTCTCGGATACGGAATCGCATCGCGGATATTCGACAAGCCGCACACGTAAACCAGCAGCCGCTCGAACCCCAGCCCGAAGCCGGCGTGCGGCACGGTGCCATAGCGGCGCAGGTCGCGATACCACTGGTAGTGCGCGGCATCCAGGCCGAACTTCGCCATGCGGCGATCCAGATAGTCCAGCCGCTCCTCGCGCTGCGAGCCGCCGATGATCTCGCCGATGCCCGGCGCCAGCACGTCCATCGCCGCCACGGTCTGCTCGTCGTCGTTCAAGCGCATATAGAACGCCTTGATCTTCTCCGGATAGTTCATCACTACGACCGGGCGGCCGACGTGTTGTTCCGCGAGATACCGTTCGTGCTCGGTTTGCAGGTCCACACCCCATTCGACCGGGAACTCGAATTTCTGCTTCGAGTCCTTCAGGATCGCGATCGCATCGGTGTAGTCGATGCGCTCGAACGGCGCGGCGATGAACTTCTCCAGCCGCGTGATCGCATCCGCCTGCACGCGCTGCGCGAAGAAGGCCATGTCGTCGGCACGTTCCTCCAGCACGGCCTTGAAGATCGCCTTCAGGAATTTCTCCGCGCAGTCGGCGTCGTCGTTCAAATCGGCGAATGCGATCTCCGGCTCGATCATCCAGAACTCCGCCAGATGCCGCGGCGTGTTGGAGTTCTCGGCGCGGAAGGTCGGGCCGAAGGTGTAGACCTTGCTCAACGCCAGGCAATACGCCTCCACGTTCAACTGTCCCGACACCGTGAGAAAAGCTTCGCGCGCGAAGAAATCCTTGCGGAAATCGATCGCGCCTTTCTCGTTGCGCGGCAAGTTGGCGAGATCGAGCGTGGAGACGCGGAACATGTCGCCCGCGCCTTCGGCGTCCGAAGTTGTGATGATCGGCGTGTTGACCCAGAAGAAACCTTCCTCGGTCAGATGCCGGTGGATCGCCATCATCATGGTGTGGCGCACGCGCGAGATCGCGCCGAACAGGTTGGTGCGCGGGCGCAGGTGTGCGACCTCGCGCAGGAATTCCGGCGAATGCTGTTTCGGCTGGATCGGATAGGTTTCCGGATCGTCCACGAAGCCGAGCACTTCGATCGCATCGGCCTGCAACTCAAACGCCTGGCCCTTGCCCTGCGAAGGCACCAGCGTGCCGTGCGCGACGATCGCGGCGCCGGCGGTCAGCCGCTGCACTTCGTTCGCGTAGTTCGGCAAGGCCGCGGGCGCGACGACTTGCAGCGTGTCGAAGCAGGAGCCGTCGGAGAGATTGACGAACGACAGTCCGGCCTTGGAATCGCGCCGCGTGCGCACCCAGCCGCGCACCGTGACGCGCGCGCCCGCGTGCTCGCCCGCGAGCGCCTGCTTGACCGTGATCGTTTTGCCGTCGGCCATCTTGAAATCCCGCGGATGCGTACGCATCTGAATGCGAACCGGCGATGATAGCGAAGCGTCGCGGCGCACGCAGTACAATCGACACATGTCCATCCAGCTCACCGAATCCGCCGCCGCGCGCATGCGCGAATACCTCGCAAAGCATCCGCAAGCCGCGGGCGTGCGTTTCGGCATCAAAAAGACCGGCTGCTCGGGCTTCGGCTACACGGTCGATCTGACGGACACCATCGCCGCCGAGGATCGCGTGTTCGATCTGAATGGGGTGAAGGTGGTCGTGGATCCCAAATCGCTGCCGTTCGTGGACGGCACCCGCATCGACTTCGAGCGGCAGGGCCTGAACGCGGCGTTTGTGTTCCACAATCCCAATGCCACGGGAGAGTGCGGCTGCGGGGAGAGCTTCACGGTGGACGCGCCCGTTTGACCTGCTTGCAGTTTCAGCAGCTTACCCCTTAAAATTCCGACTCTTTCGTCCGCGATTTACGCGAGCGAAGACCCTTGCCTCACCGTCGGCCTGCCGGTCGGGAGGCTGCCTGCCGCGGCTCGCCGCGGCGACACCCGAAAGGAAAACACAATGCGTCACTACGAAGTCGTGTTCCTGGTCCATCCGGACCAGAGCGAGCAGGTGCCCGGCATGATCGAGCGCTACAAGGCGCTGGTCGAAGCCGACGGCGGCAAGGTGCACCGCGTCGAGGACTGGGGCCGCCGCCAGCTCGCCTATCCCATCCAGCATCTGGCCAAGGCGCACTACGCGCTGATGAACATCGAGTGCGGCCCCAAGGCGCTCGATGAACTGGTTTCCGGTTTCCGCTTCAACGATGCGGTGTTGCGCCATCTGGTGATGAAGATGGATGCGGCCGAAACCGAACCTTCGCCGATCATGAAGGCCAAGGACAAGGACGAGAAATCGCCGCGCCGCCGTGATGACGAAGGCTTCGGCGGCGACACGTTCGCCGATCGCGAAGAAGCGGCCTGAGCACGCATCTATTCCGGAGATCAGAAATGTCCAAATTCTTTCGCCGCAAGAAGTTCTGCCGCTTCACCGCCGAGGGCGTGAAGCAGATCGACTACAAGGATCTCAACGTCTTGCGCCAGTACATCACCGAGACCGGCAAGATCGTGCCCAGCCGCATCACCGGCACCAAGGCGCGTTACCAGCGCCAGCTCGCCGACGCAGTGAATCGCGCGCGCTTCCTGGCGTTGCTTCCTTATAGCGACAATCACTTCGTTTGATACATCAAACAAGAGTGGGTTGAAAGCGTAACGAGCGAGGGCAGGTTGCGCGACGTCGGAGCGCAGGAACCGGAGCGTACACGACAGTACGTGAGGATTCCGAGCACCGCCGGCGCGCAAGATGCCGAGCGCAGTAGCTTTCAGCCCACTCGAATTCGGACAACCACACGGTTGCGTCGTAAATTCCGGCGCTAACGAATTGGAGATTGCAATGGAACTCATCCTTCTCGAGAAAGTGAAAAACCTGGGCGGCCTCGGCGACAAGGTCAAGGTCAAGCCCGGCTACGGCCGCAATTACCTGGTGCCGCGAGGCAAGGCCGTGCCGGCCACCGAAGCCAACGTCGCGGAGTTCGAAAAACGCCGCGCCGAATACGAAGCCAAATCCAACGAACTGCTCTCCGCCGCGCAGTCACGCGCGGCCAAGTTCGAAGGCGCCGAAGCCACCATCAAGGCCAACGCCAGCCCCGAAGGCAAGTTGTACGGCTCGGTCGGTCCGCGCGAAATCGCTGAAGCGTTTTCCGCGCAGGGTCTGGAACTGGAAAAGAGCGAAGTGATCCTGGGCGAAGGTCCGCTGCGCAACCTCGGCGAATACGAAGTACACCTCGCCCTGCACGCGGACGTGCAGGCGACGGTCAAGGTGAAGGTGATCGCCGAGGAGTAACTCGCGTGATCGCGTTTGCGATGTGGTTCGAACGGGCGCCAGTGGCGCCCGTTTTGTTTTCACTTCGTCTCTTGATGCAAGGCGCGGCGCCGTGCGGTTTCCCAGAAGCCGATGGCAAACAGAAAATAGAAGATCGCCTGCAGGATGCCTCTCCAACCGCGACCGTAATAAAAGCCGGTGAATGCGCCGATCGCTGGTGCGAAAAAGAAAATCGCAGCAAGGACTCTCAATGATAGTGGCCCCATCAAGCCTCCCCGGTTCGGTCGATTGAAGATCAGTCGTACCGCCAACGAGAGGACCCAAAAGCAAATTAGTACAAGTGCAACGCCAAGTCCGGCCGCGAGGATCTGCTGATCGGAAGTGGCGGCCCAAGCTACGAAGAGTGAGCAGCCCAAGCAAAAAAGAGTGAACGAAGCAAGCGCGAGTCCCATCACAACTTCAACAAATCGCGACAGAGGTTTGACCCAGCGCGGTTGCACTTGGGTCAAGTGGACCAGCACTTGAAGGCAGCGCAACAGAAGGTTAATCAAGCGTTTGGTGATTACGCTAACCATGGCGGAACTATAGCTTCCCCTTCGATGCCTCGAGCGCAGGCCATGGATGGCCGTGTTGAGCGAGCTTTCCGGCGCTGTATGCGAGGCCGAGAAGCGCAGCCGAACGGCGGAGCAAGCGCCGATGTTCGAGCACAGGGATGTGCGAGTTCGGCGCGGCCGCCGTTCGGCGAGCATCGCAGGGAAGTCGAGGCAACACGACGTTGCCGAGACCATCGCATCCAGCGCCATGGTTTTGGCGACTTTTGCCGAAACAAAAGTCGCCCGCTCGCCCGGGAGGCGAGCGGAAAAAGACATGGATGTCGACGACAGAGCGCGAAGAGCTGGATTCCGGGTTCCGCGCTGCGCGCGGCCCCGGAATGACGAATCAGGATGACGGATCGCCTTCCGTCCCATCCGACTTGTCACCCAACAACCTGCGTACCACAACATAAAACACCGGCACGAGCAGCAGGCCGAGGACGGTGGCGCCGAGCATGCCGCCGATCACGCCGGTGCCGATCGCGTGGCGGCTGTTGGCGCCGGCGCCGGTGGAAATGGCGAGCGGCAGCACGCCGAGGATGAAGGCGATCGAGGTCATCAGGATCGGGCGCAGGCGGATGCGGCAGGCTTCCAGCGTCGCTTTCAGCAGACCCATGCCTTGCTTCTGCATGTCCACCGCGAAGGCCACGATCAGGATCGCGTTCTTGGCCGACAAACCGATGATCGCGATCAGTCCGATCTTGAAATAGACGTCATCCTGCAGCCCGCGCGCGAAGGTCAGCAATGCCGCGCCGAGCACGCCCAGCGGCACGACCAGCAATACCGCCACGGGAATCGACCAGCTTTCGTACAAGGCGGCGAGGCACAGGAATACCACGATGATCGACAGGCCGAACAGCATCGGCGCCTGCGCGCCGGAGATGATTTCCTGCAGCGACTGTCCCGACCACTCGTAGCCCATGCTGCTTGGCAGATATTTCGCCACCAGTTCCTGCATCGCGGTAATGGCATCGCCCGAGCTGTAACCGGGGCCCGGCGTGCCGGTGAGCGCGATCGAACCGAAGCCGTTGTAGCGATCCAGTTCCGGCGCAGCGATCGTCCACTTGGTCGAAACCACGCTGGAAAGCGGCACCATCGCATTGTTGGAAGACAACGTGTAAAAGTCGCCGATGTCTTCCGGCGCCATGCGGTAGGGCGCGTCGGCCTGCATCTCCACGCGCAGCACGCGGCCCTGATAGTAGAAATCATTGACGTACACCGGCGACAGCATCAACTGGATCGCGTTGTACACGTCGTTGACTTGCAGGCCCATCGACTGCGCCTGCACGCGATCCACTTTCATGTCCAGCGTGGGTGCGTCTTCCAAGCCGTTGGTGCGCACGTTTTGCAGGCGCTTGTCTTTCGCGGCTTCGGCGATCAACTTGTCGCGCGCGGCGACCAGCGCATCGTGTCCCAGACCCGAGCGGTCCTCCAGCTCGAAATCGAAACCCGCGAATTGGCCCAGGCCGCGGATCACCGGGCGATTCAGCGCCACCACTTGCGCGTCGCGAATCTTGGAGAACCTCTCGTTGAGGAGGGAGATCAATTCGTTGGCGGTGTGCTTGCGCTCGTCCCAGTCCTTCAAGTGCACGAAAGCCATGCCGACGTTGTCGCCGTTGCCGAGGAAGCTGAAGCCGCCGACGGTGAAGGCGTTGGCCACATCGGAATCGCCGACCACGATCTTTTCGACCTGGTTGACGACCGCGCTGGTGCGATCCATCGTCGCGCCCGGCGGCAACTGCACCGTGACGAAGACTTCGCCCTGATCTTCTTCGGGCACGAAACTGGAAGGCAGCCGCCACAACAGCAGCAACGCGATCAGCACCGCGACGAAGTAACCGAGCATCCAGCGCGGTGTGTGGTGGATGGCCTTGCCGAGGCGCGAAAGATAATGCCGCGCCATGCTTTCGTAGCCGTTGTTGAACGCGCGCAGGAAACGATTGGTGTGTTCGTGTTCCGGCCGCAGCAGGCTCGCGCACAGCGCCGGCGTGAACGACAGCGCCATCAACGCCGACAACGCCATCGAGACGGCGATCGTGATCGCGAACTGCCGATAGATCGCACCGACGCTGCCCGGCATCAGCGCCGCGGGAATGAACACCGACGCCAGCACCGTCGTCACCGCGATCACCGCGCCGGTGATCTGGACCATGCCCTTGCGCGTGGCTTCCTTCGGCGGCAAACCTTCCTCGCGCATGATGCGCTCGACGTTCTCCACCACGACGATCGCGTCGTCCACCACGATGCCGATCGCCAGCACCAGACCGAACAGACTGAGCACGTTGATCGAGAAGCCGAACGCGTACATGCCGACGAAGGCGCCGGTCAGTGCGACCGGCACGACCAGCGTGGGAATCAAGGTGGCGCGCAGGTTCTGCAGAAACAGCAGCATCACGATGAAGACCAGCACGATCGCTTCGCCCAGCGTCTTCACCACTTCGATGATCGACACCTTGACGAAGCCGGTGGTGTCCACCGGAACCGACCAGACCACGCCCGGCGGGAAGTTCTTGGCGAGCTGGTCCATCTTTTCGCCGACGGCTTTCGCTACCGTCAGAGCGTTGGCGCCCGGCAGCAGCGAAACGCCAAATGCTGCGACCGGTTTGCCATCCAGCCGAGAGAAGTTGCCGTAGGAATAAGAGCCCAGCTCCACGCGCGCGACGTCACCCAGCCGCACCACGCTGCCATCCGCGTTCGCGCGCAGGATGATGTTGCGGAATTGCTCCGGCGTGCTGAAGCTCGATTCCGCCGATACCGTCGCCGTGATGCCCTGGCCCGGCGCTGTCGGTTGCGCCCCGATGGAACCCGCCGAGAACATCACGTTCTGCGCGCGCACCGCGTTCAGCGCGTCGCTCGCGGTCAATCCGTAGCCTTGCAGTTTCAGCGGATCGAGCCAGATCCGCATCGCGAATTCGGAACCGAACTGGTTGACGGAGCCGACGCCCTCCACGCGCGAGATCGGGTCGATCAGCTGCGAGGCGATCAGGTTGTTGAGCGCCATCGTGTTCATTTGTCCGTCTTTCGATTGCAGCGCGATGATCTCGAGGAATCCCGTGCCGGATTTGCGCACCGTGACGCCGAGGTTGTTCACCGCCGCGGGCAGGCGCGGCGTGGCGGCATTCACTGCGTTCTGCGTCTGCACCGCCGCCGTATCGAGATCGGTGCCGTTGGTGAAATAAAGCGTGAGGTTGGCCGAGCCGGTCGAACTCGACGAGGAGGTGAAGTAGAGCAGGTTGTCGATGCCGGAAAGATTCTGCTCGATCACCTGCGTGACCGTGCTCTGGATCACCTGCGCATTGGCGCCGGGATAATTGGCGCGCACCTGCACACTGGGCGGCGCGATCTGCGGATAGGCCTCGATCGCCAGGTTGAAGATCGCGATCGAACCGCCGAGGGTGATCAGGATGGCGATTACCCAGGCGAAGACCGGACGGTCGATGAAGAATTGCGGCATGTGTCAGTCGCCGGATGAGGCAGCGCTGGCGGTCGGCGCATTCGCATCAGGCGTGTACGCCATCGGCTGCACTTTCGCGCCCGGCTGCGCCTTCTGCACGCCGGAAACAATCACGCGATCGCCGTCGTTCAAGCCGCTTTCGACCACCCATTGCGCGCCGCGCTGGCCGTCCAGCGTGATTCGCTTGCTGTGCACGACATCGTTCGCATCGACGGTGAGCAGGTAGGCGCCGTTCTCGTTGCGTTGCACCGCCGCCTGCGGCACTTCGATGGCGTGGTGGCGCAGACCCAGTGTCAAGCGCAATTTCACGAACATGCCCGGCAACAGCGCGCGGTCGGGATTGGGCACGATCGCGCGCAACGACACCGCGCCGGTTTGCGGATCGACCGCGAGATCGGCGAAGTTCAGCGTGCCGGTATGCGGATACACGCTGCCGTCGGGCAGCACCACCTGCACGCGCGCCTGATCCGGTGCAGCCAGTTGCAGGTCACCGGATTTCTGGGCGCGCCGCAGACTCTCGACTTCAGCCATCGGCTGACTGAATTCGACATAGATCGGATCGATCTGCTGGATCGTCGTCAACGGATTGGTGTCGGTGGGCGACACCAGCGCGCCCTCGGTGACGTTGGCCATGCCGGCGCGGCCGGCGATCGGTGCCGTGATCGTCGCGTATCCGAGATTGATGCGCGCGTTCTCCACGTTGGCTTGCGCGGCTTTCGCCGCGGCGCGCGCGCTGTCGGCGGCGGCGATCGCATCGTCCAGGTCCTGCTTCGCGATCACGCCGCGCGCGGCGAGCTCGCGCATGCGTTCGGCTTTCACTGCATCGTCGCGCGCGGCCGCTTCCGCCTGCGCGTACAAACCTTGTTGCGAGCGCAACGTGGCCTGCAGCGGCGCAGGATCGATGCGGAACAGCACGTCGCCGGCCTCGACATCGGTGCCTTCGGTATAGACGCGCTTCAACACGATGCCGGTGACGCGCGCGCGCACCTGCGCGATGCGCGTGGCCGCGAGCCGTCCGACGAAGTCGCGCACCAGCGGCACGCTTTGCGCCCGCGCGATCACCACTCCGACTTGCGGTAGCGGTGGCGGGGCTTGTTCGGAATGGCCGCAAGCGGCGAGCGCCAGCACCAGCAGCAGCGGGCAGGCGTTGCGCAACGGGTGTGGCGGCATCGGGAGTTTCTCAACCGGACAGACTGGTAATTATCGACGATCCGGACTCGCCGCGTCCGTAGGCCAAGGGTCATGCGTAAAGAAGGGTAAAGGACGGGAATCGAGAATCGGGAATCGAGAATCGAGAATCGAGAGAGCGCGGATCTCAGTTTTGTATGTGATTCGCGCGAACAATGCCATGCGAGTCTTTCCGATTCCCAATTCCCCATTCCCGATTCCCGGCTTTCACGCCACCGCATGCACGACCACCCGGTCGCGCCCCTCACGCTTGGCGCGATACAGCGCCTGGTCGGCGACGCGTTTCAATTCTTCCGGCGTGCCGCCGTCGCTCGGATAGATCGCGAGTCCGATCGACACCGACGGCGCGGGGAGCCGCTGGCCGCGGTGGCGCAATTCCAGTTGCGAGGTCGCTGCGCGAATGGCCTCGGCGCGCGCGCGCGCGTGCGACGCATCGATGTCCACCAGCACCACGGTGAATTCCTCGCCGCCGTAGCGGCAGGGGATGTCTTCGCCGCGGCAGAGCTGCTGGAGCGTCGCGCCGAATTGCGCGAGCAATGCGTCGCCCGCGTCGTGGCCGTGGCGATCGTTGTAGCGTTTGAAGTGATCCAGATCCAGCATCAGCAACGCGAGCGGGCTCTTGCGCCTTTCCGCGCGCGCCAGTTCTCGCGGCAGCGACGCTTCCAGATAGCGGCGGTTGAACAGGCCGGTGAGCGGATCGCGGATGGACTGTTCCAGCAAGGATTGCTGCAGGCGCAGGTTGGTGAGGGCCAGCGCCAGTTGATCGCTCACCGTCTGCAGCAGTTCGCGCGAGTTCGGATCGAAGGCGTGTTCGGCGACCAGACTCAGCGCGCCGAGTACCTGACCCTGCGCGGACAAGGGCAGGCACAACGTGTGACCCGCGGTCACTCCCGCTTGTACCAGATGCGTGCATGCAGGCGCCGCGAGCTCGCCGAAACCAGGATGCGCCTGGCTGCGGCGCAGCGCCCAGCAGTCATCCGGCGCGAATACGCCTTCGGAAAGGTCGGCGCCGCGCGCGCCCCACTGCATGCACGGTTCGACCAGATTGTGCGAGGGATTGATCAGCGTGAGGCAACCGGACATCTCCGGCAACAGCGGCGGAAGCGCACGCTCGATCACTGCGATGGCTTCGTCGGGTTCGTGGCAGCTTTGCAGCATCTCGCCCAGCATCGAGAGGCGGCGCAAGGTGTCGGCCAACTGGCGCGCTTCGGTCAGCGCGTTTTTCAACTCCGTCGCCCCCTGTTCGAGGCTGCGTTCCGTGCGCAGGCGCTTGCGATGTTCCGAGGTGATGGTGAAGAAAGCCCGCAGCATCAGCGTGAATACGGTAAGCGTGGCGATAGTGGCCGCCGCGCCGACATACATGCCGCTGCGGTCGCGCTCCCGCTGCCGGATCGACAGTAACCGCGTCTCTTCGGCGCTCATTGTATCGGTGAGATCGTGGATCGGATGATTGGGTTGGGCGATGAGCGCCAGGATGTCCGAATGCGCGGCTGCCGATCCATGCGCGTGGTAATCATCAAGGATGGTCTCGTATTTTTGCCGCCGCTCCTCGATCAGCGCGCGCAAGCGCGCGACGTTGGTGTTCTGCCGGGGGTTGTCCGCGACCAACTCCGCGAGCACCTGAAGATCGCGCTCGGTATCGGCGATGGCGCGGTAATAGCTGATGGCCGTGTTGTCGTCGCCGGTCCAGCCGTAGCTGCGCGCTTGCGCTTCGGCCAGGCGCAGATCGCTCAGCACCATTACGATGCGCTCGCGCACCTGGTAGCTGTGCACGGTCCACTCCTGGTAGCTCGTGTATTCGCGCGCGCTGTAGACACCCGCGGTAGCCAGCACCAGCACCAGTGCCGCGCCCGCGGAGAACTTCCAGATCAGCGGCCGCGTGAAGCGCCAATAGCGCTCCCGTACCGACTCCAGCGCTGGATTCGGCAGGTGGGCGGGCGCTATCCTTGTCGTCCCCGCATCGCCCGTATTGTCAGCGATCTCCGCCATGAATGACCTTCGCGCCCCGCACGGGGCGGCCGATCTCGCCCCTGTATTCGAGCAGGTACGGAGCAAATTCTCCGCCAGTTCCGCCCCGCTGGTGCAGCGGCTTGCCGAAATGTGCTGTGCGTCACTCGCTCCGGACGAGTTGGCCGAGCGTAGCGCGTCTGCCTGGGGCGCACTGTTCGCCGATCTGTTCATTTTCATGCAGACCCGCGAGCCCGGCCGCACCCTGGTGCGTACCTTCAATCCCGAGCCCGGCACGAACGGCTGGGAAGGTGCCTGCTCGGTGATACAGATCGTCACCGAAGACATGCCCTTCCTGGTGGACACGGTCAGCATGGCGATCGCCGGCACGCGCCTGCAAGCGCATCGCCTGATTCATCCCGTGCTGTGCGTGAAGCGCGACACGCGCGGCCAGCTGACCGCCATCGACGAAGATTGCGACGATGCCCGGCGCGAATCGGTGATGCATATCGAAGTCGATCGCGTTTCCGAAGACGAGCTGCGCGAATTGCAGCATTCGATCGAGGCCGCGTTCAACGATGTGCGCGCAGCGGTCGAAGATTGGCGCGCGATGCGCGACAGGATGCTGGAAATCGCCGAGGCCCTGCCGCAGCGGCGCATGCCGTTCAATGCGGAAGAGGTGGCCGAGGCGCAGGCCTTCCTGCGCTGGGCGGCCGATGACCACTTCACCTTTCTCGGCTACCGCGAATACGCGGTGGTGGCCGCGGGCGGCGACGAGCTGCTGAAAGCCAAGCCGCAATCGGGCCTCGGGATCTTGCGCAGCGTGGATCTGGCGGTCGCGCCGCGTTCGCTGAAAAGCCTCGCGGCCAGCAAGCTGCCGGTGTCGGGTTCGATGGACGCCATCATCCTGACCAAGACCAACGCGCGCGCGCGCGTGCACCGTCCCGGTTACATGGATTACATCGGCGTGCTGTGCTTCGACGACAAGGGCAAGCCGATCGGCGAACAGCGTTTCCTGGGCCTGTTCACTTCCACCGCCTACATGCGCCGCCCGCAGGACGTGCCTCTCGTGCGTCAGAAGGTCGAGGCGGTGATGCAGCGCTCCGGTCTGCGCCGCGATTCGCATTCCGGGAAGGCGATGCGGCACATCCTGGAAACGTTGCCGCGCGATGAACTGTTGCAGTCCTCCGCCGACGAGCTGTCCGCGCTCAGCAGCGGCATCTTCGAACTGAAGGACCGCGCGCGCCCCAAGCTGTTCGTGCGCCGCGACGCCTACGGCCGGTTCTTTTCCTGCCTGGTGTTCATCCCGCGCGACCACCTTGCCCGCGGCATGCGCGAGAAGGTCGAGGCGATGCTGAAGGAATCGTTGCGCGGCGAACGCGTGGACTCCACCATCGAGATCGGCGAATCGCCGCTGGCGCGGCTGCACGTGGTGGTTCGTCCGCGCGCGGGCGAACATCCGGATTACGATCTCGCGGCGATGGAAGCGAAGCTCGCGCAGATCGTGCGCAACTGGCACGACGACCTGCGCGATGCGCTGATCGAACGGATCGGCAGCGAGCGCGGTGCGCGCCTGCTGTCGCGCTATGGACGTTCCCTGTCGGCCGGCTACATCGAAGAGGTCACGCCACAGCGGGCCGCGCAGGACGTCGAAACGCTGGCCGAACTTTCCGCCGAGAACGACATCCGCCTGCGCCTGTATCGCTCGCAAAATCGCGACGAACTGCACTTCAAGATTTTCCGCAGCGGTCCGGACATCGCGCTGTCGGAAGTGCTGCCGCTGCTGGAGAACGCGGGGCTGAAGGTGCTGACCGAGCAGGTCTACACGCTGGACGTGAAGGATGCCGAACTGTGCATCCAGGACGTCACGGTGCAAGCCGCGCGGCCGCTCGCCTTCGACATCGACGAGCTGCACGAGAATTTTGAATCGGCGTTCGAGGCGATCTGGCGCGGCCGCGCCGAGAACGACGGCTTCAACAAATTGCTGCTGCACGCCAAGCTGTCCTGGCGTCAGGTCGCGGTGCTGCGCGCCTACTGCAAATACCAGCAGCAGGTCGGCACCACGTTTTCGCAGGCATACATGGAGGAGACGCTCAACGACTATCCGTTGATCGCGGGCCTGCTGATCGAGCTGTTCGAGGCGCGCTTCGATCCCGCGCGCGAGCGCGAGAGCAAGACGGAGCAGGAAGCCGCGCGCCAGCGTTTGCAGGGCGAACTGGACGCGCTGTTGCCGGAAGCGGTGCGCAAACGCGAACCGGAATTCGCCGAGCAGGTGAGCGCGCTGCGCACGCTGCCGCGCGAGCAGCAGGTCGAAGGCCTGATCGTCACCATCAAGACGTTGCTGGAGAATGTTTCCAGCCTGGACGAAGACCGCATCCTGCGCGGCTTCATGCAACTGATCCGCGCGACCCTGCGCACGAATTATTTCCAGACGCACGGCGGCAAGCCGGCCGAATACCTGAGTTTCAAGTTCGATTCGCACCAAGTGCCGGATATCCCCAAGCCGGTTCCCTATCGCGAGATCTGGGTGTACGCGCCGCGCGTGGAAGGCGTGCATCTGCGCTTCGGTCCGGTGGCGCGCGGCGGCTTGCGCTGGTCGGATCGCCGCGAGGATTTCCGTACCGAAGTGCTGGGCTTGGTGAAGGCGCAGATGGTGAAGAACACCGTTATCGTGCCGGTCGGATCCAAGGGCGGCTTTTTCGTCAAGAAATCTCCCCAAGGCGGCGACCGCGATGCGATCCAGGCCGAAGGCATCGCCTGCTACAAGATCTTCATCAACGGCCTGCTGGACATCACCGACAATATCGTCGACGGCAAGGTGACGCATCCCGAAAACGTGGTGCGTCACGACGGCGATGATCCATACCTGGTGGTCGCGGCCGACAAGGGCACGGCCACGTTCTCCGACATCGCGAACGCGATTTCGATCGAGCACGGTTTCTGGCTCGGCGACGCGTTCGCTTCCGGCGGTTCGGCCGGTTACGACCACAAGGCGATGGGCATCACCGCGAAGGGCGCGTGGGAATCGGTGAAGCGGCACTTCCGCGCGTTGAACCGCGATTGTCAGAGCCAGGACTTCACCTGCGTCGGCATCGGCGACATGTCGGGCGACGTGTTCGGCAACGGCATGCTGTTGTCGAAGCACACGCGGTTGCTCGCCGCGTTCGATCACCGTCACATCTTTCTCGATCCCAATCCGGATGCGGCGGTTTCGTTCGCGGAACGCGAGCGCATGTTCAAGCTGCCGCGTTCGAGCTGGAACGATTACGACAAGTCGAAGATCAGCGCGGGTGGCGGCGTGTACGCGCGTTCGCTGAAGTCCATCCCGGTCTCGAAGGAAGCGCGCACGGTACTCGGCATCAGCAATGAAGTCGAACAGATGGCGCCGAACGAGTTGATGCGCGCGATCCTGAAAGCGCCGGTCGACCTGCTGTTCAACGGTGGCATCGGCACCTACGTCAAGGCCACGAGCGAAACCAACGCCGATGCAGGCGACCGCGCCAACAACGCGCTGCGCATCGACGGTCATGAGTTGCGCTGCAAGATCGTGGGCGAGGGCGGCAATCTCGGTTTCACCCAGAAAGGGCGCATCGAGGCCGCGCAGCACGGCGTGCTGCTCAACACCGACTTCATCGACAACTCCGCGGGTGTGGACACCTCGGATCACGAAGTCAACATCAAGATTCTCTTGAACGACGCGGTGACGCGCGGGGAACTCAGCATGGAGCAGCGCAACGCCCTGTTGGCTTCCATGACCAACGAGGTCGAGAAGCTGGTGCTGTGGGACAACTACCGGCAGAACGTGGCGCTGTCGCTGATGGAACACATGTCGGTCAATCGCCTGGGTTCCAAGGCGCATTTCATCCGCACGCTGGAAGCGCACGGGCAACTGGACCGCCAGATCGAATCGCTGCCTTCGGATGCGGAATTGGCCGAACGCAAGGCACGTCACCTCGGCCTGACGCGTCCGGAACTGTGCATCCTGCTTTCCTACGCCAAGATCGTGCTGTACCAGCAATTGCTGGACTCCGACGTTCCGGAAGACCCGTGGCTGTCGCACGAACTGGAGCGCTATTTCCCCGAACCGCTGCGCGAGAAGTATTCCGCCAACATGCAGCGGCACCGGCTGAAGCGCGAGATCATCGCGACTGCGGTCACCAACTCGATGATCAACCGCATGGGCGCGACCTTCATGTTGCGCATGCAGGAAGATACCGGGCAGACGCCCGCGGCGGTGGCCAAGGCCTATAACGCCGCGCGCGAAATCCTCGGCGCGCGCGAGTTCTGGGCGCGCATCGAAGCGCTGGATGGGCAAGTCGCCGAAGGCACGCAGGTCGATGCGCTGCTGAAGATCTGGGCGTTGCTGCGGCACATGACACGCTGGCTGTTGAACAAACCCGGCACCGTTCTGGATATCGCAGGCCTGGTGGAGCGTTATCACCCCGGCATGGAATCGCTGCGCGCCGCGCTGCCGGCGGCGCTGACGCCGACGGGCCGCGCCTCGTTCGACGTGGACATGGAGAAGTGGCAGGGGCTCGGCTTTCCGGATCAGTTGGCCGAGGATCTGGCCGAAGTGCCGGTGCTGTCGGTGGCGCTGGACATCATCGAAACCGCACGCGAATCGGGTCAGCCGATCGAGAAGGTGGCGCGGGTGTTCTTCGAATTGGGCGAAGCGCTCGACATCGAATGGCTGCGCAGCCAGATCGAGGCGCTGCCGGTGGAGAGCGGCTGGCATGCGCAGGCGCGCGGTTCGTTGCGCGACGAGCTGGCTTCGCAGCAACGCGCGCTGGCGAACCAGGTGTTGGCGAGCAAGGTCCGCGACGGCGGAAGCGCGGTGGCCGCTTGGCTCGACCGCGATGATCCCGCGCTGAAATTCACCCGCTCGATGCTGGACGAAATCCGCACGCAGAACGTGGATTACCCGATCGCATCGGTGGCGCTGCGCAGGCTGGCGCAATTGGCGCAGGCGGGTTAGAGCGAGTGAGGTGGCAGGCGGGAGGAGGGAGGCGAAGCAGCTCATTGATCTTTCGCCTCCCGCATCACTCCTCCCGCCTCCCGTTTTGCGGCACACTCCGCCCATGCCGCAGCTCTCCGCCAAACCCCGCATCGCCTTCGTCGCTTCGCCTTCGGCCAAGGCGCGCGAAGCCGCGCGCGCGCTCGGCGCGCGCTATGGCGACGCCCCGCCTAACGAAGCCGAGCTGATCGTCGCACTGGGCGGCGACGGTTTCATGTTGCGCACCTTGCACGAGCATCGTGATCGCGGCTTGCCCGTGTACGGCATGAAACTGGGCCGCGTCGGATTCCTGATGAACCAGTTCGAACCGGATTCGCTGGAACGACGCGTGGCGGCCGCGCATCCGGCGGTGCTGCATCCGCTGGAGATGCGCGTGCTGCGGTCGGATGGCGGCGAAACCGGCGCACTGGCGTTCAACGAAGTGTCGCTGTTGCGTCAGACCAACCAGGCCGCGCACGTCGAGGTCGCGTTGAACGGCACGGTGAAGATCGAAAACCTGATCTGCGACGGTGTGCTGGTCGCCACGCCGGCAGGTTCCACGGCGTACAACCTCTCGGCTTACGGGCCGATCCTGCCGCTGGACGCCAACGTGCTGGCGCTGACGCCGATCAGCCCGTTCCGCCCGCGCCGCTGGCGCGGCGCGCTGCTGCCTTCGTCGACCGAAGTGCGCCTGCGCACGCTGGAACCCGAGCACCGCCCCTTGAGCGCGACCGCCGATTTCATCGAGGTGCGCCACGCACTGGAAGTGATCGTGCGCGAAGCACGCGAACACGCCGTCACCCTGCTGTTCGATCCGGAGCACAACCTGGCGCAGCGGATCCTGGATGAGCAGTTTGCGCCATAGAGCAGGGAGGCGGGAGGTGGGAGGAGTGAGTCGAGAAGGCGTGTGCCGTTCTTCTCCTCCCGCATCACTCCTCCCTCATCCCGGCGTTCAAGCAACGTACGCCATCACCTTCTCGGGCTCTCTCAGGAAATTCCCCTGCACGAAATGCACACCCGACGAGAACAGGATGCTCATGCTGGCGGCGTCCTCCACCCATTCGGCGATGGTGTGCTTGCCCGCGCCATCCGCTTGCGTGCACAGCTCTCGTACCTTGAGCTGGTTCTCGTCGTGCCTCGGCAGGTCGCGGGTGAAACTGCGGTCGATCTTCAGGTAATCGACGTCGATATGTTTCAGCAACTGGAACGAGTTCAAGCCCGAGCCAAACTGTTCCAGCGCGAACGAGCAGCCGTGCTGTTTCAACTGTTCGACCAGTTCGCGTGCGGGCTTCAGGCTGGTGACGACCTTGCTCTCCGGCATCTCGAACACGATCGCGGAACCGGGCACTTTCGCCGCTTTCAGCCGTTCGCCGATCCACGCGCCGAGCTGCTCGTCCTGCAGCGAATCGACGGTGAGCTTGATGAACAACGTGGCCTGTGCGGCGCGGTTCTTGCGCTCGGACAACACCTCGATCGCGCGTCCGACCACCCAGCGGTCGATCGCCGGCAGCCGCCCATGCCGCTCCGCGACCGGAAAGAAATACGCCGGCAGCACCTCGCCGGACGGACCCTGCATGCGCACCAGCACTTCGTAGTATTCGCCTTCGGCGCCGTGCAGGTTGATCACCGGCTGGTAATACAGCACGAAGCCGTTGTGCGCGAGCGCGTTGTCGATCAGCTCCAGCCACTGCCGCTCCTTGGCGGCTTCGGCCTTGTCGGTGGCGGCGGGATCATGGATGTCGCAGCGGTTGCCGCCCTGAGATTGCGCGCTGCGCAGCGCGTGGCTGGCCTGCGCCAAGAGAGTCTGCGCGTTGGCGTTCTTCTCGCCCAGCAAGCTGCCGCCGATGCTGGCCGTGAGGCTGACCGAACGTCCTGCCGCTTCCACGATCCGCGCTTCGATGTTGGCGCGGATGGCTTCGGCCAGCCGTTGCACTTCATCATGCGGGCGCGGTGCCAGCAGCACGCCGAAGGCATGTTCGCCGA
>Ga0209581_1001194_pt1 | contig 33283 bp, 30 predicted proteins | sample Coa_R2_FD_187160 | JGI IMG/M metagenome (GOLD analysis project Ga0209581, IMG submission 187160) | Surface soil microbial communities from Centralia Pennsylvania, which are recovering from an underground coalmine fire - Coalmine... | ecosystem: Environmental > Terrestrial > Soil > Unclassified ...
TACGAGCGGCTGAGGACCGGGATCAAGCCGCACCCGTTCTCGGCCTTCACCTTGAGCCCGGTGCATCTGCGGCCGGAAGGCCGCGGCACGGTGACGATCAAGAGCCCCGACCCGCTGGCGCCGCCGGCAATCCGCTTCAACTTCCTGGCCAGCGAGTACGATTTCCAGGCGCTGATCTACGGCACCCGGCTGTGCCGCACGATCGCCGCCCAGCCGGCGCTGAAACCCTATGTCGTCGAGGAGGTGATCCCCGGCCCGCAATGCCAGAGCGACGACGACATCCGCGCCGAGATTCGCGTGCGCGGCGTCTCCAACCTGCACCCGGTCGGCACCTGCCGCATGGGCCGCGAGGTCGATTCCGTGGTCGATCCGCGCCTCAGGGTACACGGGATCGAGCGCCTGCGCGTCGCCGACGCCTCGATCATGCCGCAGGTGCCGGGCGGCAACACCAACGCGCCGTCGATCATGATCGGCGAGAAATGCGCCGCGATGGTGCTGGAGGACGCGCGGGCGGGCTGAGCCCCGGCCGCAAACCCCGATATCGGCGGCGACGCGCGGCGGCGGGCTCTCCCGCCTGCCGCATAGCTCGCCGGTTGGGCATGCGCCGGTGTGGGTGTTCCTCGGCGACAAAGAGGGCGTAGAGTGCCTGCGACAAGGTGCACGGGAGGGCTTGCCATGCAGTACCGCCGCATTTCCGCCGACTGTCACCTCGATCTGCCCTGGCTGCCGCCCGATCTGTTCACCTCGCAGGCGCGGCGCGAGCTGAAGGACCGCATGCCCTATGTCGAGGACGGCGCCGAGGGTCCGCGCTGGGTGACCAAGGCCGGCGTGTTCATGGGCATCCCCTGCGCGGTCGGCTCGGTCGGCGCTCCCTTCGTGCCGGGCCAGAACTACCGCGTCGACAAGATGGCCGAGACCGGGCTCTACGAGGCCGGCAAGCGCGGCGAGCGCCGCCCCGGCGACCCGCACCTGCGGATCAAGGAGATGGAGAAGGACGGGGTCGATGCCGAGATCATCTTCGGCATTCTCGGCGTCGTCTCGCGCCTCGAAGACCACGAGGCGGCCAACGAGTGCCTGCGCATCTACAACGACTTCCTCAAGGACTTCTGCAGCCACTATCCCGACCGCCAGATCGGCCTCGCCTGCCTGCCCTACGGCGATGTCGAGGCGGCGGCGAAGGAGGTCTACCGCGTCGCCAAACTGGGCCTCAGGGGCCTCGAACTGTCGTGCTCGTGGGACATGGAGCCGATGTGGCACCCGTGCTGGGAGCCGCTGTGGAAGGCGGTCAACGACGTGCAGTTGCCGCTGCATTTCCACACCTTCCCGGCGGTGCCGCAGCGCGAGCGCAACAAGCTGACCGGCCAGACCCGCCGCATGGCGCAGTTCACCAGCGTCGCCGGCTTCCAGATGAACCTGATCCAGATCATCGCCGCGGTGATCGGCGCCGGCGTGCTGGAGCGCTATCCGAACCTGCGCATCGGCTTCGGCGAGAGCGGCATCGGCTGGCTGCCCTACGCGCTCGACCGCATGGATTTCGAGTTCGAGGACCGCTTCCGCGACCTGATGAAGCTGAAGCCGTCGGAATACTGGCGGCGCCAGTGCCGCGCCACCTTCCAGTTCGACCGCATCGGTCCCAAGCTGATCGACGAGATCGGCCTCGAGACGCTGATGTGGGGCTCGGACTATCCGCATCCCGACGGGGTGTGGCCGGAATCCTCGAAATACATCGAGGAGCAGTTCGCCGGGCTGACGCCCGACCAGGTGCACAAGATCACCTGCGAGAACGCCGCCAAGTTCTACGGCCTGGTCAACTGAGGAGACCGCGATGACCTACGACCTGTTGATCAAGAACGGCCGCATCGTCGACGGCTCGGGCGGTCCCTCCTATCGCGGCGACGTCGCCGTCAAGGACGGCAAGATCGCCGAAATCGGCAAATTGTCCGGCCCGGCCTCGCGCACGATCGACGCCGGCGGCCGGGTCGTCGCCCCCGGCTTTATCGACAACCATTGCCATTACGACGCCCAGGTCACCTGGGACCCGCTGTGCTCGTATTCCTGCGACCACGGCGCCACCAGCGTGATCTTCGGCAACTGCTCGCTGTCGCTCGCCCCGGTGCGCAGGGAGCGCCAGGCGCAGCGGCGCCTCTCGGAGTTCCTGTCCTATGTCGAGGCGATCCCGATGGACGTGCTCGACACGCTCGAGATCACCTGGGAGAGGGTGCCCGAATATCTCGACCAGATGGACCGCAACCTCGGCGTCAATGTCGGCAATCTGATCGGCCACACCGCGGTGCGCTACTACGTGATGGGCGACGACTGCCAGAAGCGCACCGCCACCGACGACGAGATCAGACAGATGCAGGGGCTGGTGCGCGAGGGCATGGAGGCCGGCGCGCTCGGCCTGTCGGTGTCGCGCAACCAGGGCCATTTCGATCCGCAGGGCGTCCACATTCCGGCGATCTGGGCCGACGAGCGGGAGATTTTCGCGCTCGGCGACGTGCTGCGCGAGATGGGCACCGGCTTGATCCAATCCGGCGGCGGCAACGGCGCCGAGATGAAGGATGCGCTGATGAGCCGCCTCAGCGAGGCCACCGGCCGCGTCGTCGTCTACAACAATCTCGGCCAGACGATGCGCCGCCCCGGCCAGTGGCAGAAGCAGATGGAACAGGTCGACGCGACGACGGCGAAGGGCATCCGCGCCTTCCCGATGTGCACGCCGAACCGCATCACCGACTATTTCCAGATGCGCAATACCCAGACCTTCCGCGGCCTGCCGGTGTGGCACCCGATCTGCCTGTCGCCGCCGGAGGAACAGCTCAAGGCCTATGCCGACCCCGAGGTGCGGCGCAAGCTCCACGAGGAGGCGGTCGAGTTCAAGCACGGCCCGGCGATCGGCATCTGCAGCACCTGGTGGGACTACATGGTGGTGCAGACCGCGGTGCTGGATAAGAACAAGTGGATGGAGGGCAAGACCCTCGGCGAGATCGCCAAGGCGCAGGGCAAGGGCATCATCGACTGCCTGTGCGACCTGTCGATCGAAGAAAATCTGGATACCGGCTGGCTGCATGGCGAGAACAATGTCGACGACGCGGCGGTCGCCAAGATTCTGACCTACCCGAACGCGATCATCGGCCTCAGCGACGGCGGCGCGCACGTCCAGTTCCAGAGCGGCTTCGGCTTCTCGACCCGGCTGCTCAGCGAATGGGTGCGCGAGAAGCAGGTGATGAGCCTCGAAACCGCGGTGCGGCGGCTGACCTTCGAGTCGGCCTCGACCTTCGGCCTCTACGACCGCGGCCTGCTGCACCCCGGGATGGCCGCCGACATCGTCATCTTCGACCCCGACACGGTGAAGCCGCTGCCGCTCGAAGTGGTCCACGACTTCCCGGCCGGCGCCAAGCGGATCAAGGAACCGGCCCAGGGCATCCACATGACGATCGTCAACGGCCAGGTGCTGCTGGAAGACGGCAAACACACCGGCAACCTGCCCGGCCGCGTGCTGCGCAACACCTATTACAAGGCACGCCACGCCTAGCAGCGGCATGGACCGCATCCCGGTCCTCGACATCGCCCCGTTTCTCGCCGGCGCGGCGGGCGCGGCGGCGCCGCTCGCCGACGCGATCGCCCGCACCTGCGAGGACACCGGGTTTCTCGTCGTCGCCGGGCACGGCATTGCGCCGGCGCTGGTCGAGGGCGCCTTTGCCGGGGCGGCGCGGTTCTTCGCCCAGGACGAGGCCAAGAAGCTGGCGCTGAAGATCGGCCGCTACAATATCGGCTACCTGCCGTTCGGCGGGCAGACGGTGCGGCACTCGCCGGTCAACAACAATACGCGGCCGAATTTCAGCGAAAGCTTCTACATCACCCGCGACCGCGCCCCCGACGACCCCGAGATCCTCGCCGGCAAGAGGCTGATCGGGCTCAACCGCTGGCCGCCCGACCTGCCCGGCTTCCGCGAGGCGATGGTCGCCTATTTCACCGCGATGGAGGCGATGAGCCGGCGCCTGGTGCCGGCCTTCGCCCTCGCGCTCGGGCTATCGGCGGATTATTTCGACGCGGCCTTCGCCGAGCCGCACTGCACCTTGCGGCTGATCCACTACCCGCCGCATCCCGACCCGGAAGACAACGAATTCGGCTTTGCCCCGCACACCGACAACAACTTCATCACCTTCCTCGCGCAGTCGGCGCTGCCCGGTCTCGAGGTGCGCACCCGCGAGGGCGAGTGGATCCGGCCGCCGGCGGTGCCCGGCACCTTTGTCGTCAATACCGGGGCGATGCTGGGGCGCTATTCCAACGACCGCTTCAGCCCGACGCCGCACCGCGTGATCAACCGCAGCGGCGCCTCGCGCTATGCCATCCCGTTCTTTCTCGGCCCCAACCACGACGCCGAGGTCGCCTGCGTGCCGACCTGCGTCGGCCCCGACAACCCGCCGCGCTACGAGCCGACCACCTACGGCGACTTCTCCGCCCGGCTGCTGACCCTCAACTTCGCGCATCGCCGCGGCGAGACATCCCCGGCGCCGCTTGACGGCCCTATGACAACCCGCCGATAATCTGCGGCTCCAAGGGGTGCCCCGAAGAAGGGGCTGAGATACCGCTGGGTCGCGGTTACCCTTCGAACCTGATCCGGGTCGTACCGGCGTAGGGACAGGAAACCGCGGCAGGCGCCGCCGCTCTCCCCGCATCGGATCGCGCCCCGGGTCTTCGCGCAACGGAGGCTGCCATGCCCGATTCCGCCCCTCTCGCCAAGACTGCCGAGCCGACCGTCACGACCGGTCCGCTGCCGTCCTCGCGCAAGATCTACGTCGCCGGCAAGCGCTACGGCGACCTGCGGGTGGCGATGCGCGAGATCGACCTGGAGCCGTCCTCGGGCGAGAAGCCGGTCCGGGTCTACGACACCTCGGGCGCCTATACCGACCCCGCGAAGGTCACCGATATCCACAAGGGCCTGCCCGAACTGCGCCGCGCGTGGATTCTCGCGCGCGGCGACGTCGAGGAGATTCCCGGCCGCGAAATCCGCCCCGAGGACAACGGGCTGAAGCGCGGCGAAGGCTCCAACGTGCCGGTCTTCGACCGCGCCGGCCGCAAGGTGCTGCGCGCCAAGCCCGGCCGGGCAGTGACGCAATACGCCTATGCCAAGGCCGGCATCATCACCCCGGAGATGGAATACGTCGCGATCCGCGAGAATCTCGGCCGCGACGAGGCGGTGCGGCGCCTCGACGAGGGCGATTCCTTCGGCGCCTCGATCCCCGCCCACGTCACCCCGGAATTCGTCCGCGACGAGATCGCCCGCGGCCGCGCGATCATTCCCAACAACATCAATCACCCGGAATCCGAGCCGATGATCATCGGCCGCAACTTCCTGGTGAAGGTCAACGCCAATATCGGCAACTCGATCGTCACCTCCTCGGTCGCCGAAGAGGTCGACAAGCTGGTCTGGGCGACGCGCTGGGGCGCCGACACGGTGATGGACCTGTCGACCGGGCGCAACATCCACACGATCCGCGAATGGATCATCCGCAACTCGCCGGTGCCGATCGGCACGGTGCCGATCTACCAGGCGCTGGAGAAGGTCGGCGGCAAGGCCGAGGAGCTGACCTGGGAGCTGTTCCGCGACACGCTGATCGAACAGGCCGAGCAGGGGGTCGACTATTTCACCATCCATGCCGGCGTGCGCCTGCCCTATATCCCGCTGACCGCCAGCCGGGTCACCGGCATCGTCTCGCGCGGCGGTTCGATCATGGCGAAATGGTGCCTGGCGCATCACCAGGAGAATTTCCTCTACACCCATTTCCGCGAGATCAACGAGATCATGCGGGCCTATGACGTCGCCTATTCGCTGGGCGACGGGCTGCGCCCCGGCTCGATCGCCGACGCCAACGACCGCGCCCAGTTCGCCGAATTGGAAACGCTCGGCGAGCTGACCCGGCTGGCCTGGGAGGACGGCGTCCAGGTGATGATCGAGGGCCCCGGCCACGTGCCGATGCACAAGATCAAGGTCAACATGGACAAGCAGCTCGCGGAATGCGGCGAGGCGCCGTTCTATACCCTGGGGCCGCTGACCACCGACATCGCCCCCGGCTACGACCACATCACCAGCGGTATCGGCGCCGCGATGATCGGCTGGTTCGGCACGGCGCTGCTGTGCTACGTGACGCCGAAAGAGCATCTCGGCCTGCCCGACCGCGACGACGTCAAGGCCGGGGTCATCACCTACAAGATCGCGGCCCATGCCGCCGATTTGGCCAAGGGGCACCCGGCGGCGCGCGAGCGCGACGACGCGCTGTCGCGCGCCCGCTTCGAATTCCGCTGGCGCGACCAGTTCAACCTGTCGCTCGACCCCGAGACCGCCGAGAAGTTCCACGACCAGACCCTGCCGGCGGACGGCGCCAAGCTGGCGCATTTCTGCTCGATGTGCGGGCCGAAGTTCTGCTCGATGCAGATCACCCAGGAGATCCGCGACTATGCCCGGTCGGGCATGGCCGAGAAATCCGCGGCGTTCCTCAAGCAGGGCGGCGAGATCTATATCGACGAGCACGGCCGGCCGCGAGCCGCGGCGGACTGACCTGTTGTCATTGCCGGCGCAGCGAAGCAATCTTGCACGGATTGCTTCGCTGCCTCGCGGCTCCGCGCAATGACGGCACCCGATGAAGAACTCGCGGCGCGGCGGGCGGCGCGGCGCTATCCCGATCGGCCGATCATCGCCGTTCTGGCGGTGGTCCTGCGCGGCGACCGGGCGCTGATCGTGCAGCGCGCGCAGCAGCCCAATGCCGGGCGCTGGGGCTTTCCCGGCGGCGTGCTCGAACTCGGCGAGACCGTCGCTCAGGGGGCGATGCGGGAATTGCGGGAGGAGACCGGCATCGTCGCCGAGCCCGCCGGGGTACTCGACGTCTACGACGCGATCACCCGCGACGACGAGGGACGGGTGCAATTCCACTACACCTTGATCGCCGTGCGCGGCGAGTGGGTGTCCGGCGAGGGCGAGGCGGCCGACGACGCCGCCGCCACCGCCTGGGTCAGCCGCGACGAGATTCTCGCCGGGCGGTACCCGACCTTCCCGACCCTGCTGCCGCTGTTCGACCGCGCCGTCGCCGCACGCGACCGCAACCCGGCCTAACCGCGCGGCTTGTGCCGCGGTCGTACCGCGCTATGGTGGCGGCGCGTCAACCAAGGTTTACCCCATGCCACCGACCAGCCGCCTGTTTTCGCCGATCACCGTCGGCGGGCTTACCCTCGACAACCGCATCGCCGTCTCGCCGATGTGCCAGTACAGCGCCGCCGACGGCTGCGCCAACGACTGGCACCTGCAGCATCTTTGCGGGCTGTCGCTGTCGGGCGCCGGCATCGTCGTCGTCGAGATGACCGCGGTCGAGCCGGAAGGGCGGATCACGCCGCACTGCCTCGGCCTGTGGAACGACGCCGCCGAGGCGGCGCTCGAACGGGTGCTGGCCGCCTGCCGGCGCTGGGGCAACACCAAGTTCGGCATCCAGCTCGCCCATGCCGGGCGCAAGGCCGCGGTCGAGGTGCCGTGGCGGGGCGGAAGGCCGCTGACCGCCGGGGCCTGGCAGACCGTGGCCGCCTCGCCGATCCCGTTCGACGAGGGCTGGCCGGTGCCGCAGGAGCTCGATCCGGCGGGGCTCGCTCGCCTCGCCGACGCCTTCGCCGCGGCGGCGCGGCGCGCCGACCGGCTCGGCTTCGACCTGGTCGAGCTGCACGGCGCGCACGGCTACCTGCTGCACAATTTCGTCTCGCCGATCTCGAACCGCCGCCGCGACCGCTATGGCGGCAGCCTGGAGAACCGCATGCGCTTTCCGCTCGAAGTGGCCGCGGCGGTGCGCGCGGTCTGGCCGCACACGAAGGCGCTCGGCATGCGCATCACCGGCTCGGACTGGATCGAGGGCGGACTGACCCCGGACGATGCGGCGGTGTTTGCCGCCGCCCTGGCGGGGGTCGGCGTCGACTACGTCTGCGTGTCGAGCGGCGGCGTGTCGGCGGCGGCGCGGCCGGTGGTCGCGCCCGGCTATCAGGTGCCGTTCGCCGCCGCGGTCAAGGCCGCCGTTGGCATCCCGGTGCAGGCGGTCGGAATGATCGCCGACCCGCACCAGGCCGAGGCGATCGTCGCCGAGGGCCGCGCCGACTGGGTGGCGCTCGCCCGCGCCTTTCTCGACGATCCGCGCTGGAGCTGGCATGCCGCCGACGCGCTCGGCGCCGAGATCGCCTGTCCGCCGCAGTACCGGCGCGCCCGGCCCGATCTGTGGCCGGGCGCCGCGCTCGCCCGTCCGCCGCGCGGGGAGGCCGCCTCCGGCCGGTGATGGAAGCGTTTTTCGTCTCGTTCGGACTGGTCGCCCTCGCCGAGATGGGCGACAAGACCCAGATTCTTGCGCTCGTGCTGGCCGGCCGGTTCCGCCGCCCGGTGCCGATCATCGCCGGCATCTCCGCCGCCGCCCTGCTCAGCCACCTCGCCGCCGCGGCGCTCGGCGCCTTTATCGGGCTCAAGCTCGAAGGGCCGTGGCTGCGCTGGATCGTCGCGCTGTCGTTCTTCGCCATCGCGGTGTGGGCGATGCTGCCGGAAAAACCCGACGGCACCGACATGCCGCCGCCGCGCATCGGCGTGTTCGGCGCCACCGCCTGCACCTTCTTCATCGCCGAGCTCGGCGACCGCACCCAGATCGCAACCGTTGCGCTGGCCGCGCACTATGCGGTGTGGCTGCCGGTCGTCGCCGGCACCACGCTGGCGATGATGGCGACCAACATCCCGGCGGTGCTGCTCGGCGGGCAGCTGCAGCGCTGGCTGTCGCTGCGCTCGCTGCGCTGGGGCGCGGCGCTGATCTCGGTGGCGCTGGGGGTCGCCGCGCTGGTCGAGACGTGAGCCGCCGCTATGAGCGGGCGCGGTTGCGGTGCGCCTCGGCGGCCTGGCGCCAGCGCACCTGCATCTCGACCACGCCGGCCGGGCGGCGCGCCCGCAAGGCCGGCTCGGTGCGGCGGCGCAGCGCCAGCGGCGCGCCGCGGTCGAGCGAGACGACCGCGGCTTCGTCGGCGCGCCGGCGGCGGCGGATCAGCCGCGCGACGAGCACGACGATCGCCAGGTCGGCCAGCGCGAACAGCGCGATCAGCAGGGCGAGATTGCCGAGCGGCGCCACACTCAACAGCGCCGCGGCCGCCGGCGCCAACCAATCCGAGATACGCGGCACAGGACATCCTCCTCCGGCTTTGTCGGTTCCGCCGGTTGCCGGAAACGGTAGTGAGAATGCTGCGCAAATACCGCCAAAATCATGGTTAATTGCCGCGAGAGTAACCGGCAAATAAGGTTAATCGCGCGGGGCGAACCACGCCGCCGCGGGGACGCCGCGGGCCCGCAGCGCGGCGATGAAAAAGCCCGGCGGGTCCCCTGTCGAGGCGTCAGGCGGCACGATGCGGGTCCATTCGCGGCAATCGACCAGTACCATCGCGGCGCCTTCCGGCGGCGGCGCGGCGCTGCACCGGCCGGTCGCGGCAAAGCGCGCCGCGGCGGCGGCGACGGCGGCCGCATCGTATTGCCGGTTGCCGCGCGAATTCTGCCAGCGCTCCCAGCGCGTCAGCCCGAGCTCGCGGGTGAAGTAAAACCGCTCGACATGATCGGCGGTGGCCGGATCGCCGCCGCCGTAATGCTCCGAGACCAGGCTCGGCAGGGTGACCGGCACGCCCTGGCCGGGCGCCGCGCGATAGCGCACGTCCGCGGTATGCCAAACGGTGAAGGCGGCGTTGAGCCGCTCCGGACAATTGCGCTGCGCCCCGGCGCGCAAATCCTTCAGCCGCGCAGTGGCCTCCCCGCGCAGCGGCGACGGCCGGGCCGGATCGTAGGTTGCGATCAGCCACGACCGGGTCAGCGCCGCCCGCGTCAGCGCGCCGCTGCAGGCGCCGGCGAAGAGCTGAAAGCCGCTGCCGTCCTCGGTGGCGCCGATCGCCGCCGCGCCCGGCGACAGGATGACGATGTCGCCGCCGTCGCCGCGCCCGGCGTCGAACACGCCGAAGCGCCGGCCCTCGCCGACGCCGAAATCGAAGCCGTGCTCGACGACGCGGCCGAACCCGGCGGTGTCGACGGGCACCGAATCGTGGCGCTGATAGCCGAGCGGCGCGGCGGCGCGGTCGGCCGGCCCGGGATGGTCGTGCTTGTGGTAGGGCAGCGGCTCGCCGGGACGCAGGTCGCGCGTGGCGGCGCAGGCGGGGTTGCCGTCGACGGGGCTCGCCCCGACGACGACATGGCCGGCGCCGTCGAGGCAGACGTCCTGGATCATCAAATCGGCGAGCGTCGCGGCATCGCCGGACAGCGGCCGCTCGCCGGCGGCGGCCGGCGCGGCGAGCAGCAGGGCGACGGCGAACAGCCGCAGCCGCATCAGAAGTGGATCTCGTACTCCATCTGCCAGCGCAGCGTCTGCCGCGCCGCCGCCGGGGTCAAGCCGAACAGGATGCCGCCGTTGAACTTCAGCGTGCCGGGGCCGAGCTGGTGGATCGAGCCGAACAGTTGCGGCCCGATGCGGTGGTCCTGTTCGTTGATCGGGGCGAAATGGCCGAACGGCCCGGGCTCGCCATAGGCCTGGAACCCGGGCTCGATGACCCAGCCGGTGGCGATCCGGGTCTCCCAGGCATAGCTGAAGCTCATCCGGCCGCCGCCGGCGAAGTCGCCGATCTCCTTTTCGAGGAACAGGTTGACGGTGTTGATCGTCGGCCCGATCTGCTTGCGCAGGATCGGGCCGAACTTGAGCTCGTCGGGTGCGTGGGCCAGCGCCGCCTTGCCGTATTCGACGAACAGCGCGGGATCGACCCAGTACTGCCCCGCCTCGCCGAACACGAACCAGTTCTCCAGCGTCGTCTGTTGGTACTTGAAATGATTGCCGGGACCGGGATCGCGGCCGGTCTCGAATTCGAGGCCGACCTTCCAGAACGGGGTCAGGCCGTATTCGATCTCGTGGACGAAGCTCTGCTCGTTGTCGGTGAGCGGATTGCCGCTGCGGCCGTAATTGCCGACCGTTTCGAGCTCCAGCTCCTGGTATTCCGCGTCGGGCAATTTGACCTTGAAGTCGGCACGGGCGGCCGGCCCGGGCAACCACACCGCGACCGCGGCTGCAAGAACGGCCATGCGAATGCGAGGCATGCGCATCATTCCCCCCAAAAAAAGCCTGGCTTATTCGGCCGGGGCGGCCCGTACCGGCCGGGGCGGGCGGTCCGGTGCGGCGGCGAGAAGCCGCATCATCGCGCCGATGACCGCGAGGGTGACGAGATAGAACACGACCTGGATGCCGGCCGGCGCGGCGGTATAGCCGACCAGGGTGTGCAGGACCTTGCCGAGGATGCTGTTGTCACTGAGCAGGAACGAGGTGTCCCACAGATTGCCGCCGAGCGGCGGCAGCAGCCCGGCCTGCATCAGGAAGGCGGCGCCCTGCGAGGCCATGCCGGCGGCGAGCAGCAGCACCAGCCAGCTCGTCACCGTGAACAGGTATCTCAGCGGGATGCTGACGAGGCCCCAATAGATCGCGGTGCCGGCGGCCGCCCCTGCGGCAAGCCCGATAGCGCCGCCCGCCGCCATTGCCCAGGCGGCGTTTTCGCCCGACAGGGCGATGCCGTAGAGGAACAGCACCACCTCGGAGCCCTCGCGCAGGACGGCAAGACCGACGACGGCGCCGAGCGCCCACAGCGGCCGCGACCCCTCGCGCACCGCGCCTCCGAGCCGCGCCGCCGAGGCGGCGAGCTCGCGCCCGTGCCGGCTCATCCACACATTGTGCCAGCCGAGCATGACGACCGCGGCGAACAGGATCGCCGCGTCGAACAATTCCTGGCCGATCCCCGCCACCGCGCGGCTGATCGCGCCGGCGCCGCCGGCAACCGCCGCCGCCCCGAGCACCCCGCCGGCGATGCCGAGCGAGACCCAGCGGCCGCGGCCGGGGGCGCCGCGGCTCGCCGCCATGACGATGCCGACGACCAGCGCCGCTTCCAGCACCTCGCGCAGCACGATGATCGCGGTCGGCAACATGCGGCGCGCCCTTTATTTCGCGACGATGACGCCGCGGGTCTCCCCGTGGAAATCGTCGAAGAACTCGTAGCGCCCGGGATCGAGCGGGCCGACGAAGATGCTGGCCTGGCTCCCGGCCGAAACGATCTTTTCGCGGTGCAGCACCGTGCTCTCGAACTCGCCGGCGGTCGGCTGCTCGTTGCGCACAATCAGCTCGACCTTGACCCCGGCCGGCACCGGCACCTCGGCCGGGACCCATTGGTGATCTCTCAGCACGATCGTCACCTTGGGGTCGTCGGCACGCGCCGGCAATGCGGCGATCAGCAGCAGGAGGGCGGCACAGGCGGCGGGGCGCATCGAAACCGGCATTTGCAATTGCAACTCGTTCTCGGCTTACCCGATCCCGGCGCGAGTTGCAACTGATTCTCACCTTCACAGGGCCGCGAGCGCCTCGCACCCTGCCATGCATTTTGCGAGGGGATGCCGCGGCGGCCGCCGGCGCGCACCGGAAAATTTCGCGATTTCAACGACATGGCGGTGTGGCATGGGGTTTGAGAGCGGGGCGGTGCCGGCATCCGGCCGGCGGCTGCGAAGCGGAACATTCTGACATGGTCCCATCGGATAACCGGGAGCCGTTGTTGCCGGCCGACGGCGTCGTCGAGCTGCCGCCGCCCAACCCGGGGCGCTGGGTCGTGCGGCGCAAGGCGAGCGTCGTCGCCGCGGTGCGCGCCGGGCTGTTGAGCCTCGCCGAGGCGTGCGAGCGCTACCGCATCTCGGTCGAGGAGTTCGTCGAGTGGCAACGCGCGATCGACGCCTACGGGGTGCCCGGCCTGCGCGTTACCCGGCTGCAGATCTATCGCGACACCGACCCGCTGCGCGGCAAATAAGCGCCGCCATCGCCCGCCGTCTCGGCTATAACGGCGGCACCAATCCGCCGGCCGAGGGAGGGCGACATGCTGGATCTGAAAATCAAGGGGAGAAAGGCGATCGTCTGCGCCGCGAGCAAGGGGCTGGGCCGCGCCTGTGCGATGTCGCTGGGGCGCGCCGGGGTCGATCTGGTGATCACCGCGCGCACCCGCGAGACGCTCGAAGCCACCGCCGAGGAAATCCGCCGCGAGACCGGCGCCAAGGTGACCCCGGTGGCCGGCGACATCTCGACCGAGGAGGGGCGCCAGGCCGCGCTCGCCGCCTGCCCCAACCCCGACATTCTGGTCAACAATTGCGGCGGCCCGCCGCACGGCGATTTCCGCGAGTGGTCGATCGAGGACTGGCAGAAGGCGGTCAACGCCAACATGCTGACCCCGATCATGCTGATCAAGGCGGTGATCGACGGCATGTGCGAGCGCCGCTTCGGCCGCATCGTCAACATCACCTCGGGCTCGGTCAAATCGCCGATCCCCAATCTCGGCATGTCGAACGGCGCCCGCGCCGGGCTGACCGCGTTCTGCGCCGGGCTCGCCCGCCAGGTCGCCAAGTACAACGTGACGATCAACGGGCTGCTGCCCGGCCCGTTCTTGACCGACCGGCTGCGCAGCGGCATCGAATACGAGGCGCGGCGCCAGAACGTCAGCTTCGAGGAGCTGCTGGCCAAGCGCGGCGCCGCGAACCCGGCCGGGCGGGTCGGCGACCCCGCCGAATTCGGCGACGCCTGCGCCTTTCTCTGCGCCGCCTCGTCCGGCTTTATCGTCGGCCAGAACCTGCTGCTCGACGGCGGCGCCTTCAACTCGACGATGGGCTGACCGGCCCGCGCCGGCGCACCCGGGCGCGCAGATCGGCCAGGCGCAGGCGCTTGCCGTCGCGGGTGACGAACCAGTGCTCCCAGGCGTTGAGGCCGGCCGGCATTCCGGCCGCCGCGCCGCGCTGGGCGGCGGCCTGCTGTACCCGCCGCAGCGCCGCCTGGAGCCACGCGCCGCGCTGCGGCACGACCCGCTCGCCGCTGATGAACAAGGCACCGCCGCGCGCCACCGCGACGCCGTCGGGCTCGCGACCGGCCATCCCGCCGGTGCGCAGATAGCACTGGATTGTCTCGTTCTGGGCCAGCGCCACCCCCGCGCCGAGATCGCAGCCCACGACATAGTCGAGGCGCGGCGCCGCCGGGCGCGGCGCGGTCAGCCCGGACAGCGCACGCCGGATGATCGCATCCTCCGACTCGCCGGGTGCGGCACGCAGCCGCTCGATCAATTCCGCGGTCTCCGCCGTCAACCCGACATACTTGGCGTACATGGCAGCGCTCCGCCCGCTTTCGCAGAGCCTCTTTAAAGGCCCTAACAGCAGCCTGACAAGGTCCTTAAAGGCCATGAAAGCGGGATCAGCGGCGTCCGAAGCGGGTGTCGGCCTCGGCGAACAGCCGCATCGCCCTGTCGCTGTCGTAGGGCCGCTCGGTCAGGGTTTCGGGGTCCCATTCGCTGCGCGCGATCGAGAGGAAATCGCCGCGATAGACGTGGATCGCGCCGCTCAGCCGCGGGATCGGGTTGGTCACGGAATGGATGATGTCGCGGCCGAGCGGCTCGGCGTCCCCGGTCGACAGCGAGCGCGCCCCGGCCGCCTCGATCCGCCCGTCGCCGCGGCGCCGCCAGTAGACGTTGTCCTCGCGCCCGCCATAGACGCCGATCACCGCCCAGGTGCGGTGGTCGTGCGGCATGATCGTCATCAGCGGCGCCCAGACCACGTTAAGGACGGTCAGATCGTCGCCGCGATAGAGGAGGTCGATACCGGCAAAGCGCGGCTCGCCGAGCGCGGCCACCACCGCCTGCGGCTCGGCGACGGCGGGCGACGACCTCGCGCACCGCCTTGTGGCTGGCGTCGGCGGCGGCCGCGGCGCGGCAGTCGGCGATGAAGCGGTCGAGATCGAGCATCCTGGCCTCCCTCTCTAGACGGTGGCCACCGCATTGGCCGGCGAGCCGACCGCGCCGGGCAGGCGCAGCGGCGGCGCGGTCAGCAGAAAGCGCGAGCGGTTGTGCGCGCGCAGCCAGTCGGCCAGCTCCGACAGCCACCAGATCTCGCCGAGATAGACGCCAAGCTTGAACAGGCAGTGCGCGTGCAGCGGCAGCGAGGCGCAGCGGTCTTCGCCCTCGCACGGCCGCGACGGCATCTGCTCGACGGCGCGGTTGTCGGAGATCAGCGCGACGACGCCCGACCGGGTGATCCAGTTCAGCAGCCGCTCGTCGCGCCCGTCGAGCCCGGCCCCCGGGTTGGCGGCAAGCACCGCGGGATCGGGCGACTTGTTCATGCCGAGGAGAACCCGGTCGTAGCCCGTGCGGAAGCAGACCAGGTCGCCCTCTTCGACCTCGACCTTGTCCGCCTCCATGATCCGCATCAGCCGGTCGTAGCCGACAAAGCTCGGGCCGCGCCCGCAATGGCGCTCGAGATCGATCATCACGCCGCGGCCCTGCATCCCCTTGGCCGCCATGTGGTCGATCGACAAGTTCAGCGCGCCGACATGCTCGCCGCGCTCGACCGCGCCGCCGTCGCGGTAATCGACCGGGCCGACGATGTGCTCGCCGGCGCGGTAGCCGTTGTAGAAGACGATCTCGGGCCTGCCGTCGCCGTCGGCATCGAACAGCTGGCCGACATGGGCGAGGCTGTCCCACTGCGTCGAATACTGCAGCGTCATCTCGACCACGTCGTCGCAGACCACATCGATGAGCTGCGGGTCCTCGCGGCTCAGCGGATAGGCCATATAGGGCATGCCGTTGCGCTTGTTGGCAAACAGGCGCGGCGGGTGGCGGCGCGGATTGACGACGGTGCCGCCAGGGTAGTCCAACGGTAGACTAAGGCAAAAAGTTAGTCCTTCCTGGACCTCGGCAACCGCTTGTTTTACCTTGTCCGGGGTCAGCAGGTTGAGCCGGCCGAGCTGGTCGTCCGGCCCCCAATCGCCCCAGGTCGAGCCCGGCGGGCGGCGTTTCCAGCGCGGGTTGGCGGGCATCTCAGCTCACCTTGACCAGCTTCTGCAGGCTTCTCAGGCCCGGCGGCAGCGGCTCGCCGCGGGCGCGCACCCGCCGGCCCCAGTTGGTGAACGACACCTCGCCGACATAGATGTCGCCGCGGGAATCGACGGCGATGCCGTGCGGCGAGATGAACTGGCCGGGTTCGAGCCCGGCATGGGCATGGCCGAGCCGTGCCAGCAATTCGCCCTTATGGGTATAGATGCTGACCCGCGGGCCGCAATTCGGCAGGTCGATGTTGACCGCCATGTCGGGCCCGATCTCGCCGATGAAAAAGCGCGGCGTCTTGGTGCCTGTCTCCATGTAGAGGCCGGACGGGCGGTGCATGTTGTTCCACTGCGCCTCGTACCGGCCGTTGCCGTCGAATACCTGGACGCGGTGGTTCTCGCGGTCGGCGACGTAGACCCAGCCCTCGGGATCGCAGCAGATGTTGTGGGCGATGTTGAACTGTCCGGGATCGGTGCCGGGCTCGCCCCACGACATGACCCGCTTGCCGTCCACCGTGTATTTGTGGACCCGCGAATTGCCGTAGCCGTCCGAAATGTAGAGATGGTCGCATTGCGGCGACAGCGCGGTATGGGTGCAGCGGTGGAACGGCTCGCCGCTCATATAAGGGGCCGGCTTGCCGGGAATGCCGATGGTCAGCAGCACCTTGCCGTCGAGAGTGCAGTGGCGCACGGTGTGGTCGCCGTCGTCGGTCAGCCAGATCGTGTCGTCGGGCGCCATGTGTACCCCGTGCGGCCGCACGAACACGCCCTCGCCCCAGGTGCGCAGCAAGTTGCCGTCGCGGTCGAACACGCACATCGGGTGCTTGCCGCGGTTGAAGGCGTAGACGTTGTCGTGCTTGTCGACCCCGACGGCGGCGACGTCGGCGTTGAACTCCATGCCCGGCGGCAGCTTGGCCCAGCCCTCCGCCACCGCGTAGCGATAGCCGTCCGTACCCAGGATTACCGCCATGGCCCGTCTCCTCCGCTGGTCGCGCCGAGTATAATCTAGTGCTGCACCCCCCGCACCGGGCTGAGACCCTTCGGCAGCGCCAGGGCGGCCGCCAGTGTGGTCAGGGCGATTGCCAGCGCGACGAGAAAGGCGTGGTGCGCCGCCCAGCCCACCACCGCGCCGAGCCTGGCGGCGAGGTCGGCGCCGAGGCCGGCGCGCTGCGCCGGATCGATCAGCCGGTTGACCGCGCCGGCCGCCTCGGGCAGGCGCTGCTGCACCCCGAAATTGATGATCGCGCCGTAGGCGGCGGCGCCCACCGCCTGGCCGATCATCCGCATGAACATCTGCGAGCCGGTGCCGACGCCGCGCTCGTGCCAGGGGACGCTGGCCTGGATCGCCACCAGAAAGGTGGTGTTGCAGAACCCCATGCCGATGCCCATGACAAAGCCGGCGGCGGCCGGCCACAGCGGCGGGCTGCCGGGGGCGAGAAGCACCAGCATCGCCGCGCCGGCGACCAGCGAGGCGCCGCCGATCGCCGCGGTCAGCCGGTAGGAGGTGCGGATCATCAGCCGGCCGGCGGCAAAGGCGGCGAACATCCAGCTCACAGATTGCGCGGCGATCACCACCCCGGCGACCGCCGGGCTTTTGCCCATCACCCCCTGGACATAGGTCGGCAGCAGCGCCGAAACCGCCATCATCGCCGCCGAGGCGCCGAACCCGGCGACATTGCACAGGCCGACGACGCGCCGCCGCCACATCGGAAACGGCAGCATCGGCTCGGCGGTGCGGCGCTCGTGCCGGAACAGCAGGGCGAGCGCCGCCACCCCCAGCGCAGCGAGCCCGGCGACCCCGCCGGCGCCGAGATCGCGCGCCTGCACCAGCGCCAGCATCAGCGCGCCGATGCCGACAATCAGCAGCGCGCCGCCGAGATAGTCGAGCCGGTGCTGCCGGCGCTCGACCCGCTCGGGCAGGAACAGCGCAAACATCAGGATCGCGAGCAGGCCGATCGGCAGGTTGACCCAGAACACCGCCGACCAGTGCACGTGCTGCACCAGGAAGGCGCCGAGCGCCGGCCCGACCACTGCGGCCAGGCCGAACACCGCCGAACTCCAGCCCTGCACCCGGGCACGCTCGGCCGGGGTGTAGACGTCGCCGATAATGGTCATCGCGATCGGCTGGATCGCGCCGGAACCGAGCCCCTGGACCGCCCGGCACAGGATCAGCGCCTCGGTCGAGCGGGCAAAGCCGCACAAGGTGGTGCCGACGAGAAACACGCCGGTGCCGAAATAGAACACCCGCTTGCGCCCGTAGATGTCGGCGAGCCGGCCGTAGAGCGGGATCGTCACCGCCATCGTCAGCAGCGGCACCGCGAATACCCAGCTGAACAGGCGGAACCCGTGCAGCGCGCCGACGATGGTCGGCATCGCGGTGGCGACGATGCTGCTTTCGACCGCCGGGATAAAGGTCGCGATCAGCGCCGCGATCAGCACCAGGCCGCGGCGCGGGACGGCGAGGGCCGGGCGGTATTGCTGGGCGAGGCTGGGGTCCACGCTGGGCTCCGCTGTCGAGCGGGCGAAAGTGCCCAATTTCCCCTCGCCCCGCTACGGCCAATAATGCAACGCTGGGTGCGGGCGGGGTGCCCGCGGTAACGGGAGCGTAGGCGATGCAGTACGACCTTGTGGTGACCGGCGGCGAAGTTCTCGATCCCGGCGGCGGCCTCAAGGGAACGATGGATATCGGCATCGCCGGCGGCAAGATCGCCGCGGTCGCGCCGTCGTTGCCGGCCGGCAGTGCCCGCCGCGAGATCAGCGCCAAGGGTCTGCTGGTAACCCCGGGCCTCGTCGACATCCATGCCCATGTCTTTGTCAACGCGCACGACATGGGCGGCCGCACCGATCACTTCTGCCGGTCGACCGGGGTGACGACGCTGTGCGACGCCGGCAGCGCCGGCTCGGCCAATTTCGCCGGGTTGCGCCAGGTCCTCGACAGCGCGGTCAGGACCCGGGTGCGCGCCTTCGTCAACCTGTCGGCGATCGGCATCACCGGCACCTCGCGCGGCGGCGAGCTGGCGCATTTTCCCTATGCCGACCCGGAAGGCTGCGCCCGCACCATCGCCGAGAACCCCGACCTGGCGATCGGCGTCAAGCTGCGCTACGGGCCGGGCCTGGTATGGGAATACACCACGGCGCCGGTCAAGCTGGCGCGCCAGACCGCCGCTGCGGCAGGCGTGCCGCTGATGATCCACATCACCGATTCGCCGATTCCGCTGCCCGAGATTCTCGCCGAGATGGCGCCGGGCGACATCGTCACCCACTGCTATCACGGCCGCGCCAACGGCATCATGGGCGAGGAAAAACAGTTCGTGCTCAAGGAAGTGGTCGAGGCGCAGCGCCACGGCATCGTCTTCGACTGCGCCCACGGCCGGAACCACTTCAACTTCCGCATGATCGAAAAGGCGCTCGACCAGGGCTTTCTGCCCGATACGATCTCCACCGACCTGACGACGACCAGCGCCACCCGCGGCCCGGTCTGGGATCTGACGACGACCATGTCGAAACTGCTGCATTTCGGCATGAGCCTCGACCAGGTCGTGCTGCGCGCTACCGCGGCGCCGGCGCGCATTCTCGGCCATGAAGGCACGGTCGGCACGCTGAAGCCCGGCGCCAACGCCGACATCGCCATTCTCGAACTGCGCGACGGCGCCTTCGAGCTGACCGACAGCGACGGCAGCACGATCACCGCCCGGCGCCGCCTGTTCGCCCGGACGACGATCAAGGACGGCCGCATCTGGTACGAACGGCCCGATGGACCCTGACCGCTCGCCGACCCTCGCCCGCATCCGCCGCGCCGGGGTGATGCGGGTGGGCACCACCGGCGATTACGCCCCGTTCAGCCTCAGGCAGGCGGACGGCTCCCATGCCGGCGCCGATATCGACATGGCGCACGATCTGGCCGGCCGGCTCGGCGTCGCGATCGACTGGGTGCCGTGCGTCTGGGTCACCCTGCTCGACGACTTCCTCGCCGGCCGCTTCGACATCGCGATGGGCGGGGTGACGGTCAACCCGGCGCGCGCCGCAAAGGCGTATTTCTCGCTGCCCACCTTTATCGACGGCAAGCGCCCGCTATGCCGGCGTGAGGACCGCGAGCGCTTTACCAGCATTGCCGCGATCAACCGGCCGGGCGTCAGGGTCATCGCCAATCCGGGTTCGGCCAACGAGGCCTTTGCCCGGGCCCATTTCCCGCGCGCCGCGGTGACGATCCACCACGACAATGCCAGCGTCTTTCTCGAGCTGGTCGCCGGCCGCGCCGACGTGATGGTCACCGACGGGCTCGAAGCCGACCACCAGGCCCGGCTGCACCCCGAGCTTGCCGCCGTCGCGGTGGCACCGTTCACCCGGCTCGAAAAGGCCTACATGTTTGCCCGCGACGACGCGATGAAGGCCTATATCGACGCCTGGCTCGACGCCGCGTTTGCCGACGGCCGCTGGCAGCGCGCGCTCGACCGGGCGATGTCGGCGCACGCCATTTCGTGACCGAGTGGCCGGCCACGCTGGCCGCGGTCGCCGGCAGCGTTCTCGTCGGCCTGATGCCGCTGCTGGCGCGCCAGCTTTACGCCGCCGGCATCGACGCGCCGTCGATGCTGCTGTGGCGCTACGTCATCGCGCTGGTCCCGCTCGCCGCCGCGGTCGCGGCGCTGCGGCTCGACTGGCGCGGCAACTGGCGCGGCGGCGCCTGGCGCATCCCGCTGATCGGCGCGACCCTCGGCGCCGGCCAGACCCTGTGCTTCTGGGAAAGCCTGAAGACGCTCGACACCAGCGTCGCCATCCTCCTGTTCTACACCTATCCGGTGCTGACGGTGGCGCTCGACCGCATCTGCTTCGGCCGCCCGGTGCGCCCGGCGGCGCTGTTGTGCATCGCCGCGATCCTCGGCGGCGCCGCCCTGATCGCCGGGCCGGGGCTCGACGCCGGCACGATCGACCCGCGCGGCCTCGCCTGGGCCGTGCCGGCGCCGCTGATCTATGCCGCCTATCTCGCGGTGACCTCGCAGGTGCTGCGCCGCCACCCGCCGCTGATCGGCGCCCTGTGCCTCTATCTCGGGCTGACCGCGACGTTCGGCAGCTACGCCCTTTACGCCGGGGTCGAAACCCCGACGCGCGCGGAAATCTGGCTGCTGGTCGGATTTATCGCCCTGGTGCCGGGGGCGGTGACGGTGACGCTGTTCTCCTACAGCGTGCCGAAGCTCGGCCCGTCGAGCTATGCGATCATCGCCAATGTCGAGCTGGTCACCGTCGTCGCCATCGGCGTCGGCGTGCTCGGCGAGCCGGTCACCGCGGCGCGCGCGCTCGGCGGGGCGATGATCCTCGGCGGGATCGTCGCCCACAGCCTGCTGCCGCGGCGCTGATCAGGCCGCCTTCGGCAGCAGGCTGCGCAGCACGTATTGCAGGATGCCGCCGTGGCGGAAGTATTCGACCTCGTCGAGCGTGTCGATGCGGCAGACGAGCGCCTCGTCGCGGGTCGTGCCGTCGGCGTAATGGATGCGCAGGTTGACGTCCATGCGCGGCCGGAGCCCGGCCTCGATCCCGGTGATGTCGAGCGTCTCGTCGCCCTTCAGGCCGAGCGTCTGGCGGGTGACGCCGTCCTTGAACTGCAACGGCAGGACGCCCATGCCGACCAGGTTCGAGCGGTGGATGCGCTCGAAGCTCTCGACGATGACCGCCTTGACGCCGAGCAGCAGCGTGCCCTTCGCCGCCCAGTCGCGCGACGAGCCGGTGCCGTATTCCTTGCCGCCGAAGATGACGAGCGGAACGCCGCGCTTGCGGTATTCCATCGCCGCGTCGTAGATCGGCATCACCGTGCCGTCCGGCATCAGCTTGGTCATGCCGCCTTCGACCCCGGGCACCATCTCGTTGCGGATGCGGATATTGGCGAAGGTGCCGCGCATCATCACGTGGTGGTTGCCGCGGCGCGCGCCGTAGGTGTTGAACTCGCTCGGCCGCACCTGGTAGCTGATCAGGAACTCGCCGGCCGGGCTTTCCACCTTGATGCTGCCGGCCGGCGAGATGTGGTCGGTGGTAATGCTGTCGCCGAAGATCGCCAGCTCGCGCGCGCCGATCACGTCGTGCAAGGGGCCCGGCTCCTTCGGCATGTTGTCGAAATAGGGGGCGCGGGCGAGATAGGTCGAGCCGTCCTGCCAGTCGTAGGTGACGCCGCCGGTGCTCGGCACCGCCCGCCATTCGGGCGGCCCCTCGAAGACGTTGCCGTAGCGCCGGCGGAAGGCGTCGCGCCGCACCGCGGCGGCAACGGTGTCGGCGACCTCGCGGTTCGACGGCCAGATGTCGCGCAGATAGACCGGCTTGCCGTCCGGGTCGGTACCGAGCGGGTCGGTCGCGAGATTGACCCGCAGCGAGCCCGCGATGGCGTAGGCGACGACGAGCGGCGGCGAGGCGAGATAGTTGGCCCGCACCAGGGCGTGGATGCGCCCCTCGAAATTGCGGTTGCCGGAGAGCACGGCGCAGACCGCCAGGTCGCCGCCCTCGATCGCCTCGGCGATCGGCTCGGGCAGCGGCCCGGAATTGCCGATGCAGGTGGTGCAGCCGTAGCCGACCAGGTTGAAGCCGAGCCGGTCGAGATAGTCCTGCAGCCCGGCGGCGGCGTAATAGTCGCTGACCACCTGGCTGCCCGGCGCCAGGCTGGTCTTGACCCAAGGCTTGACCTTGAGCCCCTTTTCGACCGCCTTCTTGGCGAGCAGCCCGGCGGCGAGCATGACGCTCGGGTTCGAGGTGTTGGTGCACGAGGTGATCGCGGCGATGACGACATGGCCGTCGGCGAGCTCGTAATCGGCGCCTTCGACCTTGGCGGTGCGCGGCTTGTCGACCGCGGCGAGGCGCGGCAGCTCGCTGTCGAAGGCGGCGGCGGCGGCGGCGAGCGCGACCCGGTCCTGCGGCCGGCGCGGTCCGGCCAATGACGGCTCGACCGTCGCGAGGTCGAGTTCGAGCATGTCGGTGAACACCGGGTCGGGGGTGTCGGCATCGCGCCACAGGCCCTGCGCCTTGGCATAGGCCTCGACCAGCTTGATCCGGGCGGGATCGCGCCCGGTCAGGGTCAGGTAGCGGATCGTCTCGGCGTCGATCGGGAAAAACCCGCAGGTCGCGCCGTATTCCGGCGCCATATTGCCGATCGTCGCGCGGTCGGCGAGCGCCAGCTCGGCGATGCCGGGACCGCAGAACTCGACGAAGCGGCCGACCACTCCGCGCCGCCGCAGCATCTGGGTCACGGTCAGCACCAGATCGGTGGCGGTCGCGCCCTCGCGCAGTTTGCCGTGCATGCGGAAGCCGACCACCTCGGGGATCAGCATCGAGATCGGCTGGCCGAGCATCGCCGCCTCGGCCTCGATGCCGCCGACCCCCCAGCCGAGCACCGACAGCCCGTTGACCATCGTCGTGTGGCTGTCGGTGCCGACCAGCGTGTCGGGATAGGCGATGGTCTTGCCGTCCTCGTCGGTGGTCCACACCACCTGCGAGAGGTATTCGAGATTGACCTGGTGGCAGATGCCGGTGCCCGGCGGCACCAGCCGGAAATTCTCGAACGCATCCTGGCCCCAGCGCAGAAAGCGGTAGCGTTCGCCGTTGCGCTCGAACTCGATCTTGACGTTCTGGGCAAAGGCCTGCGGCGTGCCGAAATGGTCGATCTGCACCGAATGGTCGATGACCAGATCGACCGGCGACAGCGGGTTGATCTTTTGCGGGTCGCCGCCGAGCTCGATCATCGCCGAGCGCATCGCCGCGAGATCGACCACCGCCGGCACCCCGGTGAGGTCCTGCATCAACACCCGCGCCGGGCGGAAGGCAATCTCGCGCTCGGAGGTTTTCGCCGCCAGCCAGGCGCCGAACGCCTTGATGTCGTCGACCGTGACGGTGCGGCCGTTTTCGAGGCGCACCAGGTTTTCCAGCAGCACCTTCAACGAAAAGGGCAGGCGCGAGATGTCGCCGAGCCCGGCCGCGCCGGCCGCCGCCTCGAGGCTGAAATAGTCGTAGGTCTTGCCGTCGACGGCAAGGCTGCGGCGGGCTTTCAGGCTATCGCGACCGGTGACACTCACGGGAATTCCTCCTCTTCGCGGGCAGGCGGCTACGATACTATGGCGGGACGGGCCGAGGCGAGGATGGCGACCGGATAGGCGTAGCGAATCGTCTCGCCGTCGATGCGCACGGGGATGCCGAGGCTGTCGTCGCCCGCCGATTGCCGGAACATCGCGACGATCCTCGCCTCGTCGCCCGGGTTGGGGAAGGAGCGCGCCAGCAGGTTCTTGACCTCGTCGCGCAGCTCGTAAAAGCGCACCTGTGGTTCGGGCAGCCCGGCGGCGGCGAACAGCCGCTTCATCTCGCTCAGCGGCAGGGCGCGGGCATGCGAGGGATCGCGCAGTTTCTCCAGCCGGTTGAAGGCGGCGGCCTTGTCCGGGTCCTCGGCGGGGCAGGTATCGGCGACGACGATGCGGCCGCCCGGCGCGCATACCCGCACCATCTCGCGCAGGGCCGCCAGGGGGTCGAGGAAATGGTGGAACGAGAAGCGGGTGACGACGATGGTGAAGCTGGCGTCGGGATAGGGCAGGGCCGTCACCTCGCCCTCGTCCCAGCTCGTGTTGGCGAGGCGCTTTTCCGCCGCCGCGCGGCGCGCCTGGTCGAGCATCGCCGGGGTGGCGTCGAGGCCGGTGGCGTGGCGCACATGCGGCGCAAAAGCGCCGGCGACGAGGCCGCCGCCGCAGGCGACGTCGAGCACGCGGTCGTCCGGGCCGGGGGCGGCCGCGGCGACGATCATCCGTAGCGCCTCCTCGCTGGCGATCGGCGCGGCGCTGTTGAACACCGTCGCCTGGCGCGTGAACTGGTCGCGGATCAACGCATCGTGGCTGCTTCCGCTCATCGCCGCTCTCCGTCGTGCCCGGCCCGCTGCGGTCAATACCACCCCACCGCCGGGGGTCAAGGCAACAAGACCCTCGGCCAGCGCATCCTCCCACGCGCAATTCAGCGGACAGGTGCTGGCCCACGCCGCGCGCGCCTCGGCGGCGCGCCGCGGCCGCGCCGCGACCCAGTCGAGGAATTGCGCCATCAGGAATGTCGCCGCGCCGGCCATGGCGCCAGCGTGGACGAGCCGCTGCCCGTAGTCCAATATATATCTTTGGCAATATTCATATCGAAAGAATATGCAAATCGAATTGCGCCATCTGCGCTATCTCGTCGCCGTCGCCGAGGAAGGCCACGTGACCCGCGCCGCCGCGCGGCTCGGCATCCAGCAGCCGCCGCTGAGCCAGCAGATCCGCGCCCTGGAACAGGGGCTCGAGGTACAGCTGTTCCGCCGCAAGCCGCGCGGCATGGAACCGACCCAGGCGGGGGCGGCGCTGGTGGCCGAGGCGCGGGCGATCCTCGCCCGGGTCGACGCGGCGGCCGAGGCGGCGCGGCGCACCGCGCGCGGCGAGGCCGGGCGGCTCGGTCTCGGCTTCACCAGCTCGGCCTCGTTCCACCCGCTGGTGCCGCGCGCGATCCGCGCCTTCCGCGACGCGCACCCGCTGGTATCGCTGAGCCTCGACGAAAGCGGCACGGTCGAGCTGGCCGCGGCGCTGCGCGCCGGGCGGCTCGACGCCGCCTTCGTCCGCTCGCCGATCGCGCCGCAGGACGATCTCGCGGTGCGGGCGCTGCTCGACGAGGCGATGTTCGCCGCCCTGCCGACCGGGCATCCGCTCGCCGGCGCGGCGAGCCCACTCGACCTGACCGCGCTCGCCGGCGAGACGCTGATCCTGTATCGCCGGCCGCTCGGGCCGGGGCTGTACGACGCGATCATCGCCGCCTGCCAGCGCGCCGGGTTCAGCCCGCAGATCGGCCAGGAGGCGCCGCGCATGCTGTCGACCCTGGGGCTGGTCGCGGCGGGGCTCGGGGTGTCGCTGGTGCCGGCCTCGATGCGGCGGCTGCAGGCCGAGGGCGTCGCCTACCGGCCGCTCGCCGCCGATGCCGGGCTGACCGCGCCGCTCAACCTCGCCTACCGGCGCGACGACGCGGCGGCGGCGTTGCGCCGCTTCGTCGCCCTGGTGCGGGGCCTTGCCGCGGCGGGCGAGCCGGTATACCGGCAGGGGCGATGACACGGAGGAGAACGGGATGGCGCGCAGCAACCAGCCTCGCAACGGCGGCCAGGTCGTCGTCGATCACCTGATCCGCGAAGGCGTGCCCTATGTCTTCGGGCTGTGCGGGCACGGCAATATCGGCTTTATCGACGCGCTGTACGAGCGCGCCGACGAGATCAAGACGATCTCGACCCGGCACGAAAGCGTCGCCGGCTTTATCGCCGACGTCTACTACCGCGTCAGCGGCCAGCCGACCGCGACCTTCACCTCGTGCGGGCCGGGCTCGGCCAATCTGCCGATCGCGCTCGGCAACGCCTATCTCGATTCGGTGCCGTTCTTCGCCGTCACCGGCAACATTCCGACGACGCAGTTCAACCGCGGCGCCTTCCAGGAGCTTTACCGCCACTACCAGGCCGATTTCCCGGCGACCGTGCGCGCCTATTGCAAGCGGGTGTTCCAGCCGACCCGCGGCGAGCAGGTGCCGCTGATGATGCGCCAGGCGTGGAAGACGATGGTGACCGGGCGGCCCGGCCCGGTGGTCTTCGACATGCCCTTCGACATTTTCAAGGAAACCGTCGGCGACGAAGATCTCGGCGACCCGCGCGCCTGGAGCGCCGCCATCACCTGCCGCTGCGGCGCCGACCCCGAGGGCGTGGCCAAGGCGGCCGAGATGCTGATCGCCGCCGAGCGCCCGGCGATCCTGGTCGGGCAGGGGGTGCGCTACGGCGGCGCCGCGGCGGAATTGCTCGCCCTCGCCGAGCGCCTGCAGATCCCGGTCGGCGCCTCGGCGAGCGGGCTCGGCGCGATCGACGCGCACCATCCGCTGGCGCTGGGCCTGGTCTCGCGCGGCGGGCTCTACCAGGCCAACGGGGCGATGCGCGAGGCCGACGTGCTCCTGGCGCTCGGCGTGCGCTTCGACGACCGCACCGCGTCGTCGTGGCTGCCCGGCTATTCCTTCACGATCCCGCCGACCCGGCTGATCCATGTCGATATCGACCCGGAGGAGATCGGCCGGAACTATCCGGTTGCGCTCGGCCTGATGGCCGATGTGCGCACCTTTCTGCGCCAGCTTCTCGCCGAGATCGAGGCGCGAAAGGCGCCGCGCGAGACGCCGGCGCGGCGGCAATGGCTCGACCGCATCGCCCGGTGGCGCCGCGAATGGGAGGCGGCGGTCGCCGCCGGCTACCGCGACGAGGCGACGCCGATCAACCCGCAGCGCGCCGCGCACGAGATCGACAAGGCGCTGCCCCCGGACGCGATCCTGGTCAGCGATATCGGCGTCCACCACAACTGGCTGCTGCAGTTCTGCAAGCCGCGCCGGCCGGATTCGCTGATCGGCTGCATGGGGTTCGGGCCGATGGGGTTCGGCGTCGCCGGGGTGCTCGGCGCCAAGCTGGCTGCGCCCGACCGGCCCTGCGTCTCGGTCTGCGGCGACGGCGCCTTCTTCATGCATGCAAGCGTGCTGGGCACCGCCGTCGAATACGGGATCCCGGCGGTCTGGGTGGTGTGGAACAATTATTCCTATGCCTCGATCCGCGGGCTGCAGCGCGGCTATCTCGGCGGGCGCGAATTGGCGACCGATTTCCGCCATCCCGAGACCGGCGAGCCCTACAACCCGGATTTCGCCGCCCTCGCCCGCTCTTGCGGCATCGACGGCGTGCGCATCGACCGCGCCGGCGAGCTCGGCGATGCGATCAAGACCGCGATCGCCGCCGGCAAGCCGTACCTGATCGACGCCAATATCGGCGCCGACCTCAACCCCGGCGGCGCCGGGGTCTGGGACCTGCCCGGCCACGGCCGCTCGCAGCCCTTTATCGGCGGCAGATTCACGCCGACATGATAGAATGGCGCGGCCAGACGGTCGGATGGCCGCTTTCGGCGCCTGGGCGCCGGGAGAGGAAAGTCCGGGCTCCACGGAGGTGCGGTGCCGGTTAACGGCCGGCGGGGGCGACCCCAGGGAAAGTGCCACAGAAAACACACCGCCGAGCCCATGCCGTCCCGTCATGGGACGGCATGGGCGGCAAGGGTGAAATGGTGCGGTAAGAGCGCACCGCGCCGGCGGCAACGTCGGCGGCAGGGAAAACCCCACCGGGAGCAAGACCAAGTAGGAGCGGCAGACACTATCCTCACCATAGTGTCGGGCGGACCTTCGCGCCGCCGCTCGGGTCGGTCGCGCGAGGCGTTCGGCGACGAACGTCCCAGAGGAATGGCCATCCCCGCCGTTTGCGGCGGGACAGAACCCGGCTTACAGACCGTCTGGCCGTCCTTCCCGCCGGACCATCGCCCGATCGGGCGCGGTCGCGGGGAAACGCGGCTGCCGTTGCCTTGGCCCGCGGGATGAGGAGCCTGCCGAAAGCCAGAACAAACAAAGAACATAATTACCGGAAATTCCGAGGTTCTCTTCAACCGACTACATGCGGTAGCGCAAGCTCGTCTGAATAGAAGATGTAGACAGCCAAATTTCTATTGCCAAATCTATTGACGACCCATGATTTCCCATGCTATCCCATCGCCACCCAAAGGCGAGCGCCGCTGCTCCGGGGGGAACGCAACGACGCTACCGGGCCCGCCCCTTGCCGAACGCCTGTGGGGTGAGCGTTGGGGGAAGCAAAGTGGAACTTTTTCTGTCCACTTACACGAACAAGGTCGACCGCAAGGGGCGAGTTTCAGTGCCGGCGACCTTTCGTTCGTGCCTCGCTTCCCACCGCTACCCGAACCTCGTCATCCTGTTTCCGTCGTTCAAAGTCGACGCCCTCGACGGCTCCGGCAGCGACCGCATGGAGGAGATGAAGAACCGGCTCGAGGCGCTCGACCAGTTCTCCCAGGAACGCGATGACCTGGCGATGCTGTTTGCCGACGCGCATCAGCTGACGATGGACGGCGAAGGGCGAATCATCCTGCCCGAGGAGCTGAAGGAACACGCCCATATCGGCGACGAATGCGCCTTTGTCGGGCTCGGGGCGTCGTTTCAGATCTGGGAGCCGTCGCGCTTTGCCGCGCATCGCGCCGAGGCGCGCGAGCGCACCCGCCGCCAGGGCACCACCCTTCCCGCCGGACCGCGCCCGGCATGACGCGGCGCTGCGGCCACATCCCGGTGATGCGCGACCAGGTGCTGGCCGCCCTGGCGCCGCGCGACGACGCCACCTATGTCGACGGCACCTTCGGCGGCGGCGGCTACAGCGAGGCGCTGCTGGCGCGCGCCCGCTGCCGCGTCTTCGGCATCGACCGCGACCCCGCCGCGGTGCGGTGCGGCCGCCGCCTGGCGCAGCGCCACGGCGGCAGGCTGACCGTGATCGAAGGCCGCTTCGGCGAGATGGAGCGGCTGCTGGCGCGCTTTTCGCCGGGGCCGATCGCCGGGGTGGCGCTCGATCTCGGCGTCTCCTCGCAGCAGCTCGACACGCCCGAGCGCGGCTTTTCCTTCCGCCATGACGGCCCGCTCGACATGCGCATGGGGGGCGATGGCGAAACCGCCGCCGACCTCATCGCGCGGTTGTCCGAACAGGCGCTTGCCGAGCTGATCCGCGGCTTCGGCGAAGAGCGCTTTGCCCGCCGCATCGCCCGCGCCATCGCCGCGGCGCGGGCGCGCCAGCCGATCCGCCGCACCGGCGAGCTGGCGGCCATCGTGCGCAGCGCGGTGCCGCGCCCCGAGCCCGGGCTCGACCCGGCGACCCGCACCTTTCAGGCGCTGCGCATCGCGGTCAACGACGAGCTCGGCGAGCTCGACCGCGGGCTCGCCGCCGCCGAGCGGCTGCTGATGCCGGGAGGCCGGCTCGCGGTCGTCGCCTTTCATTCGCTCGAGGACGCCCGGGTCAAGGCGTTTCTGCGCCGGCGCAGCGGCGCCGCACCGGGGCCGTCGCGCCACGCCCCGGCCGCGGCGGCGGGCCCGGCGCCGAGCTTTGCCCCGCTCTACCGCCGCCCGCTGCGCCCGAGCGCCGACGAGGTCGCGCGCAACCCGCGCGCCCGTTCGGCCCGGCTGCGCGCCGCCGAGCGCACCGCCGCCCCGGCGCTGGGAGGCGGAGTGTGAACCGGCTCGGCATCGCCTTCTGGCTGGTATTGGCGGCCGGCACCGGCGCGGCGATGTTCGGGGTCAAATACACGGTGCAGAACCTCGACGACGAGCTGGCGCGGGTGCGCAAGCAGACCGTCGCCGAGCAGCTCGAACTGCGCGTGCTCAACGCCGAGTGGACCTACCTGACCCAGCCCGAGCGCCTGGCCGAGCTGAACCGGCAGTTCCTGTCGCTGGCGCCGATCACGATCAAGCAGCTTCAGCATACGATCGCCGAGCTGCCGATGCGCCCGCCGCCGCCCGAGGAGCCGGTTGTCGCCGCCGCACCGGCGCCGCCCCAGCCGCTGCCGGCGGCGAGCGGCGAGCTCGCGGCGACGCCGGTATCGCTGCGCAGCGACGAGCCGGCGGCGCCGGCGATGGCCCGCGCCGCGACCGGGCCGGCCGTGCCGCGGGCGGCACCCGCCCCCGCCGCGCGCGCCAGCCGCGCGCTCGACGCGCTGTTCGCCCAGATCGCCGGAGACCGCTGATGCTGTCGGCCCAGCGCTTCGACGAGAACCCGTGCCGGCCGCGCCATTTCAAGCCGCCGCCCTGCGCCCCGGTGGTGACCGACGGCGAGGCGCACGCCCGGCTCGAACTGTGCCGCCAGCGCCTGGTCGTCACCGCCGCCCTGTTTGCCGTGGTCTTTCTCGTCGTCGCGCTGCGCCTCGTCGACGTCGTCGCCCTGTCCGGCGCCAACGCCGAATCGCATGTCGTGCGCATCCGGCCGGTGACGCCGCCGCCGCCCGACCGCGCCGACATCCTCGATCGCAACGGACAATTGCTGGCGACGACGCTCGAAAGCCCGTCGCTCTACGCCGACCCGCGCCAGATCATCGACGCCGAAGAGGCGACGCGCGCCCTGCTCACCGTGTTTCCCCGGCTCGACCGCAACGACCTCTTGGCCAAGCTGACCTCGGGCAAGAGCTTTGTCTGGATCAAGCGGCACCTGTCGCCGACCCAGCAATACGAGGTCAACCGGCTCGGCATTCCGGGGCTCAACTTCGAGCACGAAGAGCGCCGCATCTATCCGTTCGGCGATCTCGCCGCGCATGTCGTCGGCTACAGCAGCATCGACAATGTCGGGCTGGCCGGGGTCGAGCGCGGCCTCAACGCGGTGCTGAAGCGCGGCCGCCAGCCGGTGCAGCTGTCGATCGACGCGCGCGTCCAGTTCGTCCTGCGCGAGGAGCTGGCCCGGGTGGTGCACGACTTCACCGCCAAGGGCGCCGCCGGCATCGTCATGGACGCGCGCACCGGCGAGGTCGTCGCGATGGTCTCGCTGCCCGATTTCGATCCCAACCACCCCGGCATGGTCGATCCCGCCACCCCGCCCGGCGAGGCGCGCGAGCAGATTTTCAACAAGATCACGCTCGGCGATTACGAGCTCGGCTCGGTGTTCAAGATCTTCAACACCGCGATGGCGCTCGATTCCGGCGTCGCGACGATGACCTCGCAATACGACGCCTCGAAGCCGATCCATATCGGCCGGTTCACGATCACCGACTATCACGGCAAGCACCGCTGGCTCAGCGTGCCCGAGCTGTTCATGTATTCGTCGAACATCGCCTCGGCGCGCATGGCGGTCGCGGCCGGCGCGGCGCGGCAGAAGGCGTTTCTCGCCCGGCTCGGCCTGTTGAAGCCGGCCTCGTTCCAGATCGAAGAGGTGTCGAAGCCGCATTTCCCGTCGGTGTGGCGCGAGGTCAACGTGATGACGATCGCCTTCGGGCACGGCATCGCGGTCAGCCCCCTGCAGTGCGTCACCGCGGTCGCGGCGATCGTCAACGGCGGCATGCTGCGGCCGCCGACCCTGCTCAAACTGTCGCCCGACCAGGTGCCGGCGGGCGAGCGCGTCGTCTCGGAGAAGACCTCGACGCAGATGCGCAAGCTGATGCGCCTCGTCGTCGAGTACGGCACCGCGAAAAAGGCCGAGGCGCCGGGCTACGTCGTCGGCGGCAAGACCGGCACTGCGGAGAAGAACGCCGGCGGCCATTATCTTGACAAGAAATTGCTGTCTTCGTTCATCGGGGCGTTTCCGATGAACGATCCGCGCTATGTGATGCTGACCCTGGTCGACGAGCCGCACGGCACCAAGGAGAGCTACGGCTATGCGACCGCCGGATGGACTGTCGCCCCGGCGACCAGCCGCATCATCCAGCGCATCGCGCCGCTTCTCGGGGTGGCGCCGCAAGACGAGAACTCCCCGGCGGTGAAGGACGCGCTGGCGATCGCAAGCCTCCAGGGAAAGCGGATTGAATCTTACTGAGCTGATGCGCCTTTCCGCCTCGTCGCCGGGCGAGGCGCCGCCGACCCCCGATCCCGAGATCGCCGGCCTCAGCGCCGATTCCCGCCAGATAAAGCCCGGCTTTCTGTTTGCCGCGTGGCGGGGCTCGGCCCGCGACGGGCGCCGCTTTGCCGCCGAGGCGGTGGCCAGGGGCGCGGTGGCGATCCTCACCGACGAGCCCGCCCGGCTCGACCTCGACGCGGCGGCGCGGCGGCGCGTCGCCATCGTCGCCGACCCCGAGCCGCAGCGCCGCCTCGCCCGCATCGCCGCCGCCTTCTACCGCCGCCAGCCGAAGACGATCGCCGCCGTCACCGGCACCAACGGCAAGACCTCGGTGGCCCACTTCACCCGCGAATTGTGGCAGGCGCTCGGCCGCCCCGCGGCGAGCCTCGGCACGCTCGGCCTGGTCGATCCCGGCGGACGCCGCCCCGGTGCGCTGACCACGCCCGACCCGGTGGCCCTGCACCGCGACCTCGCCGCGCTTGCCGAGCGCGGCATCGAGCATGTCGCGCTCGAAGCTTCCAGCCACGGGCTCGACCAGCGCCGCCTCGACGGCGTGTGCGTCGCCGCCGCCGCCTTTACCAACCTGACCCGCGACCACCTCGACTACCACCGCGATTTCGCCGCCTACCGCGCCGCCAAGGAGCGCCTGTTCACCAAGCTGCTCGCCGCCGACGGAACCGCCGTGCTCAACGCCGACAGCCCGGAATTCCCGCGCCTGGCCGGGCTGTGCCGTCGGGTCGTCGGCTACGGCACCGCGGCCGGCGCCGATCTTCGCCTCCTCGGCCGCACCCCGCTCGGCGACGGCCAGCGCGTCGCGCTCGACCTGTTCGGCCGGCGCCGTGACGTGACGCTTCGCCTGGTAGGCGAATTCCAGGCGATGAACGCGCTCGCCGCGTTGGGCCTGGTCGTCGCCACCGGCGCGCCGGTCGACGCCGCCGCGGCGGCGCTCGAAGGGCTGTCCTCGGTGCCCGGACGGCTGCAGGCGGTGCCG
>Ga0209581_1001199_pt1 | contig 33185 bp, 31 predicted proteins | sample Coa_R2_FD_187160 | JGI IMG/M metagenome (GOLD analysis project Ga0209581, IMG submission 187160) | Surface soil microbial communities from Centralia Pennsylvania, which are recovering from an underground coalmine fire - Coalmine... | ecosystem: Environmental > Terrestrial > Soil > Unclassified ...
GGCCTGCGTCGATTTAACTTTGCCGCAACTCCAGAAAAAGTTCGCAAGGGAGGAAGCCTGCCCGCAAGCTGTTTTTGACGCACGCTGGCCGCGTGGTTTCATCTGTCCTTATTGCCGTAACAAAGATGGAAACCGCATTCCGATCGAGTACGCTCTTTCACAAGAATCGAACGCCGCTTGTACTCTATACAATGGTTTGGTTTCTCATTGAGAACATTCGTTTGGCAATGGCCTATCGGGAGGAGAACCTCACGCTAGCAGGCTACATCGAAATGGATGAAGCGTTCTTTGGAGGGCGGAACCGAAGCAAAGGCATTCCACCGCCAAAGGGAAAGCGTAAGCCGCCCTCCTACAACAAAAAGCGGGTGCCTGTCCTGGTCGAGTCTGAAGGCCGCCACGCTGGCAATCTTGTGATGACAGTCGCTGCCAGGCTCACCCGCCCGCGCCCCCCGGGAATGTTCAAACCGCTCATTCCCGTCACCTCATGCGGCGTCAAAGGTTTCGCCGAAATCGTTTCAATGCAAACCAGCTGAGCACCACCTTGTATGCGCTGTCCGAACAGGCAAGTCGCACGGCGCCCTGGAGCCTGGTGCAGCCCGGCGGGTCAGGCTGGAGAAAGCGATTTTGGCGGTTCAGGCAGTTGAACCGGGTGGCGCCGGCGTGAAACTCACCGATGCCGAAGGCGTTGGCGACGACCGAAAGCCAGAGCACCGGCTGGACCGAGCCGTTGATCGCGCTGGCCAGGAAGGGCAGCGGCGCCATAATGGCGGCCAGGAAGAGAAACGCGATGTCCGCGCTCCGGCTGAATACCCGGACGGAGCATCTCGGTCTGCCCCAAGCTGCCGCTGCTGATTCGACAATGAGGCGCCGCTATGCCTTTCCTTCCGGCTGGTTGACCTGCTCTGCCACCTCCCTTGGTGTCACCGGCATCTCAACGGCCGGCCGCCGGAAGACCACGCAAGGCCAGAAAAAGGAGTCTTCGAATGCGCCGCACACCTGCCATCCTTCGGCAGCCCGGGCGGTGATGAGCGCGGTGAGCTTGCTTGTCTGATTCTTGAAAAGCCCGCCTTTGGCGTGCTCGACGAGATACTCGAACGGCTGCTCGGTGTCCTTGGTGAGAAGGATGAGGACAGGGTTGACGCCGCCGTGCATGATGCACTCGGCCGTCAGGTTGTCACGCACCTGCTGGTCTAGCAGCTCGTAAACTATCGCCTCCTCGATCTTCTCGAGGATAGTCGGGCTGACCTCGCTCACCTTCAGCAGCAGCCCTTCCGTGGAGCTTTCAGCCTTGCGGAATACGGCCACCGGGGGCGTGACCGGACTGTCCAGAACGCAGGCGGGGATCCAGCCTTCCTCCTTCTTCTTCCAGAGCCGCTCGCGCACGTCGGCTATATCGTCCTGCCCCTTGATATGCGGAACCCGCTCGACCGTGTACAGCGTGGGCCGCGCGCCTCCCGCCAGTTTCCGGAAGATGAGCACCGGCCTGCGCACCTCGTCGCCACAGGAATCGACGACCTGCCAGCCTAACTGGGCCTGCTCGCTCAAGATTCGCTGGAGCGCCGCCTCATCCGATTCGCCGGACTGCCTGGCCAGGGGCACCACGGCGTATTCGTGTATCTCCTTGCCGGCTGCCGTCGTCCCCATAGAAATCACCCCCGAGTGCTTGGTGCGAACAGATGTTAGCATCAGTGTATCTCAGCGCCACGGCAGGCACCCCCCCCTCGTGCACGTCAAGAGCCTGGCTGCCGCATTTGCCCTGGTAACATCAAGCAGGGCGCACCTGCTTAGCCTGGAGGCCGGGGTGGTGACGAAGTTGCTCAACCTGTCGTGGCTCCCGGGCGGCCGGCGACTGCTCTTGCTGCTTCTCGGTTTCTGGTGCGCGGGGGCGATCGCCCTTGATCTGATCTCCGACCTGGCTGCCCCCTCAGCCAAGCTCAATTGCGATTACGGGATAAATTTCTTCGTCTCCGGCCGGCTGGTCGCAGAGGGCCTAGCCGGCAAACTGTACCCGCCGAGCCCCAACCTTTCATTCCGCGACTGGCCCTACAACCAGGAAGCGCATCGGCTCCTGCCCGGCCTGCCGGAGGGCACCGTGGCTGGCTTCATGTACAGCCCTCTTGTCGCCTGCCTCTGTGCGCCGCTCTCCCTTCTGGGACGCATCTGGTCGCGGGTGGTCTGGGATCTGACGAACCTGCTGGCCCTGCTGTGGTGCGCCCGCCGCACGGCAAGGCACTGTAACGTCCATTTCTTTCCCGTCTTCTCTGGGTTCCTGGCTTTTCTGCCGGTATTTGCCAATCTCTGGGTCGGCCAGTCGGCCTTGCTGTTCGGCGCGCTGCCGCTGGCGGGCGGTCTGTTCTGCCTGCTGAGCCGCTCGCCTTTCCGGGCCGGGGCGGCGCTCTCGGCGATGATTCTCAAGCCGCATTATTTTCTGGCGGCGCTGTTCACGGCCCTGCTTTCTCGCCAGCGGCGCTGCCTGTTCGGGCTGCTGGCCGGCGCCGCCTTCATCCTGGCCATGTCCATCGCCTGCACGGGGCCTTCGGCCTTCACCGGTTGGCTCGGCTCTTTCAAGTACTCCGAGGAGACGCTGACCGGCAGCGCTTACATCGTCCGCGAGCCGCTCATCGCCTCGCTGCCGGGCGTGATTCTGCTTATGCTGCCGGCGGTCGCGCGGGCTGACCTGAAGTGGCTCATCTATCTGGGCGGCTTGATTCCGGTCATCGCCGTCTTCTTGTGGGCAGTCCGGTTATCCGGCAAGGCGCCGACAGAGACGACCAGGCTGGCGATGATCGCCCTGTTCGCCGGCTTTGCCGAGGTGGCGGGCTCGCCGCACCTCCTGCTATATGACCTCAGCCTCCTGTCCCTGCCCGGGGCGCTGCTCTGGCTGGACGGTCATATCAACCTGCCCGTCAAACGCTGCCTGCTGGCCGGGTGGCTGGCCTTGAACGCCTACGTGGCAGCCGTTGTCTTGTGCCAGCCGCCGCCGGCAGGGCTCATGCTCATCCTCCTCGCGGTGCTCGCGGCGCTCGTGATCACGGGCCTGCGCACCGGGGTGGCCGTGGCTGGGGAGCCTGCAAGCAGCCGGCGCTGAGCGTCCGCATTAATCCGCGTCACCCCACCGGCGGCGCCACATGCCTGCCTGATCGAAGCAGTGATCGATCCCGGGGCGCAGGCACCTTGCTCGCCGGGATACGGGCCGGACGCCCGCGCCAGGGGTTGTCACCCCAGACGCGTGGCGCCGAACAGGTATTCGGCGCTTGAGTCTCCTATATTAGATAGGAGAAGGCCGCCGCAAGAAAGAAGCGGGGGCGGCGAGCGGCACCGCCGGCAGATTGCCGAGGGCCGCTCGCCGCCTGTCCGTTGGTTTACTTGGCCGGGGCCGGGTTTGATGCCGGCTGAGCGGCGGTCACAGTGCTACCACCGGCGGTATCGGGTGTGGGCTCCGCCGGGCAGGGCGGGGCGAAGAGCGCGGGCAGCGTCAGCGACGCCACACGGGGGTCGGTCGGGAACGGGTTCAGCTCCTTGTGCAGCCGGCAGACATAGCTGGTGTCCGTCGGGCTGTTGAACCAGCGGACGCCCAGCCGCAGCCGCTCCGGGATGAATTCGGCCGGAATGTTCTGCAGCGCCACCACCCAGGCTGCCTCGCGCGGGTTCAGGTGGCGGCCGGCGCGCGACTCCAGCTGCTTGAGGGCGGCCTGCAGGGCCGCGAAGGCCGCCTGGTGCTCGCCGTAGGTGAAGGTGAAGCCCATGCGGTCGATGAAGAACTCCGCCACGTTGTAGAAGCCGCAGACGGCGTCCATGCGGTGGTAGCCGTGCCTGGCGAGCAGACGGCCGGCGTTCTCGACGAAGTGCTGGGCCACGCCCTTGAGCGAGGGGGCGGGCTGCCAGGGCGCCATGTTGCTCGCCTCGAATGCTCTCGTCCACAGGCGGAAGAACTTGTCCGGGTCGAAATTCTTGTAGACCGCATCGTCGAAGTCGACGATGAAGTCGCGCATTTCGCCCTCGGGCAGGTAGCGCTCGGGATCGAAGCAGTAGATGGAGAGCTCCGCCGCCTTGAACTCCGGGTGCGGCAGGCGGTTGGTGGCCGGGTGCGAGTTGGGAAAGTGACAGAGCGGCGATGTCGCCTCGGTGCCGTCGAGCTGGCGGTCGCGCAGGGCGCAGCGCAGGATCTTGCGCTCGCCGTCACGCCCCCTGGTGTTCGGGCACCGGTAAAAGACCTCGACGAGCAGCTCGAGCCCGTCGCGCTGGATGGTCATTCTGCCGGCAGGGAAGGTGAACTCCCTGGTGACGACGCCGTTGTCGTCGGTCATGGCTGCGGTGGCCTCGGTCACCCTGGCGGCTTCATCCTGGTAGCGGAGGCGATCGCCTTCGACTGTGACGTTGGACAGGCGAATCTTGCGAAACACGTCCGGATGAACTAGCTGCTCCACGACATCACCGTCGGTGATGGCCATGAGGCTGGCGTTGAACTTGTACACGAAATACCTCCTTGCATAGCCGCGCCGGGCCCCGAACCCGGGGCAGAGACGGGGTTGTGCTGGTTCGGGTCAATGAAGGGCAAGGCGGCCACCTGAAAACGGCTCCCGGGCAGCAGGCTTTACGGGGGAGCAAGGATGATCAGGGATGGCAATGAATTTGCTGGAGCGGGTCGCCTTGAGCAAAAGAACGGGTTTAAAACAGGTCTTCAAGGTACAAAAGCGGTTGCCCGAAAAACAAGCGTCTAGCCGGAAAGTGTTGCCGGCCGGTGCCCGGCGGTCGCTTTCCAGGCTGCGTCCGGCGCTTCGTTTTACAGAAGGTGATCAAGATGTAATATGGCGGCCCTGTGCTAGGGGCGGGGCGATCAGGGTGCCGACTCAATCCACAAGGTGGATCCCGCTCGGGCTGAGCCCGGCGTCCTCGAGCAGGGCCAGCGCCTGCTGCTGCTGGGCGGGCTCGATAAGCTCGATCGACATGCCGCAGATATCCGCGGAGAGCCCGGGCGGCGTGGGGGTCGGGCGGCAGCGAATCCGGTCCTTGAGCGCCCGGTCGGCGGCCATGACCCGGAACAAGCTCTCGAAGGTGAGAATCAGCCTGGACATGGCCTGATCATAAGCGCTCCGGCGCCCCGACAACGAGCACAAGTTTTTCCCTCGCTTAACCTGGCCTGAACATGGGTATGTCAGTATTGAAAGCAGACACGCCCGCAAAAACTTTGATGGACACTGGCGTTTGTCTGTTATACTCGGGATGAATCATGCAGTACGTCATATGCCCACGCTGTAAGTTCAAGGTGCCGCTCCATCGGCACCTGTGTACGACCTGCGGGTACAAGCTGCCGTCCCTCGAGGATGCGAGAAAGGCGAGCGGCGCCGCGCAGACAGGCAACGGCAGGGCGGCACGGGCGGGCCTGTGGCAGCAGTTCTTGGGCCTCGCTGGCGCCGAGGCGAAGCACCCCGAGCCCAAGCACGAGGGCACGGCGCTGGGCGAAGTCTAGCTCTTGTAAATAAGCCGGTAGTTCCAGTAGCTGGCGAACACTTTGCGCACGTAATCGCGTGTCTCCTTGAGCGAGATGTTCTCCACGAACTGATCCCAGTCGCTGGCGCCCTGCTGTCTCATTCTGGCGACCCACTGCCGGGCCGCGTTCGGGCCGCCGTTGTAGCTGGCGATGCCCAGCAGCGCCGTCTCCGCCGGCCCGGCCATGGTCCGGTTGCCCCTGAGCAGATACGCCAGATAATCGATGCCGAGCCTGAGATTGTTCTCCGGATTGTAAATGTCGTTTGTGCCGTTGAGCGTCACGCCCAGGCGTTTTGCCACACCGTATGCTGTGCCGGGCAGCAGCTGCATAAGCCCGATGGCGTTCGAGCGGCTCAAGGCGAGCGCGTTGTAGCGAGACTCTTCGCGGATCAGGGCGTGAACGAGCAGCGGATCGACCGCGGCTGCGGCTGCCACCGGCGCGATTATCCGCCCGTACAGCAGCGGGTAGGCCAGCTGCCATTGCGGAGCGCTTTCAGGACTGCCTCCCAGGTCGCGCTTCATCTCCTCGAGCGCGTCCAGCGGCAGATTGACCATGGCCAGGCAGAAGGCTCGCACCACGGGCGGTGCGTCTTCCTTCAGTTGCCCCAGCGATTCCTCCCACTGGTGCAGCCTGAGCAGGGTCGCCGCGGTGGCCCCGCAGCTTTTCTCCACGTAATCGTAGCTCACCAGCGCCGGCGGCGCGGGCCAGGTCCATTCCGTGTTCGGGTGCTTTGCCAGCGGATCGGTGCGCCACCCCTCGTCTTTGCCACCGGACAGCGCAGCCAGACGCGCGGTCGCCCGCCAGCCGTAGTAGTTGGACGGGTAGTTTGCCTGCACGGACCGGTAGGCGGTTTTCGCGGCCTCCTTTTCTTTCAGGCGTTCGTGCAGCTTGCCGGCCCAGAAGGCCAGGCGCGGCGCGGCCTTCGACCGCTGGTAACGCTTCTGCCCGGCCGCCGCCTCGGACAGCGCCGCCTTCAGCTTGCCATGCTGCACGTCGTCCCAGAACGACCACCAGAAAGACTCGGGAGCGTAGTTCGATTGCGGATATCTGGACAGGATCTGCCGGAAGTAAGCCAGTGACTGCGGCGGGGAAGAGCGGACGGCCAGGTTCCAGAGGGCCAGGTCACCATACCTGCTGCTGGCTGCCAGGATCGTTTTCCACAATGAAACCGCCTCGTCGTGCGAGGACATCTGGCTCAGCATGTCCGCGGCTGCCGGCAGGGACGGATCATTGGGATGCGCCTTGATTCCCGACCAGAGAGCCTGCCTGGCCTCGGCTGTCCGCTTCAACTGCGCCTGGCAGGTGGCTTGCTCCAGCCAGCGACCCTTGACGGCTGATCTGCTCCAGTCGGCAAGGGCCTCCGACCACTCGCCGTGAACGAAATGCACCTGGGCGAAAAGCGCCCGGTCGGAGGAGGTGGGCGTGTAGCCGGGCAGGGCTGCCAGGCGGGCGACGATGTCGCGGGCGAAATGGCCGTCCGGGCTGGCCTTCAGATATTGGCGGAAACAGGCCAGCGCCTCGTTTTGCTTGCCGCCGTCGGCAAGGGCCATTTCGCCCAGGTAGTAGGCGGCGCCGAGCGCCCACTGGCTGCCCGGAAACTGGCGCCGGATGTCCGCGAAGGCCTGCCTTGCCCGCTCTTTCTCGTTGGCGCGCAGATAGGACTGCGCCAGCCCGTAGCGGGCGCCGGCTACCTCGTCGATCGCGGCGCTGCGCTCCGCGATCGACGCAAGCGACTTCCTCACGAGCTTCTCGTTGCCCAGGCTGCTTCCGCACTCCGAGATGTGCCACTGGCAGCGCCCCCAGAGCGGGGCTATGGCGGAGGCCTCCTCGAGCAGCCGCACTGCTTGTTTTAGATCGCCGGCGGCGTTGCCCTTCTGGAGCAGGCGGGCGAGAACATAGGCCGCCTCCCGTTTTTGCTCGTCGCTCGTGCCCGGCGCCGAGCGCAGGAGGCGCAGCTGCGCGGCCACATCGCCTTCCGGCAGGCGGTCGAGCTGTTTGAGGATCTCGGCAAATGTGAGCCGCTTGGCTGGCCAGATGCCGGTGAGCGCGCCGGGCCCGGCGGTGCTGTCCTTTCCGGCGCAGCCCCAGGACAGGCAGGCGACCAGAAGACAGCCGGCGGCGATCACGAGAATCGCCCTGGCCGCCCGATGCTCCTGCTTGTCGCTGGTTGCGGTCAAAAATGTGAACGGGAAAAGCTTGCGACCCAAAGATGCTAGCATAACCAGGAGGAACCGGCGGCCGGCGCGCGCGCAGATGATCTACTTCGACAACGCAGCCACGACGCATCCCAAGCCGGAAGAAGTCTACCGGGCGCAGGACACATACCTGCGCGACTCGGCCAATCCGGGACGCGGCGTCCACAGGCTTGCCGTCGAGTCGGCGAGAAAGATCTACGCGGCGCGAATCGAGGCCGCCTCTTTCCTGGGGATAAAAGATCCGGAGCGGCTGGTCTTCACGGGCGGCTGCACGCAGTCCTTGAACATGGCCCTCAAGGGGCTGGCCTGGCGCCCGGGTGATGTGGTGGTGACATCGCCGCTGGAGCACAACTCGGTGATGCGCCCGCTCAGGCAGCTCGAGGGCAGGTGCGGCATAAAGCTGGTCGCCGCCGCCTATTCCGAAGAGGAGGGCGTCGATCTGCGGGATCTTGAGTCAAAAATCGGCCAATACCGGCCGCGCCTCTGCGCGGTGAGCCACGCCAGCAACGTCACAGGACATTTGATTGACCTGCCGGCAGTGGCCGAGATCTGCTGCCGCCTGTCCGTGCCGTTGCTGGTTGACGCCGCGCAGGCGGCGGGCGTGGTGCCATCCGGGCTGGATCACCCGGGCATAAGCCTGTGGGCGGCATCCGGGCACAAAAGCCTGCTCGGACCGCCGGGCGTGGGGCTGCTCTACGTGGCGCCGGAGATCGAGCTGGAGCCGCTGGTCGCCGGTGGAACCGGCTCGCGCTCCGAAAATCTGGACATGCCGGAGTTTTACCCCGACCACCTGGAGTCCGGGACGCTGGCCGGTCCGGCGATCGCGGCCCTGGGAGCCGGGATCGCCTGGCTGAGGGCCGCCGGGCCGGACAAGGTCCGCCAGCACGAGCTGTCGCTGACCGGAAAGTTCCTCGACTGGGCAGCGACCGAGCCGGCGGTGCGGCTCTACGGACCGCCTTCTGGCGCAGGGCGGACGGCGATCGTCTCTTTTGCGGTTGCCGGCATCACCGCCGACCGGGTGGCCGATCTTCTGGACAGGGACTTCGGCATCGCCGTGCGAGCGGGCTTGCACTGCGCGGCGTCCGCGCATGAGACGCTGGGCACGGCGGCCACCGGGCTGGTGCGGGCCAGCTTCGGACCCTTCAATACGCCCGCAGAGGTCGATCAGCTTTGCGCGGCGCTTTCGCGAATAACGGCCGGGGCCGCCCGCCGGTGATTCTTAAGCTATACTCATGAGCGGGCGCCCCTGCTTTTCAAGGGAATCGGCAAGGGAGATTCTGATGAGTACCGGTATCATGGCGGCGGACGTGGTCACCACCTACGCGACGAACGCCATAAAACAGCTCATGGAGCACGAGATGTTTATCGACATCGACGTCCTCAACTCCATCAATCGATCGAAGCGGGAGATCATCGTCGAGGTGCCGCTGCGCCGGGATGACGGCAAGTACGTGACCTTCCGCGGCTACCGGGTCCAGCACAACGACGCGCGCGGACCTTTCAAGGGCGGGCTCCGCTACCATCCCACCGTCGATCTCAAGGAGGTGCGGACGCTGGCCCATCTGATGAGCCTGAAGACCGCGGTGGTCAACGTCCCGTTCGGGGGCGGCAAAGGCGGGATCACCTGTGATCCCAGGCAGCTTAGCGGGCGCGAGCTGGAGACGCTCACGCGCAACTTCACCAATTTGCTGGGCGACAACATCGGCCCCCTGATCGATATTCCGGCGCCGGATGTGAACACCAGCGCGCAGGTTATGGCCTGGATCGCCGACGAATACTCGAAAAGGCGCGGGCAGTGCTGGGGCGTGGTCACCGGCAAGCCGCTCGAGGTGGGCGGCTCGGTCGGGCGCGAAGATGCCACCGGCCGCGGTGTCATGCTCATTACCCGCGAGGCGGCCAAGGAGCTGGGGCTGGAGATGTCACGGGCCGCGGTCATATTTCAGGGTTTCGGCAACGTGGCTTCTTTCGCCGCCAAACTGATCCACGAGGAGCTGGGCGCCAGGGTCGTCGGCCTGTCCAGCTCCAAAGGGGCGGTCTACAACGCCGGGGGCATCAACATAGAGGCGGCCGAGCGCTACTACCGCAAGCACGGGAGCATGAAAGGTTTCACCGGCGGCGAGTGGATGACCAATGAGGAGCTTCTCGCCCAGCCGTGCGACGTCCTTATACCCTGCGCGCTCGGCGACGCGGTGAACGCCCGCAACGCGGCCAGGATCAAGGCGAAGATTGTCGTCGAGGGGGCCAACGACTGCACCAGCGTCGAGGCGGACAGGATTCTCCAGCAACAGGGTGTCTTCGTGGTGCCGGACATCCTGGCCAATGCCGGCGGCGTGGTCGTCTCGTATTTCGAGTGGGTGCAGAACCTGAACAATCATTACTGGGGCATCGACCAGGTGCGCAAGGAGCTGGAGAGAATCATGGTGACGGCCTACAACAAGATCTCCTCCGTCTCCAGGGAGAGCCGCATATCCATGCGCCTGGCCGCCTACACCGTGGCCATGGAGCGCATCGCCCGCGCCATGATCTTGCGAGGGGGCTGAGCCCGGCATGCGAGCGAGGAGAGCGGCGGCGCTTGCGGCCCTGCTGGCCGTGGTGGCGCCCGTTGTGCCGGCTCTCCTCATCGCCGGCTCCTGGTCTTCCTTCGACCGGATCACGGATCTGCCGCGCTTTTTCGCGGCCGCGAAAATGATGGTCGCCGGGCAGGGAAAGGATATCTACCGCCTGCCCGAGCTGGCGTCGGCGGAGCAGTCCATGTTCCCCCGGCTCGGGGAGCGCGTGATGGCCTTCTATTATCCGCCCCTGGCCCTCCCCTGGCTGCTGCCTCTGGCCGCGGTGCCCGCCCGGCTGGCTCCCTGGCTGTGGACCGGCCTGCTCCTGGCTTCCACCGGGGGCAGCCTCTTTGCCTTGCAGCGGGCGTTCGCTCTTGGCTGGACTGAGGTCCTCTGCCTCTGGGCGGTGCTGTCCGTATCCGGGCCGCTCTACGAGTCGGTTCGCATCGGGCAGTTGGGGCCCGTGCTCATGTGCGCCTTCTGCCTGGCGATCTGGGCGCTGCGGGGCGACCGCCCTGTGGTGGCGGCGCTGGCCATGAGCTTCCTGCTCCTCAAGCCTCACGAGATCCTGCCTTTCCTGGCTTATCTTTTCGGTGCCGGCCGGAAGCGGGCGCTTCTCTCGCTCGCCGTTGTCGCCGGCGTCCTGGCGGCCGTCTCCTGGCTGCTGGTGGGCGGCGCCGGCTGGAGCGACTACCTGGAATTTATGCGCAGTCCGCTGAGCGTGGCCGAGGCGCAGCCGCAGCTGCACGCGACGGTGCGCGGACAGCTGCTAAGATTATTCCCCCGCGCGGGCACAGCCGTCACCATATTCAGCGCAGCCGTCTGCGGCGTAGCCGTCTTCCTGATCTGGCGGTGGGGCAGGCTCTTCGGGCGAGGCGAGCGCTGGCTGCAGTCTGGCCTCCTCCTTTCCGTGCCGCTGGGGCTTGTGACGGCGCTTTACTGCCATGACTACGACCTTTTGCTTCTCGCACCATCCGCGGTGGTGCTTGTCAAAAGCGCGCCCGCCCGTGCGCTCCCGGACTGGCTCAAGCTGGCGGCCATTGCCGCCGGCACGGTGTTACTGCTTCCTCTGTATCTGTTCGTCCACTACGACTATCTCCTGCCCGGCGGCCCGGTCAATCCGCTTTTCTGCGTCTTGCTGGCCTATGCCGTGGGCTGCGCCGCGCTCGTCTTGCGTAATGCGGAGGATATCTGCTAAAAGACAGATGAATCAGCCGGGCAATTGCGAGGTGATCACGTGACTTCCACACAAGCCGCTTTAGAGGTCGAAAAGCTGCCGGACAAGGCGTTGACGGACAGCATTGCCATTCTCGACTTCGGCTCCCAGTACTCGCAGCTGATTGCCAGGCGCGTGCGGGAGCTCCGTGTCTATTCGGAGCTTCTGCCCTGCAGTACCAGCGCCGCCGAGCTCAAGCGGCTCAATCCGTCCGGTGTCATACTTTCCGGCGGGCCCAGCAGCGTCTACGACCGGGGGGCGCCCACGCTCGACAGGGAGATCTGGAAGCTGGGGCTGCCGGTGCTCGGGGTTTGCTACGGGATGCAGCTGATGGCCAACGACCTGGGCGGCCGGGTGGAGCCCGCGGAGGTGCGCGAGTACGGGAGGGCGACGCTGACCGTCGTTCATCACGGCGAGCTTTTCTACGGGATGGACCCGGCCATCGAGAGCTGGATGAGCCACGGCGACAGCGTCACCGAGCTGCCCCCGGGGTTCGCCGTCACCGGCAGGACGATGGACACGCCGGTCGCCGCCATAGCCGATGAGGAGCGGCGCTTCTACGGGCTGCAGTTTCACCCGGAGGTGGTGCACACGGTCGGCGGGCAGGAGATACTTAAGAACTTCGTGCTCAACGTCTGCCGGGCGACGCCAAGCTGGACCATGGACAGGTTCATCGACCGGGCCCTGGTCGATATCCGCCAGCGGGCCGGGGGCAAACGGGTGCTGCTGGCGCTTTCGGGCGGCGTAGACAGCTCCACCCTGGCCTTTCTCCTGCACAAGGCGATAGGCGAAAAGCTCACCTGCATGTTCATCGACCAGGGCTTCATGCGCAAGAACGAGCCGGAGTGGCTGGTCGAAACCTTCGAGAGCCAGTTTCACATCCACGTGCACTACGTGAAGGCCCGCGACCGCTTCCTGGAGAAGCTCAAGGGGGTGACCGATCCGGAGGAGAAGCGCAAGAAGATAGGCGAGGAGTTCATCCGGGTTTTCGAGGAGGAGTCGCGCCGGCTGGGCCCTTTCGATTATCTGGCTCAGGGCACGCTCTATCCGGACGTGATCGAGTCGGCGGCCACCCAGATCGACCCCAAGACCGGCGAGCGGGTGGCGGTGAAGATCAAGTCTCACCACAACGTGGGCGGGCTGCCGCCCGACCTGCAGTTCAAGCTCATTGAGCCTTTCGCCAAGCTGTTCAAGGACGAGGTGCGCAAGGTGGCCGAGGAGCTCGGGGTGCCGGAGGGCATCAGGGTCAGGCACCCTTTCCCGGGACCGGGCCTGGCGATCCGGGTTCTCGGCGAGGTCACCAGGGAGCGCCTGAAGACGCTGCGCGAGGCGGACTGGATCATCCGCGAGGAGATAAAGGCCCACAAGCTTTACCGCCAGGTCTGGCAGATCTTCGGCGTTCTCCTGCCGACCAAGTCGGTGGGGGTGATGGGCGATCAGCGCACCTACCAGAACCAGATCGTCATTCGCGCCGTCACCTCGGAGGACGGCATGACCGCTGACTGGGCGCGCCTGCCCTACGATCTGCTGGAGACGATCTCCCGGCGCATCGTCAACGAGGTGCCCGGGGTCAACCGGGTGCTTTACGACGTGACCTCCAAACCGCCGGCGACGATCGAGTGGGAGTGAGCGCCTCTTGTGCCGGCGAGCAGAAGCGGCCGCCCTGGTGGAGCGTTTTCCTGCCGGTAGCGGGGGCGGACTTTTTCCTCCTGGCGCTTGCCTGCTTCCTCTTCCTGCGCCCGCTCATGCTCCTCTGGGACGGCGGCACCTGCCGGCATATCCTGATCGGCCTGTCGGTGTTGACCGAGCACAGGATCCCGAACACCAACTGGGTTTCGGCCGTTTTTCCGCAGATGCCCTTCATTCCTCATTCGCTCGGGGGCGACGTGGTCTACGGTCTGGCTTATCAGCTCGCACAGCTCAACGGGCTGGTCCTTATCTCGTCTGCGGCCTTCGCGCTGGCGCTGGTGTGGGCCTATCAGTTCGCCCGCGCGTGCGGGCTGGGCTTCCTGTCAGGCTGGCTGGCGCTGCTGCCGGTTTTGCTCGTCTGCTCGCTGCACTGGTCGGCCCGCTGCCAGGAGTTCAGCTACCTGACCTTCCTGGCCCTCTATTACGCGGCCTTTCTCGGCCGGGCGAGCGGCGCTCGCCGCCTTCTTCTTTGCACGGCGATTCTTATTGCCTGGGTCAACTTCCACGGCACCTTCATGCTCGGCCTGCTCATGCTGGCGATCGCGCCGGCGGGGGACTGCCTGCAGGCCGGCTTCGGCAAAGGCAGCTGGTCGGAGGCCCGCTGGGGCGTTTTGACCCTTGCTGCCGCGGCCCTGGCCAGCTGCCTGAACGTTCGCGGGGCGGCAATCTATTCCTTCGTCGGTCACTATCTGGCCAACCCGATGATCCTTTTCAAGACAAGCGAGTTCCGGTCAGTCGATTTCTCGCTCGGCCTGCCGGTCTGGTGCTACCTCGGGCTCTATACCCTGGTGCTTGCGCTCTGGCTTGCCTCGGCGGTGAAGCCGGCTGCCCGGCAGTGGCTGCTTTTCAACGTGCTCTTTTTCGCCGGGCTTTACACCATGCGGCTCATGCCCTACTTTGCCCTGGCGGCGCTGGCGGCCGCCGGCCCGCCCTTTGCCGCCTGGCGCCGCTCGCTCCTGGGCGCGCCGCAGGCCGAGCGGGGCGTGCTCGGGCGGCCGGCTGCCGCTCTACTGGCCGTGGAGCAGCGGCTGGAGACGCAGGAGCAGGCGCTGCTCTCCCGGCCGGCCGTCACCGTGGTCAAGGGCGCGCTGGCCCTGGTCATGGCCGGCATATTCCTGTCCGCGCCTTCCTTCAAGATAAGCGACTTCGACCCGCAGCGCCTGCCGGTGCGGGCAGTATCCGCTCTCGCCGAGCGCGGGCTTCCGGGTGCCGGCTTTGTTCTGGACAACTGGGGCGGCTACCTTTACTTCCGCCTGCGGCGGCCGGTTTTTATCGACGACTGGACCTCGGTGTATCCGCTGGATTTTCTCGAGGAGTATCTGTCCACGCTGTCGGCGCACCCGGGCTGGCAACGCACCCTGGATCGTTACCGGCTCGACTATGTGCTCATCCCGCCGGCCACGCTTCTCGGCGCGGCCCTTGCCGCGTCACCGGACTGGCGGCGGGTCTACGAGGACCCGGTAAGCGAGATTTTTGTCCGGGCGTCGGGCACTAAACCAGTACCATGGCAAAATAAGGGCAGCCTTCCCGAATGAGCCCGGTCATCTCCGGCAGCGCGGTACTGAAGCAGACATGAAGACGATTTTAGTGACAGGCGGCGCCGGTTTTATCGGCAGCCGCTTTGTGCGATATCTCCTGAACGGCTATCCCGACTATCGGGTAATCGTTGTTGACGCGCTCAATTACGCGGGCGATCCCGACAACCTGACCGAGGAGGTGCGCAACGACCCGCGCTTCTCCTTCTGGTGGGGCAACGTGCGCAACGCGGAGCTGGTCTACGATCTGGTCGCCATGTCCGATGTGGTCGTGCACTTCGCGGCCGAGTCGCACGTCGCCCGCTCCATCTACGACAACACCACCTTCTTCGAGACGGATGTCCTTGGCACGCAGACCGTGGCCAACGCGGTGCTCAAGCACGGCGACCGGGTGGAGCGCTTCGTGCATATCTCGACATCGGAGGTCTACGGCACCGCGCTGGCCGAGCCGATGAGCGAGGAGCATCCGCTCAACCCGCTCACTCCCTACGCCAGCGCCAAGGCCGGGGCCGATCGCCTGGTCTACTCCTACTGGGCCACCTATGATCTGCCGGCCGTCATCATCCGCCCGTTCAACAATTACGGTCCCAATCAGCATCTCGAGAAGGTGGTGCCGCGCTTCATCACCGCAGCCCTGCGCGACAAGCCGCTCACCGTTCACGGTGACGGCGCCAGCGAGCGCGACTGGCTCTTTGTCGACGATCACTGCCAGGCTCTGGACAAGGTGTTGCACGCGGACATGAAGGCGCTCAAGGGACAGTGCATAAATCTGGGAACCGGCATCGCCACCAGTGTTCTCGAGATTGCCAGGCTGGTGCTGGAGATGCTCGGCAAACCCGAATCGCTTATTCAACATATAGGCGATCGGCCGGGGCAGGTGCGCAAGCACATCGCCTCCACGGAGAAGGCGCGCCGGCTCCTCAACTGGCAGGCGACAAGCACGCTTGCCGACGGGCTGGCCAGGACGATTGCCTGGTACGAGGCCAATCCCGCCTGGTGGGAGCGGCGGCTGTGGATGACAAGCGTCCCGATAAAGACGCGCGACGGCCGGATCGAGCAGCACTGAGCGGCCGGGCCCGGTGGAGACAAAGGAGAAGGGGCTTGGCTAAAGGAGCGACATCTACCCTGGCTATCGACGGCGGGGCGCCGGTGCGGGATAAGTATCTTCCCTTTCACAGGCCGCTTCTCGGCGAGGAAGAGGAGAAGGAGGTGATAGACGCGCTGCGCTCCGGCTGGATCACCACTGGCCCGAAGACCAGGCAGTTCGAGCGCCAGTTCGCCGAGTACGTCGGGGCGCCTCACGCGGTGGCCACCAACTCCTGCACGGCGGCCCTGCACCTGGCCCTTATCGCCGGCGGAGTCCGGCCGGGCGATGAGGTGATAACCAGCCCGATCACCTTCGCCTCGACGGCAAACGTGATCATCCATGCCGGGGCCACACCGGTCTTCGTGGACGTGGAGCCGGACACGCTCAACATGGATGCCAGCAAACTGGCTTCCGCCGTCAGCGGAAAGACCAGGGCGATCATCCCTGTGCACTTCGCCGGGAACCCCTGCGACATGGAGGCCATTCAGGCGATCGCCTCGCCAAAGGACATTCTCGTCGTCGAGGACGCCGCCCACGCCACAGGCGCCCGGTACAGGGACAGACCGATAGGGGCCGTAAGCAAGGCGACCTGCTTCAGCTTCTACGCCACCAAGAACATCACCACCGGGGAAGGCGGGATGCTGACCACGGCCGATGCCGAGCTGGCCGAACGTGTGGCCATCCTTTCTTTACACGGCATCAGCGCCGACGCCTGGAAGCGCTACGCCCAGAAAGGCTATCAGCACTGGGAGATCGTCTACCCGGGGTACAAATACAACATGTCCGATCTGCAGGCGGCGCTCGGGCTTTGCCAGCTGAAGAAGGCGGACTCCTTCTGGATGGAGAGGCGCAGGCAGGTGGATTTTTATAATGAAGCCTTCGCGGACCTGCCGGAGGTGGTACCGCTGGCGGTGCGACCCGGCGTCAGGACGTCCTATCATTTGTATGTGATTCAGTTGCAGACCGAGCGCCTGCGAGTGGACCGCGACACCTTCATAAGGGCGATGGAGGCGGAGAACATCGGCATCGGCATTCACTTCCGCGCCGTGCATCTGCACCCTTATTACAGGCAGGCCTATGGTTTCGGGCCTGGACTGTGCCCGGTGGCCGAGCGGGCGTCGGAACGGGTGATGTCGCTGCCGCTGTTTCCCGGGCTGGCCCGGGCGGACCAGGAGCTGGTCGTCGAGGCGGTGCGCAAGCTGGTCGGTAATTATCGGCGGACCGAATAGGGGCTCATTAGGGGGAGAAGAAGATCGTCCATGCCGAAAGGGAGCAGCCGATGATGGCGGCCGGCGAGCAAGGCGCCTACTACTCTGTGGTTGTCCCGGTCTACAACGAGGCCGGCAACCTGCCGGAGCTGCACACCCGGCTGACCGCGGTCATGCGGGCTCTGGCTCGGCCTTACGAGATCATCTTCGTGGACGACGGCTCCACCGATCAGTCCGTGCCGATCATGCGCTCGCTGCAGGACGGCGACCCGCACCTGGTGATTATCTGCTTCCAGCGCAACTTCGGGCAGCATCCGGCGGTAATAGCCGGCTTCAACCGGGCGGCCGGCGAGGTGATTATCACGCTCGACGCCGACCTGCAGAACCCGCCCGAGGAGATCCCGAAGCTGCTGGCCAAGCTCGACGAGGGTTATGAGCTGGTGAGCGGCTGGCGGCGCCGCCGCAAGGACCCGCTTGCCCGCACGCTGCCCTCGCTCGTGGTCAACAAGATGATGGGGGCGCTGACCGGCATCAGCCTCAAGGATTACGGTTGCATGCTGCGCGCCTATCGGCGGCAGGTTGTCGAGTATCTGAAACTGTTTCCGGAACGGGCCAAGTTCATCACCGCCCTCACGAGCTGGCTGCGGGTGAAGATCTGCGAGGTGGAGGTCGAGCAGTCAACCCGCCGGACCGGCACCTCGAAGTACAACTACCCCAAGCTCATTCGCATGAACTTCGACCTTCTGACCGGCTTTTCGATCACGCCCATTCAGGTGGTGAGCGCCATCGGCCTGGGGATCGCCCTTCTGGGCTTCCTGCTCGGCACGGCCATTCTGGTCTGGAACATCGCTCACGGCCGGGCCGCCTTCGATGTGGCCACGCTGGCGGCCATTGTCCTCATGGTGAGCGGCATACAGCTGCTGGCGCTGGGGATGATCGGCGAGTATGTCGGGCGCACCTTCGTGCAGGTGCAGGGCCGACCTTACTATATAGTGAAAGCCGTTTTCGAGCCGTCCCGTGCCGGCGGGCAGGAATAGCCGGAGGCGGAAGGCTCGGCATGAGGGGCGGCGTTGACGCCGGAGGAAGGGATGCCAGGTGAAGGGTAGCGGCTCGAGCAGTGAAGCGACATGCGCTGTCCACTGGCTGCAAGGCTGGGAGGACGGAGGGCAGCTCGCGCGCGCCCTGGAAAGCTGGCCTTTTCTCCCGTGCGAGAGCCGCTCGCAGCCGGCCGCCGAAGCGGCGGCAGCGTACCTGGACCGGCTGCGGCGGCTGACCGCCGGCGGGCTGGTCATGGCCGCCCGGGACAGCGGGCAGGGGATGTGGCTGGCCGGGCTGCGCCGCATGGATTGGGACAGCGAGCTGTTCGGCTTCGGCGTAGGGCGCCTGGAGCCGCTGATTAGCCCGCCGGGTGCGGACCCCTGCCTCGTGGAGCCCGGGCTGGAGCTGATTGGCGCCTGCCTCGCCCATGCTCAGGGGGCCGGCCTGATGCACCTGTCCAGCCGGGTCGACGCCCGCGACACAGCCGCGCAGCGGTGCCTGCAGCAAAGCGGCTTCCTTCTCGTGGACACGATCGTTGTCTATGAGCTGGCGGTGGCAGCGGTCGCCCCCGCCCCGGGTGAGCCCGACGTGCGCCCGGCTCGCGGCGAGGACGCCGTGCCGTTGCGGGAGATTGCCGAGGGATGCTTCGGCAACCGGGCGTTCAATTTGAACCGGTTCAACTGCGATCCGGCTTTCCCACCCGGCAAGGTGCGGGAGCTCTACGGCTGCTGGCTGACTAACTCGCTGTCCGGGCAGCAGGCCGACCATGTGCTCGTTTACCAGGGGCAGGAGGGGCCGGCCGGCTTTCTCACCTGCAAGCTGGACAGGGCATCGACGCCCGGGGGCGGCAGGGGGCAGGTGGTACTGAATGCGGTGCGGGCCGATCTTCACGGCCGCGGCATCTACGGCCGCCTGACGCGCGCCGCCCTGGAGTGGTTTCGGGCGCAGGGGGCGGAGACGGTCGAGATAGCCACCCAGCTCACCAACCCGGCCGTGCACAGGGTATGGCAGCGGCTGGGGGCGCGGATGGCTAACTTTTATCACACCTTTCACGTCGACCTGCGCAACCGGCAGCACGGCGCGGCGGCCGGACCGGGGAAGACCAAGCCGTGACGGAACAAGCCGTAAGCGCAGGGGCCGCGGCTTCCGGCACCAGGGGCGGTGCATGGCCGGACAGGCTCCTTCTTATCGCCATCTTGCTTTTTGTCTTTGTGCTTGGCGCTTTCGTGGGCGGCTGCGCCCTCCACGACCCCGATACCTGCTGGCTGCTCACCATGGGAAACTGGATTGTCGGGCACCACCGGCTGCCGGCGGCGGACCCTTACTCATGGACTTACCCGCTTGTCGGCGGCGGTCAGCCGCCGGTTGTCTATCAATGGCTTGGCGAGGTGATTTTCTCCCTGGCATACAGGGCCGCCGGGCTGACCGGGCTGCTGTATCTCGCGGCTTTCGCCCTTACCCTCTCGTTCCTTATCATCCCCCTGGCGCGCCTGCGGGCGGCGGGCGCAGGCGACCTGCCCGCAGCGCTGCTGGTGGTGACCGGGGTCATTGCCGCCAGCTTCCACTTTCTGGCCCGTCCGGAGATCTTCTCCTACTTCCTGCTTAGCGTGTGGCTGGCGCTTATTGCCGCCATGGAGGGATGCCCGCCGGCAGGAGCGCGGGACGGCGCCGCAGGGAGGCGCCCGGCGCCGTCAAGGTGGGGGAGCGCAGGCCTGCGCCTGCCGGCCGCATTTTTCGTCCTGGCGATTCTCTGGGCAAACCTGCATACTGGTTTTGTGGTCGGCCTGATCGCCCTGGCACTATATGTGGTGCTGCGCCATTTCGAGGCGCTAAGCGGCATCGGCGGCCCGCCGCCGGTCACCGTCTGGCTGTGCCTGGGCGCGGTGGCGCTGGGCACGCTGGTGAACCCTTACGGGGTGGGGCTGTGGCAGTACCTGCCGCGCCTCTTCTTCGTCCCCTTCAACGCGCGCATTGTCGAGCTTAGGCCTTTGAGCGCCGCTGATTTTGCCGGCTTCACCTTCTACCCCTACCTCCTCGCCGCCGCCGGCGCCGTCTGGCTTGTGCTTGCCGCAAGGCGCGCCGCCGGACCTGCAAAAGCTGGCTGGTTCCCGGCAGTCGTGCTGGCCGCGGCCATCGTCTCCGGCCTCGCCTGCCGGCGGCTGATTCCGTTTTCCGTTTTGCTCATGCTTCACGCCGTCGCTGTCGCCTCCGCACGAGCCGCCCGCGGCCGGGCCGCACCGGCCGGGGCGACCGGGCGCCTGTACAATCCGAGCAGCATCCCCTTCGCAGCTACCTGCCTGGCCCTCGGCCTGGGCGGCGTCTATCTGGTCGCCAGCCAGGTCGCGCCGCCGCGCCTGCCGTCCGCGAGCGCGGCTTTTCAGCCGCCGCTGGCGGCCATCAGCCGCCTGGTGTCCATGTCCGAGCCCGGCCGGCTCCTCAATGATCCGCAGTTCGGCGACGTGATGATCTGGTCCATGTCGCCGCTGGTGCCGGTTTTCATCGACTCGCGCTACGACATGTACGGCTCGGCACTCGTGGGCGACTACCTGACCATGACCGAGTGTCGGCCGGGCTGGCGGCAACTCGTCGACCGCTGGCGGATCGGCCTGGTATTTCTGCCGCCTGGCGCGCCGCTTGTGGAGCAACTGGGCCGCGACCGGCATTGGGCGGAGGTTTACCGTGACCGGCTGGCCGTCATCCTGCGGAAAAAGGGCAGGTAGGCTCTCCGCCCGCTCGCGCGCGCGCAAGCCGGATTGCTCCTGCAAGTGTACTATTGGCAAACCACGTAAGACGATCGGGGGAGGACAAAGGAGATATGACCTCTGGCGTGCCGGAAACCAGCACCCTGCCCGGCCTGGCCGACAAGGGCAAGTTGCTGTGGACCGGGCTTGCTTTTTTTCTCATTACCATCGCGCTTCTGGCAGCGTTCGACTCCCGCCCGATGGACTTTCTCTCCCATACGGACTCGCTGTGCCTGTTTTACACGGCAGGAACGCTGGTTCGCGAGGGCAACGCTCAGGCGCTCTATCCGCCGTTGGGCTTTGATGCTTATTTCCAGGCACCATTCAATCTGCGCGCCCACGCGCTGCTGCCTGCCCTGGAGCCGAACGCCCTGGCGCTGTTCCTCTACCCGCCGCCGGTGGCCCTTATCTGCGTCCCTTTCAGCCTGTTGCCGCCCGCAGCGGCCATGATCTGCTGGCAGGCCGCGATGCTTATCAGCTACCTGGCCTCGGCGGTCGTCTTCGCCTGGCGCCGCGCGGCAACGGTCAGCGCCCTGCGCGCGTTCCTGTCCATATTTACCCTGCTGCTTGCGCTGCACGACTTTTTGCTCGGCAAGCCGACCGCGTTGCTGACATTTCTCCCGCTTGTCGCCGGATACATGCTCTGGAGAGCCGACCGTTGTCTCCTGGCCGGGCTTGTCTGGTCGTTGCTCTTTCTCAAGACGCAGTTTCTGGTGCCGGTCGGCGCCATACTGCTGGCGCTGTCCATCAACGCGGTGGCTGCCCGTGATAAGCCCGCCCCTGCCAGAAGGCAGGCGGCGGCCATCACAGCCGGGATTAGCTGCGGGCTGCTGGCCATGATTGCCATAAGCGCATGGTGCCTGGGCTGGGGCTCCCTGGTCAACTGGTTCAACTGCGTCAAGCTCTTCACGCACGAGTTCGTGGGCAGATCCGCCGACTATCGCTACATCCTGTCCGGCTCCCTGCCCAGCGCGCTCAACGTGCTGGTGCCGGCGCAATACCTGCCTGTGTACGCCGACATCTGCCAGGCGGCCACCGGCGTGCTCTGGCTGTGTCTGTGCCTTATCATCGCCCGGGTGCTGGCAGGCAGGCTTCCCCCGGAGGTCAAGAAAGATCTCTCCTTGATCCTGGCCCTGGGCGCGCTGCCCTTGATTTCGCCCTACCTGAGGATAGGCGATCTGGTGGTGCTCAGCTTGCCGCTGTGGATCTACCTGTATCATCCGCTGCCGCCCCCGGTGACATTGCATCTGCGGCGGTTCCTTGTCTTCTGCTGGTCGAGCCTGAACCTGTACATCCTGGTCTGCACCTGGGCTCCCGGCAGCCGGTATCTTCTCGTGGCCGTGATGCTGGTGATGACCGCCCTGTACGCCCGCATGTGCGGCGCCGTCTGGCGCGCGGGCGCATCCTGAGCCCCGCGCCCCGGGCGGGCGACCTAAGCGCCGTGCCGCCTGGGGTTCCAGGAGCCCCTGACGCCCGGGAAGGTCACCGGCATGGCGAACTCCTGTCTGACCTGGGCCACGTCGGCGCCTGTGATGTTGATGCGCGCGGACTCTATATTTCCGACGACCTCGGAAGCGAAACGCAGGTAGCGCAGCCGATGGGGGTCGACACCGATCGCCCTGGCGCAGGTGGCATCAACGGCCGCGAGGTCGGTTCCCATGACCATAAAGCCGCCGTGTTTCGTCACGCCGTTTATCGGCCCGTCCCCTTCCATGCAGACGACCGCGTCCACGATGGCAAAGGCCGGGCGCACCAGATGGACCAGATCGATGATCGACATGTCGATGCCGAGCCAGTGCAGCAGATTTTTTGGCCAGCCGTACTTGCAGCCGGGCACGGTGCCGAAAAGGTTCTTCATCGAGGCGGTCATGCCGACCCAGTGGTGCGTCTTCAATTTGGGCAGGGAGACAACGGCATCTGCTTGCAGGATCGTCCTGGGCAGAAAAAACTGCTTCAGCCTGGTGAGCCCGATCGGGTTGTCCACCGGCTCGATGGCGTCGAGGTTGAGGTCCACGAAAGGCAGGCCCAGGCGCGAGCACATCTTGCCGATGCCGGTGGCCTCGAGCAGATAGTCGGTGTCACGAAAGTGGCCCGGCCCTTCGGCCACGATTATCCGGCTGGCGCCCAGCGAGTCGATGAGCTCGGCGGCGGCGGCGATCATGTCCGGGTTGGCGGTGACCGGCCTGTCCGGCCGGTATTCGATCATGTTCGGCTTGATGACAACGGTTTTGTTCTTCAGGCTCGGCAAGCCGATGGCCGCTGCCTGCTCCTGGAGCCGCTTGCCGGGGTAGTCCTCATAGCTCCGGCAGGGCACGACGGCGACCCTGGAGATGCCGGTGAAGCGCCTGGCGCGCTGCTCGTCGGTCAGCTCGGGCGCCTGCGTATCGGCCGCCCGTCTGAGCGTGCCGCAACCGGTCAGGCAGAGCGCGGCCGCCGAGGCTTTCAGGAAGGCTCTTCGCGTGTGCCGGTCGTGGTGTCCTGAGTTCATCTGCGTTTTACCTGTTGATTAGCGGAAGCGGGCTCAGAAAGCTTGAGCGGGTTGCTGCCCGCGGCCGTCTCCAGCGCGCAGGCCGCCAGTCCGGTCAGGTGAAGACTGCTGCTGAAGCTGCCGTCCGGCTTCTGAAGCGCGGTGAGCTGCGACAGCTCGGGCGCCGGCGCTTGTCCGAGCGCGTCTGCAGCCAGCGCCGCCCAGGCAAGGGACATCACCGTATTTTCGACCCGGGCGGTCCGGCGCAAGTAGCGAAGCCCGGCAACGACGATCGGGTTGGCCGGTTGATCTTGTAAAGCCAGCAGCGCCTGCGCGGTTGTTACCGGATATGGTGGCAGGTGGGCACCCAGTGAGATGCTGTTGCCGTAGTTCCAACCGCCGCCGTCGCACTCGTGGGTCAATATCAGCTTGCGGGCCGAGTCGATCGCCTCCTTCACATCCGCTCTGCCGGCGCAAGCCAGCGGATCTATGGCGAGAACCGCATAGCTTGTCGGCTCCACCCAGTGAAAGCAGCCCGGATTCCAGGTCCAGCCCCTGGCGTCGCCGGCGGCCTTCGGACCTTGACTCAACCAAAGGACCAGACGCCCGGCCAGGTTGTAAAGCTCCGCTCTCGTGCTCATCAGAAAAGCCACGCCGCGATCAAAGGGGGGGCTGGTCAGGCTTTCGGGCGCCAGGAGGCGCAGCGCCAGAAGGGCCAGGCTGGTGGTCCAGTCGGATGGTCCGCTCTGCGGCCTGGTTGACCAGCCGCCGTCCTTGTTCTGGCAGCCGAGCAGAAAAGAGCGCGTCCGCTCGGCTAGTTGCCCGCGGTCGCGCAGGGCGATCGAGCACCAGGCGGTGGCTTCGATGGCGGCGGGCTGCCCGGGGTGATAAGAGAAGCTGCCGTCCTGATCCTGCTCAACCAGGTGGTCCAGCGCTTTCTGGAGGCATGTGTGCGGTGACGCGTTCGGCATCTCGAGATGGGCTTTTGCAGGAATGTATTCTCAATGTACCGCTTCGCCGCGCAAACTTGTGGAGAGGCTGCCTGTAAGAATTGACAGGCGTTTCGACGCCCGGCCTTTATGTGAAAAGAAATAAAGCTCAGCCGTGTTAGATCGGACCCGGCCGGGGGCAAAACGGGTATAGTTGGAATGGTGATGACAGGAGGTGATAGGGAAAGGCTCGTTAAGACATGACCGGCACTTCAATAAAGAAGTTTTGCTCTCAATTTTTGGTTCGTTTTTTTTACTAACATTTTACAGCTCTAATTCTTTGCGCCAGAACGCACTAGCCTATACAATTGCCTGGTGCCATTACTATTTGCCTGCAAATTGACGTGGGCTGGCGTTGGCTGGACAGGAGGTTCTATGAAGGCTAACTTGTCAGGATTTATTGGAACATTTGTAGCGGACGAGTCTGGTCAGGGCATAACCGAATACGGTGCAATTCTCGCCTTCGTGGCGGTGCTGGTCGGTCTTGTCTTCAGCTTCGCCAAAGGACAGCTGGCAAGCTCGATCTCGGCGGCATTCTCCGCGGTGGTCGGACAGTTGAACACGCTGTCCAGCTACGCCGGCACCTCGGGCGGCAGCTAGTCCGTCGTTCGGCCAGGCAGGCCCGCGCGGGCAGGCCGGTAGCGGCAGAAGAGATCAAGGGGCGCGAAAGCGCCCCTTTTCTTGTCGGGGGTGGGCAGGGGTGCCGATAACGTGGGTATTAATGAATTGGCGAGCCGGGTAGGAAATGCTGTTTCGCTAGGGGCGACGATTGTCGTGGCGATTGTGATATGAGTTAATAGTATCTGGTTAATCTTTCTCTTCTAGAAGGTGAAATAGTAATGAACCCATTACGAGCATTTTTCCTAAGCCTCTCTCGAATGCCTCCAGCAGTAATGGTTCTGATTGTCGTGGTCCTGGGGCTTATCGCCTTTATGATGGTCACCGGCAAGATGAGCGAAACTGAAAAGGCGGCAAAAGAGCAGGAGGCTGCCCTCAAGGCTAAGTACGAACAGAAGGCAACGGTGGTGTACTCGACCAAGGACATACCGGAAGGCTCGACCATTTCGGCTGATGCCCTGGAAGAGAAACAGGTGGAGGCGGGTAAGGCGCCGATCGATGCTTTCTCCTCGGTTCAGATGGCGGTGGGCCGTGTTGCCAAATACGGCATTCCCGCCGGACAGATCCTGAGCGCGCACGATCTGCTCACCTCGGGACCGGTCCAGGGGGCTACCTTTGAATCCAAAATCAAAGATGGCTACCGGGCGGTGACGTTTGGCGTCGACCCGAGCACCGGCGTGGCTGGATTCGTGGCCCCCGGCAGTCATGTTGATATCGTGGCAACGGCCGGCTCCGGCTCCCAAACCAAAGCCGGGCCGATCCTGTCCGATGTCGAGGTGATTGCCGTCGGTCAGTCGTTCCAGAAGCAGGCCGGTGGTGCGGCCGTTCCCCCCAGCACGGTGACCGTCGCCGTCAGCCCTGAAGAAGCAAGCAAGCTTATCAAGGCCGTCTCGGCAGCGGGCAAGATTTATCTGACGCTGAGGAACGATAAGGACCACACCCCGGTAGCCGTCGTCGACGTGACGTCGATGTTCGAGAAGCCGAAGAGCTCGGAGGTGGCCGCCGCGCCGCCCAGCCTGCCGCCGCCGCCATTGCCCGGCGTGCCCAGCGGACAAGCTCCGGCGCCTCCGGCACCGCCTCCGATGCAGGAAGTCGAGGAGTGGTCCGGCAGTAAGAAAGAAGTTATCTCGGTCCCCAAACAGTAGGGCTGCGTGATCTTCTTTCAAGGGCTGGGTACAACTGTACCTAGAGAGCCGCCAGGCTGAGGAGAACTGGACTTTTATGAAACTGACCACTTTGCTTGTTTGTGACGCTGGTTTGGACAAACGCCAGACCATCGAGGACCTCATCCACAGCCAGCCTTCGCTGGCGCTTGTGGGGACCGTCTCCGGAGGGATGGCGCGCGAACAGATAGGCAGCCTGCATCCAAAGCTGGTCTGGATCGAACTTAGTCCGGCCCCGGTTCGCGGACTGTCGTTGCTTGCAGAGCTGCGGGAGACCTTCCCGCAGCTCTACTTCTTCGTCAGCTACGAAGTGCCCGACCCCGAGCTGATTCGCACCGCGTACCGGCTCGGCGCTTCCGACTTTCTGGATGCCGAGCGCTGGCGGACCGATCTCCCGGCCGCTGTGCAGAGCATACAGTTGAAGCACCAGTCCGAGTCCACCTCAACGGCCGCCGGCCGTTGTGTGGCCATATTCAGTCCGACCGGCGGGATTGGCGCAACCACAATTGTGACCAATCTCGCCGGTTACCTGAGCAAGTACGGCGAGACCTGCATAGTCGATCTCGACCTGCAGTTCGGCATGGTGGCTCATTACCTCAACCTGGAGCCCTCGTTCTCGCTTTCCACCATCGACTTCTCGCACACCAACTTCGACGCCACGTACTTGCGCAACCTGATGACCAAGTACGACGACAAATTGAACATCCTGGCAGCGCCGCCCGAGCTGGAAGACATCGGGGACATCTACGCGGCGCAGGTGCAGGAGATCCTCTTCACCGCCAAGCAGGAGTTCCGCTTTACGGTGGTGGATCTGCCCAAGAACCTGCTCGACGAGCGGGCGATCGCCACCCTGGACCTGGCGGACCACGTGCTCGTCCTCACCGAGTACAACTGGGCGGCGATCCTCAACGCCCGCAAGTGCCTGGACACGTTCAAGGCCCACTACAATCAGGAAAAGCTCTTACTCGTGATCAACCGCTCGGAATGGCTCCCGCAGGACGTTCTCTCCGAGTGCCGGGCGAACTTGAACTATCCAGTATTTGCCGAGATTCCCAACGATGCAAAAACGGCCAAGTGGGTGAACAATCAGGGGCAGATCGCCCCCGGTCACACCGCGCTGGGCAAGGCGCTAGACTCACTCGCCCGCCGCTTGAGCGGCGGCGAGCAGCTGCTTCTCACCGGGGGAGCCGGCGAGAAGGCAGGCGGATTCCGGTTGCCGGCGATTTTTGGCAAGCGCAAGTAATAAGGTGGTGAGCTAGCAGATGTCAGACGAAAGAAAAGATCAAAATTTGCCGGCGCGTCCCGCATCCTCTTTGATGGGACAGCTAGTGAAACAGAGGCAGGCGGGCGAGGTCGCCCCGGTGCCGCAACAGGGCGGGCAGGTGGCCAGGCCTGGACAGCAGGGCGGCGGGCTGGCTCAGCCGGGCGGTCCCGGCGCCGCCGCAGCGCCTGCTGGCCCCTCGAAGGCGGAGATCGACCGCATCGACGCCCGCGAGGAGTATACCAGCCCTCAGCAGGCTGTCGAGCCGCAGCAGGAGCTGGGCAAGTTCTCGGCCAACCAGGGATTGATTCGCGAGCGCGAGAAGCTGATCATCGACCAGCTGCGGCGTGAGCTGGACACCTCTCGCATGACCCAGATCAGCGAGGACACGCAGGCCCAGGTGCGGGCCCGCATCCGGGAGATCGTCAATTCCGATCCGGCGCCGCTTACCATGATGGAGAAGGGGATCCTTCTGCAGAACATCCTCGACGAGGTGTTCGGATTCGGTCCCCTCGGCCCGCTCCTGAGAGACCCGAGCATCGGCGACATCTGCGTCAACGGTCCCGGCGCCGTCTACGTGGAACGGCACGGCAGGCTGGAGAAGACAAGCATCGTCTTCGAGAACGAGCGCCACCTGCGCATGACGATCGACAAGATCATCCAGCCGCTGGGACGCCGTCTCGACGACAACTCGCCGATGGTGGACGCCCGTCTTCCCAACGGCTCCCGTGTCAACGCCACCATTCCGCCGGTCACCATCGACGGGCCGACGCTGACCATCCGCTGTTTCGGCACCGCGATCATGTCGCTCGGTCAACTCTGCGAGAAGGGCTCGCTGTCGGTGCCGATGGCCGAGGTCCTGAAGGCCTGCGTGAAGGGGAGGGTCAACATGATCATCTCCGGCGGTACCGGCTCCGGAAAGACGACGCTGTTGAACGCGCTTTCGGCGCACATCAACCCGCGCGAGCGGATCATCACCATCGAGGACGCCGCGGAACTGAAGCTGCAGCACGATCACTGGGTGCGCATGGAGACGAGACCTCCCAACACGGAGGGCAAGGGTCAGATCACCCAGCGCATGTGCCTGATCAACTGCCTGCGTATGCGGCCGGACCGGATTATCCTCGGGGAGTGCCGCGGTGAGGAAGCCTTCGACATGCTCCAGGCCATGAACACCGGTCACGGCGGCTCGATGACCACCATCCACGCCAACTCGCCGCGTGACGCCACCAAGCGCCTCGAGAATATGATTCTCATGTCCGGCGTCGACATGCCGCCGCGGGCGGCGCGCGAGCTTATCGCCAGCGCCCTGCAGGTGATCATCCAGATCCGCCGTCTCGAGGACGGCACCCGGCGCGTGACGGAGATCTCCGAGATAACCGGCATGGAGGGCGATGTGATCGCGATCAACACCTTGTTCCACCTCGAGCGCGAAGGTCGCGACCCGCGTGGCTTCTTCAAGTGCCGCCACGTCGGCTCCGGTCTGCCGCCGAAATTCCTCGAGCAGCTCGAACAGGAGGCCGTGCCGTTCAAGATCGAGTGGTTGCGCTAAATTTTGAGGGTACGCAAAATTTACGGGAAATAGGACATGAGCGGCATATACCTCACTGGCTGCTTGGTTTTCGCTGTTGTGATGGTCGCGGGCTTCTTCCTGATAGCGGCCGCGCGATCGCAGCACGCCGACGAGCTGACGCGCCTGGCCAAGCACCAGAAGCGCCTGGCCGAAAAGCAGCCGCTGGGGGTCGAGGAGGACATCTTTGCCGCGCAGCGCACCGGCTATCTGGCGCGCATCCTGGCCCAGGCCGGACTGGAGGCCAAGTACGCCTCGATCAAGACGCAGTGGATCTGCACCACTATCGGCACCGCGGTTGGTTTTACGATGCTGGCCATGCTGGTCTCGCCCGATCTGATGATCCTGGGCTTGATCTTAGGCGCGCCGGCGGGCGCCGCCGGCTTCATAATGTACCTGAACCGCCTGGCCAAGCAGCGGCAGGCCAAGATGACCGAGCAGCTGCCCCAGGTGCTCGAGTCGATGGTGAGCTCGTTGCGCGCCGGCTCGCCGGTGATGGAGACATTCAAGGTGCTGGCCGAGACCGCCCCCGACCCGATTCGCTCGGAGTTCAAGCGGGCGCTCATCTCGCTGCAGCTGGGCAAGCCTTTCCGGGAAGCGTTGAACGAGATGTCCCAGCGCATCCGCACCCCCGACTTCAAGCTGTTGACGCAAGCCGTGTACATCAGCCAGGACGTAGGGGCGAACCTGGCCGATGTTGTCGCCACCATCGCCGAGGCCATCCGCGAGCGCTTCAAGCTCCGCGACTTCATGAACAGCTTGACCGCGCAGGGCAAGGCGACGGCGGCCTTCATCGGCGTCCTGCCGTACGGGATCACGGCGCTCACCTACGTGATGACGCCCGGCTACATCGTGCCGTTTTTCAACAACCCGATCGCCAGGATAATCTTCATCCTCCTGGTCTTCTGGGAGATGATCGGCTTCTGGATCCTGATGAAGCTGACTACCTTCGAGGTCTAGCCTGAATGGACACGTTCATCATCGCGGTTCTGGTGTTCATGACGGTCGTCGGCATAGGGGCGATCATATTCCGCGTTTTCTTCATGGACGCGTACCTGGACTACCAGGTGCGGCTGCGCCCGCGCAAGGCAAAGGAGGAGGAGAGCGCGGCCGAGAAGCCAAAAGAGTCGGCCATCCTTACGCTCGCCCAGAGCGTCGGCGAGCTTCTGCTGTCGGTGATGCCCAACCTGGCCGACAAGCGCGCGACCACCCTCCTCATTCAGGGCAACTACCGCACGCCCCAGCACCTGGCCATGTTCATCGGCATCAAGGCGATTGTGGTCTTCTGCGCGGTCTTCGTCGCCCTGGTCGGCGCCGCGGGCCAGCCGCTCAACATTCTGGCCGCGCCGGTGATCGGGCTTCTGGGCTGGATGCTGCCCAACTTCTTCCTGGCCACGCGGGTCAAGAAGCGGCAGGCCCAGGTCTTGAAGGAGCTGCCGACCGTCATCGACCTGCTCATCGTTTGCGCCCAGGCCGGTCTTGGTCTGCTCATGTGCGTAGACAAAGTGTCCAAGGAGATCTCGGAGAGCTGCCCGGTTCTGCACGCCGAGCTCAGGCAGCTGCTCAACGACGTCAAGATCTTCGCCAAGTCGGTGGCCCACGCGCTTGCCGAGATGGGCGAGCGCTGCGGGGTGGAGGAGCTGGTCAACATGGCGTCGGCGCTAATCGCCGCCGAGACCAAGGGCTCTGACATCAGTTATCCGCTCAGGCAGCAATCCGAGGCCCTGCGCGACAAGATGAAGCGCAAAAAGGAGGAGGAGGCGTCCAAGGTGCCGGTGAAGATGGTGCCGGTGATCATGATGTTCATCATGCCGCTCATCCTCTGCCCCATGCTCGGACCGGCCGTAATCACGATCATGAACTCGCTGGGACCGGTCTTTGGCGGTGGGCATAAGTAAGTTCGGCCGCTTCCACAACGCCACCAGCGGCAAGACGCTGGCCGAGAAGGCGGGCATGGCCGACAGCTTCCTCACCCGCCTGCGGGGGCTGCTCTGGCGCCGGCCCTTACAGCCGGGGGAGGGGTTGTATCTCACAGGCTGCCGGTCGATTCACATGTTCGGCATGAAGTACGCCATCGATGCCGTGTTTCTGGACCGGGCAGGGTCGGTCGTGGGCGTCGTGCGTGCGCTGCCGCCGGGCGCTGTCTCCCGCTTCTACCGGGCGGCCGAGGGCTGCCTGGAGCTGCCGGCCGGCACCATCGAGGCCACCGGCACGCAGGTCGGGGACACCGTCGAGCGCACCCTCATTTGACGAATCCAAGAAATTGCATGGTCTGCCGCTCGAGCAGGATGGCCAGGAGCGTGCCGGCGGCGATGGCCGGACCGAGCGGCACCGGCGCCTTGAGCGTCGTGGCCAGCTTCTCCAGCGGCAACGGGCCGACGCGTCCAGCCAAGAGCCCGATGACGATCGCTTGCCAGGGGACGCAGACCGCCACGCGCGCAAAAGCGTAGACGCCAAAGCACAGGCAGAAGTAGAAGTAAGTGAGAAGGACGAGCGCCGGACCGAGGAACGCCCCCACGGCCGCTATCAGCTTGACGTCGCCGTAGCCGACCTGGCGCAGGCACAGCTTGGTGGCCGAGACAACCGCGGCGCCGACCAGCCAGCCTGCCGCCGCCCAGATCGCCCCGCGGGCGCCGTGGGACAGATAGCTCATGAGGATGCCCAGCGCTGCCGCCGGGAAGGTGAGCAGGTTGGGGATCTTCATTGTCCGCATGTCGATGGCAGCGGCAATGGCGACGACAATCAAGCAGGCGATCTGCGTGGCGGTCATACTGGCATGTTCAGCTGCCGGCAACGGCAATCGCCTCAATCTCCACGCTGACGTCCTTCGGGAGTCGGGATACCTCCACCGTGGCCCGCGCCGGCCTGGCGGCGCCGAAACAATCGGCGTAGACGCGGTTCATCTCCGCGAAGTCTTGCATGCTGCGCAGATAAACAGTCGTCTTCACCACCCGGCTCAAAGAGGCGCCGGCCTTCTCCAGGATGGCCTGGAGGTTGGCAAGAACGCACGCCGTCTGCTCGGCTACCCCCCCCTCGACTATCTCTCCGCTGGCCGGATCGATGGCGATCTGTCCGGAGACGAAGATGAAACCGTTGGCCACGATGGCCTGCGAATAGGGCCCGATTGCTTGCGGCGCCTTGTCTGTCGATACGGCGTGAACCATAAGCTCCTCCTTGAAAGCCGGGAGGCATAAAGACCTAATTATAGAATGTTCGAGCAAAGGTGCGCTTTCCGGCCGGTGGATTGCACGACGGGCAGATCGCAGGCGGGCGATCGGGCACCGCCGGTGGTGGTACGGCGGCAATCGCTACAATACTGCCCGCTTCCCGGTCAGGGCGCATGCAATGCGGCCCTGAGAGCTTCCGGTAAGAATCCGGGGGATGTGCGCTCCTGCGGAACCGCGGCTAGAAGCCGGGGAACGAGCCGCCGATGCTGCCGGCGCCGGGGATGCGGACCTGCCCGAAGCCGCCGTTCGGGCCGGCGCCGCCTGAGAAGGAGGGCCCGCCGGGGAATCCGCCCGCGCCGCTGAAGCTGGGGCCGCCCGGGCCCATGCCGCCGCTGAAGGTGCCGCCGGGACCGCTGAAGGTGCCGCCAAAACCGCCTGGCCCGGCGCCGCCCTGGAAGACGCCGCCGCCTACCGGCCCGCCGCCCTGGAATCCGCCCGGAAAGCCGCCGGGAAAGCCGCCGCCGTCGGCGCCGGGAAAGACGCCGCCGCTGGGGTCGTAGTAGCCGCCGCCCGGGGTGCCGCCGGGAAGCGCGCCATACACGCCGCCGCCGCCGCTTCCGGACATGCTCATCTCCGGCCCGCCGATGAACTCATCCTTGCCCCAAGCCGAGGGCAGCAGGCTGCCGTGACCGGTGGTCAGCCCGGCGCTGTCGGCCTGGATGCCGGCGTTGATGCGGTTTTGCGGTTCGAACCCGTTGAGCGGGGGCGGGCCGTCGGTTCCCTCGTCGCCGTAGATGTAAAAGGCCTGTCCCCCTGCTTGCTGGACGAAGCTGTCCAGGGTGGTCGGCGGTAGCCCGCCGGCGGTGCCGAACACCGGCGCCATGCCGGCCGAGCTTGCCCGGGGAAGCATCGGGGCGTTGGTCCCGGTGCGGTAGGTGGGCCCCAGGCTGCCGGTGGTCGGCGCCGAGTAGCGGAGCTGCGCCCCGGTATCTTGAGCCAGGACCGGGCAGGCCGCCAGGGCGATCAGGGTTAATGCTGTAATGGCCGATTTAAGCATGGTTGAACTCTCACTTTAGAAGCGCAGTCTCCCGTTCACAGTCCGGGTAAGCCGGGAAAGCCGCCACCGTCAGCCCCCGGAAACGGCATGCCGCCGCCGGGAAAGCCGCCGCCGGGAAATCCGCCGCCTGGAAAGCCGCCGACG
>Ga0209581_1001200_pt1 | contig 33145 bp, 25 predicted proteins | sample Coa_R2_FD_187160 | JGI IMG/M metagenome (GOLD analysis project Ga0209581, IMG submission 187160) | Surface soil microbial communities from Centralia Pennsylvania, which are recovering from an underground coalmine fire - Coalmine... | ecosystem: Environmental > Terrestrial > Soil > Unclassified ...
TCTTGACGGCTGTTGCTCCTTTCTGGTTTGCTTTTTCATGGCGGTGTCTCCTTTGAACTTTCAGAATTCCGAGGATACACCGCCCTCGCTTTATTTCAAGCTTTTACACACCCTTTGAGCTTACCTCTCCTTTGTTCCATGTAGGTACGTACGATGAAGTGTTCTTCGCGACAGATCCGATAGAGGCCAATCGAATTTTGAAGAACGGCATGGACGGATTCAGCGTTAAGGAGCTGTATCCCGACGAACTTAAAGAACGGGTCAAGAAAGAATTTCCTCAAGTTCACGAGTTGATTAGAAAGCTTCGAGAAGCGTACTGGCAATGTCTATTGCGGATCGAAAAGAACGGTCTGTTTGCTGCATTGGAGTATGCCGTCTCGAATTTGCTGGAGGCTTACAGAGCGCTCGTCAGCGAGATCGTAGCTAATCCGGCGTTAGCTAATAGCGATATTGCCAATGCTGTCTACAAGGCGTATCTGATCGGTCCGCGAGATACCGATATTTACGCACATTACTTGCCGTCAGCCATCGTCACAATGTTACATCCATCAATGCTTGAACTAGTCCAAGCGCGAGAGATGTATTTGCGTACGTCATTTCCACAGGTGCTAGCGTCCGCGTTGGCGGAACATCAGCGACACTCGTTGGAAGACTCTATTGAAGTTCTTTTAGGAATGGTTGAGTTGCAACGCCCTCTCGCTTGTCTGATTGTTGATCGTGCTCGCCATTTGTCCACGAAGATTCGATCTTTCGGACTGATTCACTGTCTAGGAAATAGGCGAACAGAGACAATTGCACTCGCGTCTCAAGCCATTATTCAGCCGGAACAGCTCGACAATGACATGGCGGCTGCGGATCTGTTTGGTCTCACTCAAGAGAGCCGTTGTTTTTTGCGGGTCTTGACCGATTATCGAAAATTACACGAGTACACGGATGATGGCATAAAGATTTTGGCGATTGGCATGGAGAACGTGCAAGCGCTAATTGCAGCGGTCGATAGCTTCTTGAGGAATCTACTTAAGAAGCGAGCAGGTTCGCGGTATAAATGCAGCCTGAAAATAGTGTGTAGAAGCGCAAGCGCACAAGGACTTAATAAATGGCTTTCGGCGTGGCGACGGACATGGAATGACTCCTCGCGAAGTAGATATGAGGGTTGCGACTTGCGAGTAAGCTTTGTGCAGGTTGGCACTTCTCATCAATATGTTGACCTACTGAACTCTGATAAAGAGGATTACGACGTTGCCTTTATTTCGCGCTTTTTGGGTTCGGTAGAAGAGGATGAGCATTTGCTGGAACCCGCAGAACACTTTCGTGCGCCCTTGTCGGGGGATCACATGAAGTTTCCGATTTGCGAATACCCGAAACCCATCACAGACAACTTCGCAAAACAGAAAAACAGAACTGTCAAGCTTACAAATCATCGGCTGCTTGTATCGACTCTTCATACGGAGTTAACAGCTTGTTTGGCAATTCCCCATGCTAGTCATCGCGGCTATTCGATTTGTTCGGTGGTCGACTATTCTAGATGGGTTCCGGTCGTTGACGTGCTGCATGAAAAAGCTCGTTGGGTCGCGTGCGTCGATCCAAATATCGATAGGCTATTGCTGAATGCACGCAGCGAAGGACGAAGTGGACAACGAGAGATTGTTGGATTCTCTACTGGACTGGGTGCGCATGGTGAGTTGAATCTGACGGTCTCAACTGAAAAGGATACAATCCAAGGTCTGCGGATCAAGTTGAGCCGAAAATTGCGCAACATTCTGCCTGTATGGACTCGTGAAGATTGCGATCAGGCGTCGGCAGTTTTAATTGCACAAGCTCAAAAGCTCACCGGATTATCGCTCATTAGAGCTGTTGGTGAGGGAGAGTACATTCGAGACCTTGCTTCCTTTTCTCTTGTGAGCAAAGCAATACGCAGTCATGGGAAAGACCATCTAATTGACATACTGTTGCCCTTGGACTCCTTCCCTCACTGGTTTCGAGGTGTTGAATCGCGATATTCTCTTTCCGAGGAGTGGGGCAGAATTCCTGACCTTCTGCACCTTCGCGGCACATTTGACGGCGAGAAGCTGTGTCTAAAGGCATCAGTAATAGAGTGCAAATTTGCGTCCGAAAACGAACAGCATATAAACAAGGCCATTAGCCAAGTTGAGAACGGTCTACTACACCTTGCAAACGCATTTCTGCCGGCCGGCTTAAGTCAAGATCAATACTGCTACAGCCGACGCTACTGGTGGGCACAGCTCCACAGGGCAATCGCGAGCAACACCGTAGTTAAGTCGTCGCAGTTCGGTAGTGCTGTTTCGGGATTAGACAAGCTATTGGAGGGAACATTCGAGATCGGCTGGAGCGCTTCGATCATTACCTTCTGGTTAGATCGAACCAACATCGAGGAACGTTCAAAGCTTGACACGGTTGACTTGGGACAACTGTTGAATGAGCAACAGTTCGTGCAGCGAGCCGACGATGATTTAGCTGTCAGCATACAACACATTGCATTGGGGACCAATCAGACGAAGGAATTGTGTCTTCAAGACCTAGCCACGCTGGCGTTGGATTCTCAGTACACCATTTTGCGCCCAGCCCAATCGGACATCAGTGGCACAATTAAGCGGTTAGAACGAATCATCACCGAACCTAGTGCGCGAAGCCAGCAGCAAGGGAATGAAGTTGCTGACGGCGCTGCGGACTCGGGTACAAAGGCGGCCGCGACGGCGACGTTGGATTCGGAAACATCAACTGAATCGCAACATGCAACGCTCAATGACACCGAATCATCAATCGAACGGGACAAGTCCGTGCGAGGAGATGTGTCAGCGGCAAGCGTGGTTGCCGCTACCCAGGACGCGAATTTACAGAAGATACCAGATCGAATTCTGCTTGGTAATGCGGGTGTCCGTCCAGTGTTTTGGGAGTTCGGAAACGCCGAGCTTTCCAATCGACATCTCTTGATCTTTGGCAAGTCTGGTTCCGGAAAGACATACGCCATTCAGGCGATCTTATTGGAATTGGCAACTAAGGGTCAACACAGCGTCATCGTTGACTATACGGAAGGTTTTGTACCAAAACAACTGCAAGATGTCTTTCGGCAATCCGTAAACCCTGTGAATCACTTTGTAAGGCAAACTCCCTTACCAATCAATCCGCTCCGCAGACAATCCGTGGTGATCGATGATCACGAGCAGACTCGTTTGCAGGAGAGCTCATATGAAACAGCAATGCGCGTAATGAGCGTTTTTGCGTCGGTTTACAATTTGGGAGAGCAACAAAAGGCTGCTCTAGTTCGGTCCATCGAGAATTCTTTAGATCAGCATGGAGACGCAACAACACTTGCGGACGTGCTAAATGAGCTGCAGGCGCAAGGAACTAGTGGAGCGACTCTCGCCAGCAAGATAGAACCCTACGTCAAACATCAGTTATTTGCCCCGGAACAAGAGAACAATTGGGATCTGTTCTTTGCCGGCGTCCATAAGGTTTCCGTCATTCAATTCCAAAGCTTGTCCCGTGAGTATGCCACCATAGCTACCGAGTTTGCCTTGTGGGATCTATTCTATTACGCTCAACAACATGGTTCAGTTTCTCATCCTTTGCCGGTCGTCCTAGATGAAGTACAGAACTTGGACCATCGGTTGGACTCCCCGTTAGGAAAAATCCTTACAGAAGGCCGCAAGTTTGGACTCTCATTGATCCTTGCGACGCAGACACTTAGCGCGTTGAAGGCAGACGAGCAAGATCGTCTATTCCAAGCAGCGCATAAACTGTACTTCTCCCCTGCTGATACAGAGGTGCGAGAATATGCCAAACTTCTCGAACGATCCGATTCGTCACGCTCCGTGGACGAGTGGTCGAGAGAACTAACTTCTCTTTCAAAAGGTGAGTGCATTTCGGTCGGTCCCAGTTGGGATGGTATTCGGCTGCGCACGAAGCCATGCAAGATCAAGATCACAGCATTGGACCAGAGGACCAGCAGATGACGACCAGCCTGACTAATAGAAAGCCTATAACTTTCAATGACGGGTTTGTTGTCGAGCGTAGGTACCTGACTGCGTTACTTGAATTCGCTAACAACTCGGAATCCGCTTCAATGTCAACAATCCAACAAGCAACGAAGATTCCGCAAGGACAGTCAACGGGAAAACTGAAGCCGCACATACAGTATGCCGAGGCGATGGGTCTGATAACAACGGATGGACCTGCGTCCGCTGTCCGATTATCCCTAACAGGATTTGGGCAGACCGTTCTGGCAGAGGACCCCTACTTCAGCCATACTTTGACGCAATGGTTGTCACACTTAAATCTGTGCCGCGCTAATGGCGGAGCGGATCTCTGGTACCAAACATTTTCCGCCGCGCCAGCGGTTATAGGACTACAGTTCAGTGAAGACACTCTGCGAAAGTTCTTAGAGACAAGATTCACTGGCGATTTAAGCCGATACATGAATCCTTTGCTGAACAATTATGTACATGATTCCAGTTTTTCATTAGCAAAACCGTACGAATCCGTTGGAAAAGAGCTTTCGCTCGCGAAGGCTCCGCTCTTACGAGAGAATGTTCCAGGCTACGCGGCTTTGTTCCTGACGGATTGGGAGCTCCAATGTCCGGATCGAGAGCAACTAACATTGGAAGAATGTCTAACTGATTTGGGCTTTCTCACTCAAACTCAGTGGCGCCATTCAGACATGCAATTGGCAATGGAGTATTTCGCCGAAATCGGAGTCGTCAAGCTTGACGGGAAACTCGGTTCCGTCGTGCTCACGAAACTTCGAGATTCATCGACCTTACTACCGACTATTTATGATGACCTGGCTTAGCCATTGGGGGTGGTTACATGCGTGTCAGCGATCTTATTGAATTTAGAAAGGACCTCTTTTTTGACGGCGCTGTCCAGCTTAGCTGGGTCGACAAGAAACCAGAAATCGCCGAATTGGCCGCCAAAAACTTCATCTTCCACGGGCAAGCTATGCACGCCGTTGGACAGCGTGACGTATCGCATCGGGCTGGACAAACATTATTAAAGGACACCGTCACATTTACTCGCGAACTTGTGCAGAGATGCATCGAGGAGTCCGACAGCAGTGACCACAATCCTTTCACGCTGGCGATTGCCGGCTATGGAGCGGGCAAATCGCATTTAGCTGTAACTATTTTCCAATTGCTGTCAGACCCATTTTCGGAAACGTCTGCTCAAATTATCGAAAATCTTCGACACGGTGATCAATCGGAAGCCGAGATTATCTCGGGTTCATTAAATGAGAAGTCAAAGCCTTTTCTAGTGATATCAATTGACGGAAGCCACAACTTCAACCTTGAAGCTGAGGTGTACAGGAAAGTTTGTGGAAAACTTACAGAATCGGGTCTCTCGTTAGAACCCATTCGCAGATTATCTCCAAGATTTCAGTCCGCTGAAACTTTCGTTTCGAACAGCTTCGAGCATTGGCGTGATGCCTTTGCGGACGCCTTCGGAAAGGGCGCGACAAAAGAAGGCATTTGCGCGGCCTTGCAACAACGGGATGAGGAGGCATTCGATCATGTTGATGCAGTCTTCACCCGTGTCAATGGAGTTGGACTTCCTCGTGAAGGCGCTGAGTCGCTACAAGAACTAATAGACGCGGTCTGTCAGAATTATTGTGGAGAAAATCGCACTTTCCGTAGCTTGATCATTTTGTTCGATGAGCTAGGACGTTTCCTTGAGTACGCGGCGGATCATCCTAAACAAGCTGGAGATATTGCGCTACAGCAAATCTTCGAGGGCGTGCAGAACAATCGGTTTGCTTGCCATTTTGTCGGTTTTGTCCAATATCAATTGAAGATGTATTTGAACATTCTTTCTTCCCGGGGCGCGGCCAATCTGCAACGGTACGTCGATCGTTATAGCTGCGCAGAAACGTCATATCTGTCATCGAATCTGGAAACTCTCATCGCTCACCTCATCAAAAGAAAAAACCAACAGGCATTGAAGGATCGCATTCTCGAAAAGGATTGTTTCGAGCAACTTCGGTCCACACATAAGGTACTAACAAAGTTACTACCGACCTTCACCGATCACACGGTATGGAATGACTTCGACCGATTCGTCAATGTAATTGGGCTGGGATGCTGGCCACTTGATCCGCTAACCGTATGGTTTATCTCGCAGAGCCAAGATGCCGTGCAGAGCCGTTCGGCTATAAGTTTCGTCCAAGAACACATAGCATCAATTCAAGATGAAACGGTTGATAGCAAGTCATTTCCACGCATCTATGCCGCCGAATTCCTGACGGGGCCGATTTTCAACGAAATGCTTAAAGCGGAACGCATCTATCATTCTGATGACGCAGAAATGTTTGCGCAGATTCGTGCTGAATACGAAGGCAAATTTGAACCGCGCCATGAGCTGGTAATGGCTTCGGTTCTATTGGCTAAGAAGCTCAGAATTCAAAGCAATGTTCAAGTTGAACACAACGGATTCATTGCGTTGGCTTCTGGACTCAGTGAGAAACTAGTCGCCGGGGCTCTAAAAGAGTTGGCAGACCAATTCAACGTACTACACTGGAATAAAGACACAAAGCGGTATGAATTTGTTACCAATCAACCTCCGAGAAGTAGCTTCGAGGCTTTCCTAAACAAGAAGATAAACGAGGCAACTCACGATCCTGAAGTCCTGTTTGAACTCAATGGTAAGAAGTGGTGCATGCTCTTTGAGCAGACAACAGATTTTTCCAACAGGATGAAAATCGCCACCGGCGAATGGAAATTCGAGCCGTTAGTTTGTCATAGCGAAACGCTATTGAAGACAATCCAGTCTGCGACCACCAAATGGAGACAGGCGGTCGGGCCAGATGAGCCGCGAGGACAGCTCATATACTGCTATGCCGGACCTGATGTGGATTTGGACGCGATAAAAATGAAGGCGCAATCTGCTTTAGACGAGCAGATCAACAAAGTCGGAAGCAAAATACCTGTCTTAATCGTGTTTTTGTTCGATGCGTTAGGCGAAATGCGAAGGCTCCTGATAAAGGTTCATGTGCTGTCCCATGGTCTTTCTGCGAAGGAGAAAGAGCAGTTTGAACATTTCCTCGAATCCGAGAAACGAAGTGCTGAGACAGCCCTTGCTGAAGCAGCTCAAGAATGCAAGCGTGCACGCCAATTTGTTACAGCAAGCTCCATGAGCGTTCAACCGCGCCGGATTGAACTGACCCTATCTGAAATATTTGAGATAACATACCCAAACGCAATTCCCTTTGAATTTGATGGTTTCGCAACGACATCTGGTAATGGCAAGGCCGACTGTGCCAGCATCGCCCGAGCGCTTGCGATTAGTGGGCTTAATCAGACGTGGATCACTACACAAGATGTGAAGGTCAAGAACAGGGTCGATACAGCACTGATTGAGTCGTGGCAAGTGTTAACGAAGGACTATAAGTTAGCAAAACACCCTGGTCAACCGGCAGTCCGGGAAATCGTCAAACAGCTAGGCGATGAGCTCAAAAAGAGCGAAACAACGAGCTTAGCCAATGTTTTCAATCGTCTTGTTCGACCTCCGTATGGAATGAACAGCTTCTCCGCAGTCTTGTTCATTGGATATTGGATTGCGCAACACCCGCCGAGAAAGGTGCTGCGGTTTGATGGAAACACTATGGCCACTGCCGATTGGTGCGACAAGCTTTTTGGCGGCAAGAAGAAGAACAACTTAGAACTTGCGATCTTGGAGCGTACAGAGATATGTTTCATTCCTGATGATGTGGCATCACAATGGCGAGATCTGATTACTGCGTGCCATGAGGAAAAAACTTATAGCGGAAAGATTCAATGCCACCTCAAACTCACGGAGCTTCAGAAATCGAGTCCCGTCCCGCCGGAATTTCAGACTAGTTTAGAGTTGCTTAGCGAGCCTATTCGAATCGCTCAGCAAAACATGAAAGACTATTCGCGAAAATTGAGTAATTTGAAATCAGATTTTCGTAACTACAAACATGGTGGCAGCACCGATCTTCTTATGCTCACGATTGTAGAGGTTAGCGATCTCCGGAAGAACCTGAATGAAGAAGCCATTCATTGGGGCGACACCGAGCGAACTGCGGTCGATGAATTGATTGAAGAATGTAAGCAAGAGGCGGTATCAAAAGGCTCCGGGTGGATCAAACAACAAACCTGTCGCGATCCGCTTAAGCTTACTGACTTCAAACGAGATATGCAGAAATTAGCTTCTGTTTTCGACGAGCTTCACTTAAGAGATCTTTCTGCCGCATTAAGATCACGTATAGAGAAAGCAGACGCCGAGGTGAAGTGGCATCAGACCTGGCAAGGCTTTATAAGTCAAGCCAAAGCTCAAATTACAAAGCCGCTTCCTGGCGCCAACTCGGCTCATTCTGTGATCGATGAGGAATTGAAGTTTTGCAAGAAGTATCTGGCGCAAGTGCAAAATTACCTAAAACAGGCTCAATTACCGGAACTGCAGGATGCAGAAAAGGCTCTACTGAAGCAAGAAGAGGCTTTATCTTCACTATTGAAACAGCAGGCAGACCGAATCGCCGAATTTCTTTCCTTCACGCCAACGAATCGCGGCGAACTGGCACGTTTATCAACAGAGGGAGACCATCTGCGGAGTCTGTTCGTTGGACTTGCCGAGGCCGAGAATGTACAAGCTAGATGCGCGGAATTCCAGTCGATTACAAGACGCCTAAACGAACTTGATCGGATGGAGATTTCCCCAGCTGAAATGTCCAAATTGATTATGCAAGAGTTGGCTTCGTTAGATGCTAGTGCTTCATTCGCACGAGTTATCCTCGAGAATTTTCAAGCCGACAAGATCAAACACATGAAAGAGGCCGGCGATCGGTGGTTGAAGGACGTCATACCGACTGGTAAGGATATCGGAGAACTCAACCTCCGAGAATGCATGAGTTTGGAAGCCTCACTAGATGCACCTCCTCCATCGCTGTCCGATGAACAACTAGAACAGGTCGCAGATCTTCGCAAAACCATTGCAGACCGTAGAGCTGCTATTAACCTAGAAAGTGCTCGCGATTGGATGCAGAAATATGTGCCGACAAACAATGCAATATATCGGATGGATTTGCCAGCATGCATACAAACACTCCGCGTCCTTGAGGAACCACCACCCTATATAACGAACGAAGATCTGCGACAAGTTGAAGAAGCAAAAATCTCGATTCACGAACGACAAGACTCACTAGATGTTCAACAGTTAATCAACCGCATCAAAAAAATGCCGAAGTCCGTTCAGATGCGCATCGCCGAGCAGATTCAAGAATTAATCCGAATGTCAAGCACGCAGTAGTGCTGACTTAAGGTCTTTCGCCAAATAACGATTGAACTTTTTGGCATTCGGCGACGTATATACAAGTGGAGCTAAAGAATCTCGAACCCACCTATTTTTGCTTTACACGAAAGTTTGGCCATGCTCTTATTAGATGTGAGAATCGGCACGGATGCTTAGGAGACAACGATATGTCGCGCAATGCATCGTTAGGACTGCGAGCAAATATATCATTGAAATACCACCATCCTGTCCGGCCGATTTTTGCCAGACATGAGACTTTTCATCCACGACACGGTTGGCTCAAGAAGGGGCTTGACAAGCTGGTCGAGTACCCAGATCTATTCTTCCGCGAAGATGGACCAACAATACTCGGTGTCGGCAAGAACATGGCGAAGTCAATCCGCTATTGGCTATGGGCTTTCAAACTCACGAACGATGATTGGAAAGGCAACAAAACTGTTCAACCAATGCTTGATTGGTTGGGCAACAATCTAATTGCGGATCAAGGGTTTGATCCCTACCTGGAAGACCCTGCTTCGCTTTGGCTATTGCATTGGAACCTACTAAAACAGCCTTGCTATGCCACCACATGGGACTATGCATTTAATCACTTCCGCGAGCAGGAGTTTTCTCCTGATTCTCTTCTGCGCTCCTTAAAGGCATTCATTGCCGGCAAATACAACGATGCAGCTGTCTCGGAAAACTCTCTAAAGAATGACGTTGCATGTTTTGTTCGCATGTACGTCAGACATTCAGAAACTACGGCACTATTCGAAGAATCACTTGATTGCCCATTTGCAGAGCTTGGACTGCTAACCAAATTACCGAAGAGTCGGGAATATAGTTTCGTTTATGGACCCAAGCCATCTTTGCCGAACGAAATTATCACAGTCGCTTGTCTTGAGTGTGCCAACCAGTTGGCACAAGAGCAAAGTTCGATTAGCGCCCACCGATTGTTATTCGAATCAGGTAGTCCAGGACTCGTCTTCAAAATCGGTGAGGCCGATATTTGGAACGCGCTCGAGAGTGTTTCCGCGCGATTCAACTCGATCCGACTAGTCGAATCTGCTGGTCGATTACAGTTGCACTGGAAAGGCGATCTGGAGACGACATCTTCTGCGATTCTCGAATCTTACTACGAGCGGAGGTGAGTCATGCGCTTACTATCAGACAAAGTCAATATAAAGCGTCGCTATTTCCGCTCCATTAATGTCGAAAGAGACTTGAGAAACCCGGATGCCATCTCGGGTTTCGTAGTAACCAACAAAAGTGTGGAGTGCCTTGATCGATTTGCCACAGCCTTTGCTGCACAGGAAGGAAATCGGGCTTGGACACTAACTGGTCCATACGGTAGTGGTAAGTCGTCTTTCTCCCTTTATTTGCTGTCTCTCCTTGGTCCTAAAGGGACTGAAACACGAAAGATGGCAGAGCAAATACTCAAAAGCCGTTGTTCGCGAACGATACCATCAAAAGTTGCGAAGGCTCAAAGAGAAAGCGGATATGTGCGATGTATCGCAAGTTGCAGAGTCGAACCAGTTGCGGCGGCAGTACTGAGGGCAATTAAGTTTGGAACTGAAGACTTTTTTGCTAAGACTAGTCGAAAGCTATCATATTCGTCGACACTCAATCGTCTTCTCAAAGAAAGCAGCGAGGGTCACTTCCCCAATGACGATCAGATACTAGACTTGCTTGAGAAAGTTGGGAATGAAGCCGATGCACCCATAGTTATTGTGCTAGACGAACTCGGCAAGTGTTTGGACTATGCAAGCAGAAAGCGAGCCGGCGATCTGTTCTTGCTGCAGCAATTAGCGGAGTTGCCAACGGGTCCTAAGAGACCCAAAGTATTCATTCTCGGACTTCTGCATCAAAGTTTTGCCGATTACGCGGATTTGTTGTCCCAATCGGTTCGCAACGAATGGCACAAAGTTCAAGGTCGCTTCGAGGACATTTCCTTTACGGAGTCAACCCAAGAGACGCTAGGACTGCTCAGCGATGCAGTGACCATTCAAGATCCTGTTGTTCAACAAAGGGCCACTCAGTTCGGAAGAACATGGTCCACTGTTTTCAAAGAGTTGGTACCAAGTACGGTATTACCCGACGGAATTGTTCAAGGCATCTATCCGATCCATCCACTAGCGGCATGCCTTCTTCCACAACTCTGCTCTAAATTAGGGCAAAATGAACGATCACTTTTTACTCTCCTAACCAGCGACGAACCCGCAGGATTTGCCTCTTTCCTAACTACTACGGAACTTCAGAATTCCTATCTTCCGACCTATAAGCTCTGTGATCTCTACGATTACTTCGCCCAATGTGGAATTAAATCGGGAGGCGCGCGAAGTATTGCAGCTCGCTGGAATGAAATTGAAGACAAAATCAACTGCCAATCCAGCCTTGAGCAAGATCAGCTCAACGTCCTTAAGACAGTGGGTCTATTCAACCTGATATCCACTGGTGGGAGCATAAGAGCAACGAAAAAGCTCATAGCATTATCGCTCTCGGACGATCCTCTATCAGAAGAAGTCCAACGATGGGAGTCGCTATTGGATGACTTAGCTGAGAGAAAAATTCTCGGTTATAGGAAGCACATTGATGAATATCGAATTTGGGAAGGAACAGACTTCGATATCGATTTGAGTCTTAGTCATTATCATTCATTGGTTTCTCGCAATTTTGCTAACACTCTCGCAAAGTTGCAGCCTCTCGGACCCGTAATCGCACAACGCAATAGTTATGAGACAGGAACGCTCAGACTATTTGACTCTGTCTATTGTGACGACGCGAATGTGCTTCCCACTCTCGCCTGCAGACCCGGCGCAGATGGACTTATCGTTTACTGGCTATCTGTGGAAACGCCTGAGTCGGTACCAGCACATGACACCACGCATAAACCGCTTATTCTTTTGACGAGCGATGACATACTTTCTCTTCAATCAACGACGATCGAGCTGCTTGCTTTGCAGTCTATGATTGAAGAATCGCCGGAGTTACAAATCGATCGAGTTGCGCGAAAGGAGGTCCGCCATCGCCTTCTTCATTCCCAGCTAATATGGCATGACACATTTCATCGCTGTTTCGGCTTCGTAGATACTGGAACACATTGCTGGAGCGAGGGCAGAATCGAGCTAGTGACGTCACCCAGAAGATTCAACGCGTTGCTCTCAGAAATTTTGGAGCGGACTTACTCACAAACCCCAGTACTTTGGAACGAACTAATCAATCGACGAGAGCTCACCTCGCAAGGCGCCAAAGCGCGCCGCGAGCTAATTGAAGCTCAACTAACGAAGTCGGATTTGCCGCTGTTGGGACTTTCCGGAAATGGTCCTGAAGTAAGCATGTACAAATCCGTCTTAGAAGCCACCGGCATACATCGTCAGCTGAAGGACAAATGGTCCTTTGATGGTCCTTCGGACAAGTCGTTCATACCTGTTTGGAAAGCTATTGAGCGGCACACGCGTTCGGGTAGCACAGTCAGCATTGCGGATCTCTATACACTACTTGAGAAAGCACCATTTGGCTTGAAATCCGGAGTCGTTCCAGTTCTTCTTGCAGCATACTTTGTACATAAACAAGAAGAGCTGTCACTTTACAAAGAAGGTACCTTTGTCGGCGCCATCGGTCCAGAACACTTCGAATTGCTTGTTAAGGCACCTGAGAAGTTCGCTGTTAAGAGCCTGGTACCGCTCTCGTCGTTCAGCAAGGTATTCGCCGTGTACCAGGAGGTAGCAAGTCGCAATCCAATCACGAATGAGCGCCCAACTAAAACAGGTATCCTTTCGGTTGTCCGCCCTCTCGTCAATTTTGTGAAAAAGCTTCCGCCGTATTCCCAACAGTGTCAAAAGATGCTGCCAGTGGAAACCGTGAGGCTGCGGCAAGCGATCCTCCAAGCCGTTGAACCTGATCAACTGCTTTTCAATGACATTCCACAGGCTCTCGGATTCACGAACATTGACGATTCAGTTAATGGCCGTGATCTTCGTAAGTTCGCAGAAAAGCTTACAAGTGCACTAAAGGATCTCAACGGCGCTTACACAATGTTATTACAGTATTGCGCGAACATAATCTGTGCGGAATATGGAATATCACTCAATCAAATGAGCCATGTCATCGACCGCCTAGGACGTCTTGAGCGCCTCGAAAATTCCGAATTTGCGCCCCTGGTGTTTCAAGTTGCGCGCGATAACGAACTCGATCCAACGGAGGCGAGCCGTCGGTTTGCCATGGTCATTGCAGATAAGCCACCCGATTCATGGACTGATACGGACCTTGACCTATTCCCTGGCAAAGCCCGAATGTACATAGCAAAACTGCGGAATTATGAGGCATTGCATGCCGAGATGAGTGAAGCAGCAGAATACAGAGCGACCAGGCTGAGCATTTTGTCGTCTGATGGTGCAGAACTTAGCAGGATCGTCCACATTGATAAGTCGGTAGAAAAGGAAGCGGCTGCTCTCGCTCAGGAGATACTCGCTGGAAAATTGTTCGAGCGTCCAGAGTTGCGAGAAGCTGTCATCGCTAAACTTGCGGAACAACTGTTCCACAACTCGGCTACAACAGAGTTATCCAAATCCTCTAAAGGGAGAAAATAATGTCCAAGAAGGTGCGGCACGTGCTTGGACTATCGGGCGGCAAAGACAGCGCCGCCCTAGCTGTCTATATGCACAAAAAAGTTCCTAACATGGAATACTTCTTTTGCGACACGCACAAAGAATTGACAGAAACCTATGAATATCTGGAAAAACTCAAGGCGCGACTGGGAATTACCATCACATATCTAAGCGCCGAGCGTGGATTCGATCACTGGTTAGAAGTTTATGGTGGCGTCCTGCCATCCCCGCAAATGCGCTGGTGTACCAAGCAACTCAAAATCAAGCCGCTTGAGCAATTTATTGGCGATGATGAAGCAATCAGCTACATCGGAATTCGGGCGGACGAACATCGGGATGGGTACATTTCAACCCGGCCAAATATCCGGCCAGTCTATCCGTTTAAGGAAGCAGGTCTGGTCAAACAAGACATCATACGCATCCTAGAAGAAAGTGGAATTGGAATTCCTTCGTACTATCAATGGCGATCGCGGTCGGGTTGTTACTTCTGTTTCTTCCAGCGGAAGTATGAGTGGGTGCGGCTTTCCGAAGAACATCCAGATCTCTTTGCAAAAGCGGTTGCTTATGAGGAGAACCACGCCGATGGCAGAACGTTCACATGGAGCCAGGGTGAGTCACTGTTGGAGTTAATCGGTCGAAAAGATCAAATCATTGCCGACCACGAAAAGGCGCTTCAACGCGAGATTGCGAATAAACCAAATCAACCGCTCGCGCAAGCACTAGAATCGATTCTCGACGAAGAGGATGACACTTTACCCTGTCTCTCGTGCCATCTTTGAGAAATGCCAATGAGTCATCCCATCTTCATGGATTACTTATCGACGACGCCGGTTGATCCTCGTATTGCCACTGCTATGATCGAATGCATCACCGATGTGTTCGGTAATCCGAGCAGCACCGATCACTCATTCGGTACAAATGCCGCTCAAATCGTAGAAACTGCTCGCGATCAAGTCGCCGAGTTGATCGAAGCTCCCCGAGCAAGAATAATTTTGACATCAGGTGCGACGGAAGCAATAAATATCATTATTCGCCATGTTGTGCGGAGGATCTCGCCTTTGCGCAAGGCGAGAATAATGCTGTCCTCGGTTGAACATTCAGCCGTGCTAGAAACAAGCAAGCAGTTAGCCGCAGCCGGTCAGGCAGAACTGACATTTCTCTCCGTAGATAAGCAGGGACGACTGCAGATCGACAGCCTCGAAGAAGAAATCAATCGAGGTGCTGATCTAGTTTGCGTGATGGCAGCCAACAACGAGATTGGAAATATCTATCCGGTAGAGCATGTTGCGCGCATTTGCAAGGCGGCAGCAGTGCCTTTCTTATGCGATGCGTCCCAAGCAGCGGGCAGGGTGCCTATCAAATTTGATAATTGGGACATAACGTACATGGCGGTCTCCGCTCACAAAATGTACGGACCGAAAGGCGCTGGAGCTATCGTGGCTAATCGCAATTTTGTACCACAAGCCGCATTTACCGGCGGAAATCAGGAGTTCTCTGTCCGTCCAGGCACGCTGAACGTGCCTGCTATTTTTGGATTCGGACAAGCGGCCAAACTGCGATTGCTTGAAATGCAAAAAGATGAGCCGGAGATCAAATCCAAACGCGATCGACTCCAAGGACTTCTCAAAAAGGCAATTCCGGATCTCTGTGTCAATGGGGATACGTCGGAGCGGTTAGCTGGAGCATTGCACGTGTCTATTCCTGGAATTCCAAATGATGCCGTCATTGCCAGGATAAGACATGTTCTAGCAATCTCGCGGGGCGCGGCCTGCTCATCGGGTATCGAGACGCCATCGCACGTTCTGTCTGCAATGGGATTAGCCGAGCCTCTGATCGAAAGCGCTTTACGGATCAGCATCGGAAAATTCACTTCCGACGATGAGATTGTTCGTGCTGTAGATTTGCTAAGCGCCGCCGTTGCCGACGTACAAGCAGCACTTGGGCGAATATCTTACGAGAGAGTTTGTTGAGTCATGTCCATGGAACGATTAGTCAGAACGGATGTTGACCGGCATAAAGCAGCCATCATTCGTTCAGACTTATCACGCCCGGTAAAAGTTGCTGTTGATGCCGGATTCTTTCAATCCGCTGTAACGTTCTTTGATTACGGCTGCGGACACGGAGGCGACATTGAACGAGTGTCGAATCTCGGCATATCTGCTACCGGCTGGGATCCTTATTTTCGTCCAGACGCACCGAAAGCACCAGCAGACATCGTCAACCTCGGCTATGTCCTCAATGTCATTGAAAATCCTAACGAGCGCAAATCTGTTCTGCACGAAGCCTGGGAATTAACCAAAAGAGTTCTCATCGTTTCTGCCCAGGTCTTGCTCGATTATCTGGGCGATAAAGTGGTGGCATTCGGTGATGGTGTTCTAACCAAACGAAACACCTTTCAGAAGGTTTTCAAACAAGAAGAGCTGAAGGAATACATCGACTCCACTTTGTCAGTTGATGCCGTACCAGCCGGTCTGGGGATTTACTTCGTATTTCGGCAAGACACTGACGCTGAGTCCTTTCGTGCCTCGCGTTTTCACAGCAGACGCTCCACACCGCGAGTGCGTCTTAAGATCAAGACGTTCGAAGAATCTGAAGAAATACTGCGCCCGTTGATGGATTTTGTGAGCAATCGCGGCCGAATTCCACTTCGAGGAGAACTGCCACAAGAACGCGAACTCCTTAAAGAGTTCGGAAGCGTTAACCGCGCATTTAAGTTGGTTGTTGATGCTACGAGCAAAGAAGAATGGGAAGAACTCATTCAACGTCGTAAACAGGATTTCTCTCTGTACATCGCCCTGAGCAAATTTGGAAAGCGTCCGCGTATTGGGCAGTTACCTCTAGATCTCCAAAACGACATCAAAGCCTTCTTCGGATCGTATAAAGCTGCATGCGACGATGCCGATCAAATTCTTTTTAGTCTCGGACAACCGGGAATAATTGCCAAAACATGCGCTGCGTCTAAGATAGGCAAGGCATTACCTGATGCATTGTACGTACATATCAGCGCGTTGGACGAACTAGATCTGATCTTGCGACTTTACGAAGGTTGTGCAAGCCGTACCGTCGGGCGCATGGACGGCGCCACTTTGATCAAATTCCATATAGATTCGCCTAAGATCTCTTACCTATTCTATCCGGACTTCGATACAGATCCCCATCCAGCGCTAGAGACAAGCATGCGTATTGATTTGCGCGACTTGCACGTAAAGTATTCAGATTACTCCCAATCCGAAAATCCACCGGTTTTGCATCGAAAAGAAACCTTCGTCGCCCCGAGTTATCCGCTATATGAACAATTCTCCAATTTGACCTCCCAGGAAGAAGCGGCAGGACTGCTCTCCGACGCAAAGACAATCGGAACCAGACATGGCTGGGAAAGACGGCTTAAGGAGCGTGGATTCGAAATCCACGGACATCAGTTGCATGCGATTGGAAGTGCACCATTACAAAGGCCTGTGCAAAGCGACACCGTCTCTCGGCTTGAAAACACGCCCAAGACCAACAGCAGATCCGAAACGACAGAAATACTCAGACCAGAAGCAGCAATAATTAGTGAAGAAGGACGTAGGTACATGAACACTGACGAACTAAAACAATTCATACAGAAGGGAATGTCAATCAACCACGTCTATCAGCCGGCAATTCTGTTGGCACTATTTGAAAACGGTGGACAGGCTACGATTGAACAAGCGGCGCAAAAATGCGCAGAACTAGAAGGTAAGCCAGCCGAAAATTACACCCGCGCTCTCGGTCGATATCCGATAGAAGCTCTAAGCAAGCGCGGTGTTATTAGTCGCTCTTCAGGCGGGCCGATCACGCTTAATGTTGACTGGCAGAATGTATCACCGTCAGCAAAAGCAGAATTGATTTCTCTTTGTCGAGGCCGAATCAAGTAAACCCGAAGAGAAAGGCGTAAATGCACAAAGGTCCAACATCTTTACTATATGCCCTACTAGGCTTCTCCAGGGTTTTCCCTATGGTTCGATTTTCCGAACCGGCAGTACGATAAGTATGGTGCTCGACGCACCAACCTAACCGAGGCACGCATATTCAGGCGCCTCGGCTTTTTGTTTGATCGATTTTGACGAACATATTCGATCACCCATTCGGGCAAGTCTTCTTGCCGTTCGATCTATGCGATCAGGTTTGAATTCTGGTCGCCGCTTGCGCGTTCACACCGCGCGCAGCAACATCAACTGGAGGACATCATGACAGATGCCAGAAACCTTCAGCTCTTTACCGTGCGTGATGCAGCCAAGCTGCTCGACATGTCGGAACACACAATACGCAGATTGATCAAACAACGCAAGCTGCAAGTGGTTCGAATTGAACAGCGCATTATGGTCACTAGGAGCGGAATGGCACACCTAATCAAAAAGAACACTTACGGAATACCTAGCACGTGTTCTGAAAGCGGAATCTGTTTCCGCTAAACAACAAGCATAACTTTTCGGAAGGAGAGAGCTGAATTACTTGGCTCTCTCCTTCTTGCCTAAGGAGAAAAATAATGGAAAGACTCAACTTGAAAAATGCCGTAGCTTTCGGCAATGACGCATTCACGCGACTCGACAGAGCAGAAGCGCTTTATGAAGAACTCGTGGAAAGACTGTATACACTCGGCGAAGACGTCGCAAGCACAATCGAGTTACCAGAGCATGTTGCCGATGCTCTTATCAAAGCAGCGCAAGCACACGTCAGACGACGCAACGGTTATCGACTTGCAGAAAAGGCGCTCATGACCGCCTATCGAATCGTAGCTAAGGTTGCCCCAGAGGACAACGCGCGCATCATTGCAATCTACAAGCTTCTAGGTCACGTTTGTTGCAGACAAGGAAAGCATCGCGAAGCGATGAAATACAACGCGCTTGGTCTTGTACTGCAAGTCACTCCACAACCAATCTCTCTCCGGACCGGGCAGTAATGCCCGGTCTTCTCGCGTTAAAACGCATAAAGAGGAAATGAACATGCCTGCCATGAATTTTGACGCCTGTTATGCAGCACTCGAATTACCGTTTGGTGCTGGTCTTAAGGAAGTCAACGAACGCTGGCGGAAGTTGTCGCAAATTCATCACCCGGACCGCCACGCTCGCAATCCGAAGAACTATCAGATTGCGCTCGAAAAACAGAAGCAATTGAATAATGCCCGGGACATCCTAAAGAAATGGTTTGAGACGAATCCGCATGTCACGCCGCCGCGCAGCGCGAGCGGCTCTCAAAAGACACATACGCAGAACAAATCGGCAAATGCTAATGCATCAAGTAACGACAACACCAACAGATCTCAGTCAAACACAACCAATTCACATACAAAAGAAAACACTCAAAACAAACAACAAGCGCACGCTAACTACAGCCACCAGCAAACGAAGACGCGGGCGACAGGTTCATCTTCATCGCAGGGAGCGTCAGCACAGTCTGCACCGAATACTGGATGGTTCAGCGCTTCCGAGTTGAAACTCACGCAGCTGCAGGAACTCGTCCGCTCCATCGACAAACACTGTAGTGGCAGTGAGCCGTCGTTCCTCGCGATGATACTTGGTTTCGCAGCTCTCTTCGGACCGCTGTTTGTGATATCAGGCACGCTTGGCGCGATCTTCCCTGAGTTGCCGGGACATTATCCAGATTGGCTAATGATGACGATGCTAGGAGCGTCCGGTTGGTGCACCTGGTACATCTTCCGGTGGTTCTTCGCGGAGTCTGAGCTGATCAAGCTCCAGCAAAAAGAACTCTATTTCAAGAGCAATCGAACAATGGCGGACACGCTTGAACTCGCAAAAACGATAATCAGAAAACACTCTCGCCCGAATTCCGAATGGAAATTCATGAGCAACGAAACATCACAAGAAGCGACTATTGAATTTGTCGAGGAAGTTTTTCCCGAACTGAAACGGGTTCGAAATGTAGTCATTCGATTCGAAGCGAGACCAGCCAAACATGCCGTCGTGCTCGCGATGGAATTAAAAGTCAGATCGCCAATCAACTCATTCACCTGCAAGCAAATCGCTGAAGCGGTCGTATCGGAGCTAAAGAAAGAACTCCAAGAAATAGCTGCCTGACAATCAATCGGCTCACTTAGAACCCCCCCAGCACTCTCGTGCGGGGTGGGTTTTTCTTTTGGGCATCTCTGCGGTGCGAACTGACGCCCCGTCTTGACACCCTCTGCTCTTTATTCGGCGAGCGAAGGCGGGCGATAGACGGCAGATGCAAAACATGCGCGCCTTCGCCCGGTCGATTTTAGCAGAGGCGTCAAGACAAACAGGGCGAGCGAAGCAGCACACTGATGTACATGACGTACTTAGCGCCGCTCCAACGGAACGAATCCGGCAGTATGATAGAATCGCAAGTGGAGTCGATTGCCATGGTTATGAGCGACCAAAAAGACGACGCTTTGAACGACACGTTTCGTGCCATACAGAGAACCTTCGTATAGTCACGCTGGCGTGGTAGTGCTTAAACGCTCCTCTCTACCTTCAAAAGTCCAGCTGCTGACATGAGGTGTCTGCACATGGCCGATTTTGTTTCCAAAACCTGTTCTGACTATCTGCGCGAATGTTACTCTGGGCTCAAAGCCTCTCACGCCCGCGAGCTTGTAGCCGCGTTTTTCGGCTACAAAAGCCATGCCGCGCTGCTTGCCGACAAGCGCAATTCCGTCGAGTTCCTTGACGTGGCCGCAGTGCTTGTTCCTGATTCGTCTCTGGTCGACGACCGCAGGCGGTGCTTGAACGACCTGTGCGAGCAGCTTCCTCCCTCTAGAAGGCTTGTTGATGATTTGGTGCAATTCATCGAAGGCGACGAGTTGTTCACCGGCGAAGCCTGGGACTGCTTCGATATCGGCGAGTATGTTATGGAGGAATATCTGCCGGCTCATCTCAGTCCGGAACTGGATCTCGAACTCGAAGACCTCACGAAACCTTTGAATGCGTTTTTCGAGGAGATAAGCTATGACGATTGCCAGGTCAAAGAAACTGACTACGGCGTGAGAGTTACGGTCTCCGGCACGTACTCCGGTTACTGGCTCGACGATAATGATGACCTGGATGATCCGGTTATCGATCTGCAGATCACCGTATACTTGCCGCGCTGTGCTGGGCGCATTTCCTTCGAAGAACCGCAGATAGACGTCATTGGCTCCCTTCGGGAAGATCCCGAGGAAGAGGAGGATGACGAAGAATCGGAGGAGCCAGCTGCCGCTTTCCCGTAAAGACAGAGCAGACAATCAATGATCGGAGTCTGGCTGTGCGATTGATTGTTCAGCTCGGACTCTGATCTGGCGGTGTTACTTCAAGGTGCCGGCCTTGATCGCCAGCGCCGTCTCCAAATAGGGGTTCGGCTCGGAAAAGCGCCGTCCAATTTTTGAACCATCTCAAGACAGTCCGCTTCAAGTTCGACGGCGGTGTAGTCCGTTCCCTTCATGCCGCGTCCGATCTTGAATTCCACAATGACGGTGTTTGGCTCTTTTCCTAAATCAAGAACACAGCCGCCTTTGCCCTTTCGAAGGCTGATTTCTTCGCCATATACGTCATCGCAGTAGATGCTCGTTTTGAGCTTCACCGAATCGAACATGCCAAAATCTTCGGCTTGCATTGTCTTTCACCTGGCGCAAAATCACCGTTGAATTATATGATTCAGGCTCCGTGTGCTTCAAGCCGCCGCTTCTATATCTACCGCAATACTGGTGCACTCCGATGGCATATCCGGCAGCCATTCGATTGATCTCCGCCTACTTTGGCTCGTTGTAATATCCCAGCACGCCGAACCACCACAACCCGGTCATAGCCTCAGCACCCGTACCACCGCGCCAGGCTCCATCGAATCCAGAATGTCTTTACTGCCGATGAGATTACTCTATTCTCCGACCGAGCAGGACAACCCGGACCTGTCACCACCGGTAGCGGCATGAGCGAGCCCGCACAGCCCGACGACGGAGCTGTATTGAGATCACATTTGGCTACCACCGGTGCATGTCTTAACGTGCCAAGACTGACACAACTTTTTGCTTGCTGCAATGGCAAACCCTAAAGGGCGCTCCGCGTCCATGCAGCAGCAAAAAGCGCTGCGCGGCTAACGCTTGTGTCTTTTTTCGGGGCACTAACACGCACTGGAGGTGCCAAATGAACAACTCAATTACGATCGTCGGACACGTCGGACAAGCTCCTCATACCGTCTCCTTCGGAGACACCGGCAACAAGGTAGTCAAATTCTCGGTCGCAGTGAAGGAGTTCTCTTCCAACACGGAAGAAGACAAAACAATGTGGATCGATGTCGATGCCTGGAACGGCTTAGGTGAGCGGGTGCTGAAGTCTGTAACCAAAGGCCGCGAGGTGGTGGTAAACGGCAGGCTGGCAATCGCTTCCTATCCCAAGGAAGTGAACGGAGTCAAAGTCCAGATGACAAAGCCGGTCATCAAGCTCACCAGCTTCCATCTCTGTGGCAAGAAGCCGGCGAAGGAGGAAGCACAAACCGCCTAACTCACACATTGCGATGAAAGGAATAGCGGCAGGGGTGAAAGCTCCTGCTGATTCCTTTTTGTATTTGTTCGTTTTAGGTTCGTCGCCGCTGCAAAAGCGGAGCGCACCAAGAGTCCGCCCCGCAGATTTTACCGCCATCAGCTGATGTCTATGACAAGCCACTGTAGCTCGCCCACAGCCGCAGCATCAGTTGCTTTTAGCGTTTCTATTTCTTTGAGTTTACGGTGTCGGCGCCACCGCGCGTCAAGCGCCTCTGCATTATTTGCCGGTCCACTCTTCTGAGTCCGCTTGACCCTCGGAGCCAACCCCGTGCCCCGGGTTTTGAGGCGAAACGCCGCACTAACCGGAGGTAACAGTTATGGAAGAATACGGTCTTGAATTGACGAACAATAGCAAAGCTGGATGGGCATTCAGCTTGCCGCGCAGCGCAACCTGCATCGGAGCAACAGAGATATGTCGCAAGGTTTGTTACGGCAATGGAGTGCGCTATCAGACCGCAGGACAGAAGGAGAAACGACTGCGCAACTTGCGCACCGTGGACCTATTGCTTTCGCGCGGCGGACCGCAGCTCCTTGCTGAAAGTCTTGTCGATCTCGTTGACAAAGCAAAGCCAACAGATTGGCTTGCCGCCTCGATCTCAGGCGCAGCAATGCAGAAGCCCTGGTCATTACGCCTGCATGATGTCGGTGATTTTGGATCGGTCGCCTACACTCGTGCATGGGCCATGGCGGTTACACGTCGACCGAAATGCGCTTTCTGGTTTTATACTCGCAGCTTCGTTGATCGCGATATCTTCATCGAGATGACGAAGCTTGCGTCTCTGCCTAATTGCCGTGGTTGGCTGAGCATCGACTCTGATAATTTCACATCAGCGCTGATGGCATACGCAACGCGAACAGATGTTTGGCAGCTTGCTCTGCTACAGGAGGAACAAGAACACCTACCGTCTGATTTATTGCCGGCTCTACGCGAGGTAGCGGCACCGACACACGTCGTTTCATTTCCAGTGCACCGGGGACGATACCACGTGGCGCCAATCACCGATAGGGCGATCTTTCCTTGCCCGGCCGTATTGGGACTGCACAAGCTGGAGCCGAGTTCGCGAAAGCCGCGACCGTGCCAGACCTGTTCATTCTGCCTGCCAGCAACGAGCGCCCCTTGCTCGGTGGAGGTGTAGCTATGAACAGTAGAACGTTGAAACGAAAACTGAAGTACATCGTACCTGAGATTCGGCTAGCTCTAATAAAGGAGCCAGGGGCGACACCAATTCCGATCAACTGTCCTGACGATCTGGAAAAATTCGTCGAGCCTTTGAAGATGCTCTCAGAAGAGCATTTCGTCGCCTATCACCTTGACGCCCGCAATCAGGTGACAAATGTGCACGTTGTGTCTCACGGCACCGTGTCCGCCAGCTTGGTGCACCCGCGCGAAGTATTCAAGGCAGCGGTGCTCGCAAATGCTCATTCGTTGATCGTCGCGCACAACCATCCAGCAGGCTCGATGACACCGAGCAGCGAGGATATCGAAACGACGAAGACGTTGATACACGCCGGCGACATCCTGGGCGTGAGAGTGATCGATCACCTCATCGTCAGCTCGAACGGGCATTGCAGCCTGAGGGAAACACACGGCTATTTGTGGCCGTGATAAGTAACAGAGCCCGCTGCAATACGCGGCGGGCTCTGTCAATGAACGTGCGAAGCAACTGCTCTTACACTATGGAAGAACAGTTGCTTACCAATGTTTTGAGAAAACTGGTGGCGCCATCAGAAGTCGGCACGGAAAGATTTGTTGAGCGAGACGAGCTAGGCGATGTTATCGCCGATTACGACACCAGAGGTGGCGTCTTTCGTCTCACTGGCGGAAAGCGAACCACTTTGGATTCGCCTTTCGGAGCTTCTCTCGGTTCGGCAGCATTTCGCTTGCACCCGGTGCATAGCCGAACCTCGTCGTCTGTCAATCGAGACAGCACGGTGAAGAGGTGATCTGTCTTCGTCTTTGCCGAGAGGCAATCGTAAACCCAGTCCATCCGGGTTACGGGCACGAGACACACGAGATTGTTATCAGCGTCGATGATGGCGCCGACAGTAGAATCCAACCCTTTTACATCTTTTGGGTTGCGCTTAGTGACCAAGGTCAGTTTAATTTCCAATTTGCGTTCCTCCAGAGACTTGCATCTCTTTTCAATAGCCGTCGGCGCATCTCAAAGCGCCGCTAACGACTGGAAAGCGTGCTCGACTTCTGGGGCGTTACTTTTTGGCGAGTGGTATGCCACTCGTTCCACCAATACGAGTCTCTCAAATCGGGCTCACATGAACTACGGGAAAAACCCCGGGAACATTCTGCCGCCTCGCGCGTCCATCGGGCGTTTCGGCACATTAGGCATCCTTTAATCGGTTTCATTTTTCCCCTCGGTTTCGACCTGGGATTTTCCCTAGGTGCCGAACAGCGAAATTACGCATTGACAGAAAATCAATCGAACCGGTTACAATGGAATTGTGCACTGAAATTGATGGCGCTGCAGCCGCTTAGCCGGACCATCAACATCAAATCTCTTTCGTTTAGCTCAAATCATCTAAAGGTTTGAGCTTTTTTGTCGCAACAATCTTTCTCGCAAGAACAGCGCGCCTGGATATTTTCACGGGCGCGCTTTTTGCTGAAAACACATTCATGAGGATTTCAAAATGACAGCATCAAATAACACTCCGAACGGAGCCGGCGCAGCCAACTCCGACCTTCTAACTCGTAGACAAGCAGCCGCGTATCTCGGCATCGCAGAACAGACACTTGCTGTGTGGAAATGCACCGGCCGTTATCACCTTCCCTGGATCAAAATCGGCCGGCTAGTGCGCTACAGAAAGCAAGATCTCGATGCCTTCATCGCCAGACATGCAGAAGGAACCGAGCATCCTGCATTCATGTTCCGCGACATCGCCAACGGTCGTGCCATAGGAGGTCAACAATGACACCAGATCAAAATCCACTGCTCGGCAGCGTCGAGCAGATTCTTCTAGTGGTCTTTGTTCTGATGTTGTTCGTCGGAATCGCAGGTGGCAATCCAGCGATGGTACTCAAACCAACCCTCGATATAGTTGGACAAATCGTCGGAGCACTTCTCGGATTACTCTGCACGCTGATCGCCACACTCTTCCGAGTTGTTCTCTCTTTACTGGCGGCAGCGTTGCAGGCCGCAGGATCGATGGTTCAGTCAACCAGCTCTCGAAACATCAATCGTCCAAAACAGTAATCACCATTCATCATCGATAGGCAGCACATCGACAAGAACATAAACGATGACGAATGTGCCGCAATTTTTCAGCGCGGAGTAGGCAACGACGCGCAATCGATTACGAGCGAAGCGAGCATTACCGGGAGGCTTGACCGTACGGTAATGCAAGATACAGAGGAGATGGTAAAACGCGAAAAGGCGCTACCTGTCTCATTTATCGTCTTTGCCAAATCGAAAGCGCGTCGTTGATCCTCTGGGTCAATCCTCGAACAAGTCTCCGCATGGGACTTTATCGACGTGGTAAGCAAACATGGCAGTAAAAAAACAATATCAGGGATTTTATATCGGGCTTGCGGCGGCCGATCGACTCAGACTTGCGCAGTTGGCCCAAGAAAAGAAAACAACGAGAACCGAAATTGCAAGAGAAGCAATCCGATGGTACCTCGAACATCACGAACAAATCGCCGGCGAAACAAACGAAGGTGAGTTAGCCCAGGCAATGAAGTATCTCGCAGATCAAATGGTCAAAGCTCAAAACAACGGCGTTGATCGCATTTGCAAAATGCTCGCGCGGCAAGGACGCGCAATCGGAACACTGTATGAGCTGAGCTGGATGTCCCTGCCGGATGACGAGAATGCGCGCCAAGCATTCGAAGCTGCCGCAAATAAAGCTAAGCAAAGAATGGCAAAGCACGTCGAAAATGACGAGCGCGAACTCGCCGAAAGAATGAAGAAGGTGGTGAACGGCTAATGGGTGTCGTAATCCACGGCTACATCTCGGCGCGGGATAGAAAAAGTCGAGCTGGCGGCCGCGCGCCAAAAGTAGTTGCCGTCGAACGAGCCCTTGCTCACGTGAAGTACATTCAGCACCGCTCGGGTGACGATAGAGATCCGGGCGGACGGAAATTCTTCGACGAGCTAGACGAAAACCTGGACGGACGCGCGCTTCGGAAAGCAATCAAAGAGCTCGAAGACAGCAAGGTAGTGATTCACAAGTTGACGCTCGCGCCGGAAATTGACCCGGTCGACAAACGCCAATACACACGGGAGGTGATGCACCGATTAGCCGCGGAGAAGGGCTTGGATTTGAGGTGGATGGCAGTGGAGCATAAGAACACGGCACATCACCACATCCATGTTGTCGTCCTCGGAAAAGACAAGAACGGCCGCAGCGTCCGAATCGAACGCGAAGATTACGCCAAACTCCGCGAGTGGGGCGATCGCTATCTCGAACGGTGGCAGCCGGACGAACTTCAGCGCGCACGAGACGAGCGCAAGCGTAAAGAGCGAGAGCGCATCGAAAGTCGCAAACGTGAACGCGAGCTTCAACGACAGGAGCGAATCAAGGAAGGACTTGAATTGCCCTGGATGCATAAGAAAATCATCCGCGAACAATACGAACCCTACAGCAAATGGAGCAAAGAACAAGAGGAAAAATCAAAGGATCGCAACTTGGACAGGGCGCCTGATGGGAACGGCGAAAAGCCGTACTTCAATGACACCATCCAAGCCGCAGGCAAGGAGTGGTCGAAGCAAAATTCTCTGTCTGAACTGAGAGAAGTAAACACCTATCTCTGGGACAACATTGATGAGCGTATACCCCGCGACGACTACGAGAAGCTCGTAGGGTGGATCAAAGAAAAGGAGGCTCTTCGCAATCGCGAACCTGATAAATCCAAAGACGTCAAAGACGAACCAAATCGCGAAAAGGAAAAGGACTATTTTGTATACCAAGGCAAGAAATATTCCGAACGGAGCTCATACGAGAAACTCACTAGCCTGCAAAAGAAGCTGCGCGAAGACGGTGCAGAGCGACTTCCAATCGAAGACTATCAAAAGCTCCGAGGTTGGATAGAGAAGACAGACCGAGCACGCTGGGCAGGTGTTGTTGAGCGCCAGCTAGAAATTTCGAAGCAGCAACACGAACGCGAAGGCGCAAAGAAAACATCCCCACACGCTAATCGATACGTCGATCCTCTTCAGCAGCAGATGATGGGCAACCCTGTCGTCGGCTTGTTTATGCAAGGTGCATCGATCGCTAATGAGCTGGTCAAATGGATCGATTTGAGAGACCACCGCGATCCACTGGCTGAAGCAAAAGACGAACTAGAAAAAGCTAAGCAGGACAAGCACCAAGAATACGTGCAGCCTGAACGCACGCACGAGCAGCGTGCGCGTGATCAAGAAACCATCGAGAACATCGACAAAGCTCTCGATGAAAACAAGGAAACGCGAAAACAACGTCGCAAAGACAAAGAACGAGATCGCGAGAAGAAAGACCGCGGTCTTGATTTCATGAGGTAAAAACACGATGAACGCAAATCATTCAGGCATTGTCGAAAGCAATGCACAGGATTTTCCTGTCCTTGCGGTAAATGTGCTCGATCGGCTCGGCTATCAGGTCTCGCGAGCGAGCAAACAACTCGACCAGGTGTTGGCTGTCGAGCGACTTGATGAAAAGGTCGGCCGCGATTGGTGGCACCATGAATATCGCATCGTGCTGCGCTGGCAGCCGACAAGTGGCGATACCATGTTCGTGACAATAGATATCGAAGAACGAAAAGGATCGGGAACCAAGATCGAATGCCAGCAACGTTGCGAGCGAATACTCGCCGAGCTTCGCCAAGACGCACGACGAGCTGCGGAGGCGAAAAAGCACAAGCCGAAGAACACTGTCTATGGAGCAGCACGCTGGGGCACAAACGAAGATCTGATTGCCACCGGATACATTCAATCTAGGCCTGATCCGAAACGGCTGATCATCGGGAGAACCGCGGATCGCCAATACATTCAAGTGCCTGAATTGTGGACGCACGCTCACGCGCTTGTTTGCGGACGCACCGGCGTAGGAAAGTCGCGAGGGTTCTTCATACCGCAGCTCATCGAGCGAATCGGCACAAGCATGATTGTCACCGAAGCAACGCCCGGCTACGAGCAAGGAGAACTGTACAAGCTCACGTCAGGCTGGCGCAGGATGGCTGGACATGATGTGTATTGCTTCAATCCCGCAGACATGACATCGAATCGAATCAACCCGATCGATCGCGTCCGCCGCGCACCGCCAGAACTAAAGGCGCAGCTCGCTGAAAAACTGGCCGACCTCGTCATCCTCAACGGCGAACCAACAGAAGGAAGGTACGAACAAACCTGGAATCGTTCAGAAAAGTTACTGCTGATTCCGCTAATCCTGCACGCCGCAGCAGGCGATCCTCAGTACGGTCACTTCGGTGCCCTGCGCTGGTTGCTTCTCACAGGACCAAAGCGCTTGGAGGAAGTGCTCAGAGAAAGTCCATCTGAACTTGCCCGCATGGAATTCGAAGGATGGATGCGTCTCAGCGGAGAAACAGACTTTCGTTACGGCGTGTTCTCTGGTCTCATCACCAAGCTGAACCCATGGATGACAGACCAGATGGTGACGCTTACAGAAACCACGGACATCGATTTGGACTCACTGAAAAATCGACTGTTCACGTTCTACCTGGCGGTGCCCAGCCGCAGTCGAGATAGCAAGCTAATCGGCTCTCTCATGCTCAACTTCCTACTCGATCACATTCTCGAACTTAAGGACAAAGGAGACCTGAAGCATCCGATGTCGATGCTGCTCGACGAATTCACAAACTTCGGAAAAATCGCCGGCATCTCAGACACCCTATCCATCATCCGCAAAAACAAAATCGGGTTGGTGCTCGGTTTTCAGAACTACTTCCAGCTTGAGCAGGTGTACAGCAGAAGGGAGGCGCAAATAATCATCGACATGCCTGCAACGCAGGTGTACTTCAAGCAGAAGACATTTGCAGAAGCGCGGGACCTGAGCGAAGCAATCGGACGCACCACTATCGAGGAGGCGACAGTGAATGACAGCGGCCGCGTTCACGAGATCATTCAAGGACGCGCGCTGATAACGCCGGATGAACTGATAAGTCTGAAGAACGAAGTCATCGTCTTCACGGCTGATACGAAACCACTGAAACTTCCGCTCACCTCGCCGACCGCATACGAACAAGCGCTCGCGTATGACGCCCCTGAACGAAAACGACATGCCATAAGCGACTTCGTACGCCGCAGAGGCGATATCGCACGCAACCAGGCCGCCGACGCGAATGGTGAAGACGTTCGCAAAAGCGAAGATCGATCACAAAAATCTGATCGCTTCGAGCGCGGCAATCGCCAGCAATCTTCCCGCAAGTACAAAAACAAATCGGAATACAGAAACAACGATGGTAAATCTCAACAAGGTCGCCGGCAATCAGGCACCACGCCACCGGATTACGGCGACTAACTCGCTCACCGCGCGAGAGTAGCGGTGCGAACCCAACCAATCAATCTGGAGGTAAATAACCTATGGCTATAGTCGCAATCATAGTCGGCATATTCGTCTTCTTGCTTACTGGAGCAATGGTCAACGAAGTCACTCACGATCCGGGCGCCGGCATCATGCCCGGGCTCGTGCTCGGTGTTCTCGCCGCCTATCCAATCTTCAAAGCTGCACGCGAAGAACGCGCCAAATTCTTACATCCCGAGCCGCGCGAATACAACGTGCCAGCAAAAATTGCTTTCGCAAAAATCCGCGAAATTCTCGCCGAGACCTCATATAACTACGGCGACAAATGGAACGTGGTCACCGCCGATACTCAATCCGGCCGCATCACCGCAAATCTTCGCTTCATGGATGAATTCACACGCTTCGAAGGCGATGCACGCGGCAACATCCACACCCGCAAGGAAAGGCTCCAGCGCTTCCTCTCCCTAGAAATCCAAGTGAGCCAAACCGAACGAGGCACCACGCAAGTGCAGCTCGATTTCTCACCTACGGTCGAAGGCGCCAATTATGCGGCTTGCGATTCCATCATCTCATCACTATATGCGCAAATCGAATCCGCCATTCGATGCTCAACTCCAGCTCGCTGAAGAATCCAGATGCTGCTCAAAACAGTTCGTTCAATCCCGAGTACGACCGAACTGGATATCAAGAGACCAATTAAAGGCAGCTTTAATAAGCGAATGGCTTATTAAAGGCAAGTGCGGTATCCTTTAATAAGGACGTCCGCTATTAAAGGGACCTTTAATAAGTGAAAAACGACCGAAAAGCCAGGCTGGGAGAGAGAGTTCGTTGCTCCGCAAGCAGCGATGAGCCCTATTGGGCGTTAGTTCCTCGGCCACTGCCGCCCGCCGACCTAAAGCTGGATGATCTCCACAGCCTATTGGAGAAGGCGAGTCAGTCCCTAGGAAGGCTGGATGGATTGGCCAGTATTCTTCCGGACACGCAGCTGTTCCTTTATATGTATGTACGGAAGGAAGCTGTTCTCTCCTCGCAAATCGAAGGCACACAATCTTCGCTGTCGGATCTGCTGCTGTATGAAAGCGAAGAGGCACCGGGCGTTCCGTTGAACGACGTACAGGAAGTGTCTAACTATGTTGCGGCGATGAATCACGGACTCGGCCGGCTCCGGGAAGGTTTCCCCATGTCCATGCGCTTGATCAAAGAAATGCATGGAGTTTTGATGAGCGGCGCGCGCGGTGGCACGAAAGCACCCGGCGAATTCAGGCGCACTCAAAACTGGATTGGTGGAACGCGGCCAGGCAACGCAAAATATGTTCCGCCACCGCCCGATAGAGTCGTTGATTGCATGAGCGACCTTGAGAAGTATCTCCACAACAAGGAAGACAGGCTGCCGCTGCTTGTAAGAGCAGCGCTTGTGCACCACCAGTTCGAAACGATCCACCCTTTTCTCGACGGCAACGGAAGACTGGGCAGGCTTCTTATAACGCTCTTGCTTTGTACTGAAGGCGTTCTTTCTGAACCGATTCTCTATCTGAGTTTGTACTTCAAGACTCACCGGCAGCAGTATTATGCACAACTGCAAAATGTGCGCGAGACCGGAGATTGGGAAAGCTGGCTGCGCTTCTTCCTTGACGGCGTCAATGATATCGCCGTGCAGGCAACCGATGCCGCGCGCGAAATCTTGGACTTGCTCCAAACCGACCGCGCTAAGATCGCCGACATTGGTCGCGGCGCAGGATCAGCATTGCAGGCACACAGATACCTCGAAAAGAAGCCGTTAGTCGTGATACCAGAAATGGTAAAAGCCCTAGGATCAACTGCGCCTACGGTGGCAGCAGCGCTGCAGAACCTAGCTGGCCTAGGAATTGTACGAGAAATCACAGGCAGGCAAAGAGGCCGCATCTTTGTCTACGATGCCTATTTGAAGATCTTGGAGCGCGGCACAGAACCCCTGCGACAATAATGCATTCGGAGCACGCAGAAACGAACATGGACAAATTTGAGCGCTTCAAACCGTCGGATTATTCTGCGACTCATAAACAAGAAAACAGAAGCTTTCTCCTGTTGCAGAACCTCACGAAATCAAACGAGGGCGTGGTATGGCGCCTTGAAGGTGGCCTTAGGCAAGACACTGATGGGTTTGTCGAATTGAGCAAAGACAACAAGTTTGCCGGAAAGCTAGAAATCCAGGTAAGACCTATCGACTCCCAACGGAAGGACACACCTTGCTACTCGGTGGAAGATACGTTAGTCGGCCATGGCTTGCGAGCTGGGCTTCCATTTCTGCTAATTTGCTATGACGAGGAAAAGGGACGAGCTTATTGGAAGCTCATTAGCGCCGAAATCTTTGCTGGAAAGTCTGATCAAAGGACGGTCACCGTTCATTTTGATCAGGAGCGAGATCAGATTGGCGAAGGTTTCCCATATTTCCAAAGATGGCTAGAAATCAATGCGTTGCACCAAGAAGCAGTACACGAGTACCATGAACTTTGGCAAAAGCTATCCGCTGACATAGCGCTGAAAGATCTCTCAGAGGAAACCCTGGATGCATACCAACGCTACATCGATAGCATCAACAACGGATTCGATACCGAATTCTTTTCAATCAAAAAGCTACTGCATCCAGAAATTTGGAAGTTCGGAATTTGTGTTTATGAATCAAAAGGTCCATACAGCTATCACAGACTATATAGAATTCCCAAAGGTCGAAACGGACTGCTCGTTATGCAGGGGCGACCGCAAGAGGTAGCCGATTGGTTCGAGTCGTTGAAAAAAGCCCAGCAAGCCCCACTCGGATTTCACAGCAAATTATTTAGCGTCAGAGCTTTGCACGACATGAAAGCAACAAATTTTCTGGACCGCCCGGAGAAAAACGGTCAGCAATTTGTTTACGAAGCGTTCAGTGAAGTCATGAATAGCCAAAGCTTGCCGTTGCATGGCGAACTACTTTGCCGCGAAAATCTCTTTGCCTTCGCTGATTACTTCGGTCCGGCCATTGGCTTCACCGAACTGCAACAAACCCTAGACGTGGTCGACATGCTTCAACGAGTCGAGCGATTTGCCGATTGGATTACCGACGTTATGAAAGCGTTGCAGCAACCACACCATTGAAAGTGGCACACGCGCGCGCGAAGATGGTTGCGGGTTAGCGGTCAGCTTTGACCCTGCCTCAATTGCAACCACCGATCCGGAAGGAAGTCGTCAATTTGAGAGGTCTTGGAGGAGGGGAACCTGGTCAGCACGTCCTTCAGGTACTCGAACGGGTTGATACGGAGCCGCTTGCACGTCTCAATCAGGC
>Ga0209581_1001201_pt1 | contig 33051 bp, 42 predicted proteins | sample Coa_R2_FD_187160 | JGI IMG/M metagenome (GOLD analysis project Ga0209581, IMG submission 187160) | Surface soil microbial communities from Centralia Pennsylvania, which are recovering from an underground coalmine fire - Coalmine... | ecosystem: Environmental > Terrestrial > Soil > Unclassified ...
GTCGTGTGTCTTTGTGTACCAGATAGCGGTGTACTATAACTGTGTCAGAGGCAGCAAGCATCCAAGATGTGTAAGATACATGCTGGGAAACTAACATTATTTTTGTGTGAAATTATGCCCATCCCTCACCTAAATGCTTGATCTTTGTTGGATGTAAATGCAAAGCGGGTTCGTCAAGGATCAGAAAACTATCTTTTGCATGAGCAATTCTAGCCAACAGGTACAAAATTTCAAAGTATCCTGCAGCAGATTCCTCAATAGGATATCTAGACGCGTTCTCATTTATGTAAATCTGGGGAGTCCTATCCTTCTGAACACCTTGCTGAACCTCTGCAGGTTGTCTGACATCGTATGAGACACGAGGGAAAATCTCTGAAAAACTTGTGGAAAGAAGTGGCCCTCTCTCTTCATATCCTTCCACCGTATTGAAGTCAAATAACATCTTTGCAAGCTCCTTGTAATTTGGCCTGATCTCCTTAATGATTATAATTTGTTGGTCGATGATTTTTGAAAGCAAGGACCAGAGACTGAGTTGGGAGCTAGGGTTGCTAGTCATTTGAGTAAAATCATAAATTTCTTTTTGCCATCTTTGGAGAGGAGAACGGTATGTAACATCCTGAATTTGGGACACCATCTTTACCTCGGTATCATCAACAGTGAAAAACTCGTTGAGAGAATCTCCATTCAATAATTTTTGCCTAAATAATTTTTGTTGAAATAGAGTAGTTGGTTCAAAATTATGTTGTCGTATAAACTTTTCACGATAATCGTTATTGGTGCTTTGCGCTATATCCTTCGATACCTCCAATTTCTTCCTTAGATCTATCGTTGGTAGTTGGCCCACTATACACATCCAATCAGCATTATAACGGATAACTGAGAAGCCATTTCCTAACCTGAGTACCGCTATTGGCTGCGTACCGTCCTCAATTGTCTCCTCCCAATAAAGACCGACGCTTATCTTTTTAAAAATCTCTGGAACGGTTGTATCTCCACTATCTTCCTTGAAAATAAGATGCCTTAGTACGGTTGCCTCCGGATCAGAAAGCGCTAGCTCAAGAATGACAGAACTTTTTTTGTCTGGATCTGGTTTGTACTTCTTTTCAAGTCTTATGTCATTTATTTGGTACCCTGTTTTTTCTCCGCGTATAAAATCAAGTATTCTTAAGAGGTTTGTTTTACCACTTGCATTGGATCCGGCTATTACGCTGTAATCATAAAGATTGAAATCTGCCTCTCTGTAGGAATACAGATTCTGAATTCTCATCCGTCTGATTTGCATGTTGATGCAAGATAATGGCAGGCACTAGTAAGGTTTTGCCTGCATGCATTCCAAAAAAGGTCTTTTTGACGTCACTGCAAACATCGCTCAGCAAAACCATCTCCCTGAATCGGCTCTGTTCTTGCTGGCAAGACCTCGTCCTTCTCCCTTGAAAATATGATCCTGTTTCCCTCAAGCGTTACGTCAAGGACGATACCCTTTGTTATGCCAAGTTCCTTTGCAAGCTTTGACGGTATGTTGACATAGACTGACTTTTTGATAGATGTCACCTTGCGCCTGGAGGTTCTCATCTTGTTTGCAAAGGTAGCTTCATCTTGATTTATTGTTACCATCACGCAACCACTCCAAACGATGCAATGACTGAAGCAAAATCCTCCTCAAGCCTCTTGCAAGACTCTTCGTCTTCCTTTGATAGTATGACCGGAGTTGAGACCCCTTCCCATCCTGCAAGCTCGTCAGGATTTACCCTAAGGGCCCACCTTCTCCTGTTTCTTATGTTTGTCACAAAGAGTACCATCGGGACCTGCAGCTTTCGTGCAAGTACAAGCTCAGGCTCTACATCCTTTGCAGATATCCGCCTCTGCATTCTTTTTGGCTCGTCGTTTAGGGTGAATGCCTTGTTGGAGCCTACTGCGACTAGTTTTCCGTCGTATCGCATGACATAGTCTGCCTGGCCTGCGCCGTTTGATTCTGTTACCGTAAACCCGCGGTCCTCAAGGTAGCGTGCCATCTCATGCTGCAACTCGATTCCAGTCGTACGCGATGCCCTCCCGTCAAGTGCTGTAAGCTTGGTCTCAGTCAAGATTTCTTCCTCAATACCTTCCACGTTGTCTTCTTCCTTTGGGCCTAGAGCTTCAAGCCTTGCCTCCAAGATCTTCTGGTCCTCCCTGAGGCCGTCCAGAACCAAGTTAAGATCATATGCAGTCTGCTCAAAGGCGTGCAACGTCTTCTCTGATGCCGCCTGCGCCCTCTGGCCTTTCTCTGCCACAGATCTCAGGACTTCCATCGATTCAGAGTCTTGCATGTAAGAGTTGGCAAGCTTCTCAAATCCCATAATCATCTGTCTTGCGAGTGAGTCAAGGTTTTTCATGTACTCCGCGACCTTGGTATCCAGCAGCTCCCCAAGTCTTGTCTCAAGATTTGTCGCATGGCCCTTGAACTTGGGCTCTAGTATCTCAAGTGCAGTGTCTGCTGCACGGCGCCCTATGTTTCCCTGTTCGTACACTCCCTTTCCTATCCAGCCTCCAAGGAAGACAAGCGGCAAGGAAAGAAAGTACGAGAATATCCCAAATACGACCAGTATAAAGGTGCCCCAATTGGGGTGCGACAGCTCAAAGGAGACTGGCAGGCCGATATAGGGCAGCGCGATGTAGCAGAGGTAGAGGAACGGGTATATGCCAAGTACTGGCCCGAGCACCTTTGCAAGCGCGTGCATAGTCTCGCTCTCGGATCTCTCCTTGAGGGCGCCAATGAGTACTGGTACTGCAAGCATCATGGATGCGAAGACAAGATCGGCCATCAAGGCCACGCACCACCATGCCATCTTTCATTAGAATTACTGTTGCCGTTCACATGATACTATGGCATCCGGTGAAATATCAAAAAAGATGTGCATAAAAATTCAAATAGCAGGGCTTGCAGCATGTCCGACCTCGTTGTACCCACGAGAAAACCTTCAACGGGGACCAGTCAGTCAGATGTGCTGTACTTTTTCATCCCTGATCTCAAAGGAGAAATCGAGATATCCTATTACCAGTGTGACTGTATGCCTTGCAGCAGGGTATGCCATGCTGCATGGAACTATGCCAACTTCCGAGAGTGCCAGTGGTGGTAAATAGTAAGGCTCTTTCCTCCCTGATATAGAGACGTCCTCCTCTCCGTCGCATCTTGCGCCGCTCACAAGAACGCCATAATATCCCCGGTTGAATACACCAAGCACGAGGTATCCTCCCATCCTCTCGCAGGCATGCAGCACCAGGTCTATGCCCGAGCCCCAAGACCTCCTCACTGACCTGTCAACAAACGAGCACGTCTCCATTACGAATGCTCTCACCTTCTCGTCTGAGATCTCCTTTGCGTCCTCTGAGAGCCTGGCACACCCGTTTACCGTGTCACCCATCGGCAGGCCCCTGCGAAAGTCTGGCACGCCCCTTGTGCCCCGGATGCACTGGATTTCTTGCTTGCCCTTCCTTTCCCCAATATCATCCTCGGTTGTGATGTAGTTTCTGTATGCTGCCAAAAGCTTGGAGACCGCAGTCGATGCCATCCTGGTTTGCTCGACCTGTTTTTTGTACTGGTCGTCGCGGAATAGGGATGGTACTGCACCGTGTATGGTCTTGGCATCATCAAGCAATGCCCCGAGCCTCTCAAGTGCGTGCCCAGCCCTGATGCCCTCCATTATAGTGCCAATCTCGGCCACCGCGGGCATCTTGTCTGATGCTTTCTCTTCAGGTCCTTCTTCCTTGCAGAGGTCAAGGTATGGCTCTAGCTTTGGAACCACCTCGTTTGCAAGGCTTGATACTGCAGCCATCTTCTCATAGTCGTTTTCTTTTCTTGACTTTGCAATAGCCTCGTCAATGAGGCGCTTGAGCTCAAGTGCCAAGTAGGATGATGGGCCTGGGTCAAACTGCCTTGTGATTATCCTCAGAAAGTCAGAGATGAATGAGGAGCGACTGCCCTCTCTTACCTTCATGATTCCGTCGTACACGTCCTTTGCAAACGAGACGTTCATAACCTTGCGGCCCCCGTCCGGAGGCCTTCCCCTGAACCTGTCGTCAGGGTCTAGCGGTGGAAGATCCATGATATTACAACAGTATTTGAATTTTTATGTGCATCTTTTTTGAAATACGGTACTTGCATACTGTACAGTGATGTTTACAAAAATAGTGTTGTCATCTCATAGAATAATCTTGCATAGCATGACTATGTATATTGTCACTTGTCTGGAATCTGCCAAAGGATGATGAGAGATGGTTTCTGACCCAGTCCTTTCAGATGAGAAATTCAAAAATACCTCCACTGCGCCTGTACAGAATGATGAGGACTGCTTGCACAAAGCAAGCTGGCAGTCTGATATGGGAAAAATAGAACAAACCACAAACATCAACACTGCCACAAAACAAAAGTACACAAAAAAGAACCGGCTCCTTGCCAATCCCGATGTCAAGAGATGGTACGAAAACCTGTCAAGGGGAAGCGAACTTACCGCAGATGTAAGGGTTCGCAGGCTGGGTCTTTTCTGCCAAGCTCACCACATGACTCCAAGCGAGCTTGCGGAACTTGGCATGAGGGATCTTAGAGCAGTCACGGACCTGATAGAGGACCACATAACATCAATGGAGGAAGAAGGCTATGCCCCGGGATACATAGGAGATACCGTAAAGGCTGTAAAATCATGGCTGCGGCACTTTGAGGTAGAGATCAAAAGGAGAATCAAGATCTCAAACCTTGGCTCTACTCCTACACTAGAAAACGAGAAGGTCCCAGAGAGTCTGGAGCTTACGGAGCTCTTCAACAGGTCTGAGGTGCGGTCAGGAGCCATGATGTCCCTGATTGCAAAAGCCGGACTGAGGCCCGAGGTTCTTGGCAATCACAACGGTACGGACGGACTGCGAATAAAGGATCTGCCAGACCTTGCAATAGTGGAGGGACTTGTCATCTTCACAAGCATTCCTCCGAGAATCAAGGTGCGAAAGGCTCTTTCAAAAACAAGGCACGAGTACTTTACCTTCATCACCGACATGGGGGCAAAAAGACTCCTTGCATATCTCAATGCAAGAATACTTGCCGGTGATGCACTAGCACCAGACTCTCCCGTGATAGCACCTGCATCAAAACATCCAATGCAGAGGGGACAGAACAGTACAAAACCCTTCTTGCCAACACAGCGGATAAGGGTCGAGATAAAGAATACCATGAGGCCCCGCTTCCAATGGAGGCCATATGTGCTCAGAGCTTTTTTTGACACCCAGCTGCTGATTGCAGAGTCACGCGGCAAGATAGCACACGACTTTCGTGTCTTCTTCATGGGCCACAAGGGAAGCATAGAGGCAACCTACACGACAAACAAGGGAATACTTCCTAAAGCCCTGACTGATGCGATGCGGGACTCGTTTAGGAGAAGCGAAGAGTTGTTGGATCTGGAAAAAGGAGCAGAAGACCCACAGGAAGAGAAAAGGGAACAGATAAGACAGTCAATACAGTGTCTCCCGCCTGAAAAGCTTGCCGCGGTGCAAAAGCTTGTCAGTGAACTGGCAGGCTGCAATACCAGCAGCGTGTTGTAGGGCCCGAGGAGGCAGAACGACTCATAAATGACGGCTGGCTCTATGTCGGGGCTCTGCCAAACGGCAGGGTCGTGGTATCCGCACCCACAAAGGAAATGGGTCCACAGGGATTCGAACCCTGGATCTTCGCCGTGTAAGGGCGACGTCATAACCAACTGGACTATGAACCCATCTACGCTCCAATTTAAAATGCATATAAGTCTAACAGCAAACATTTCAAGTCTGTTCAATACATTTCATTTTATTCACTGTATGTTATTTCAAAACAAGATCACAATTTATGATATAGATTTTATTTTAATTTTGGTATCATGATACAACGATTTCATAGGCAGACTGGTAACTATGTTACGCAAGTCTAAAATATTTTTAGAATCATATTGAGATACTTGCCAACAAAGCCATCCCTAGATGAAATATGGAAGACAATAGAAGAATACGGAATTGACAGAGAATCATTAGAGAAAACGGCACCGGACGACGAACTAATATTCAAGATATATACAGCATTAAAGGCAATTAATGAAAAAGAACAGGAACTGCAACAGATGACCTGTTGAATTTAGTTTTAGGCTCACATTTCTATTTCAATTATAACTGGCAGTTTATCAACTGTGAGGTAAATGACAGATTTGGTCTTTTTTACAAGCCCCATAGGACTTGGACATGCCACAAGAGATGTAGCAATATCACAGCATCTGAATAACGTTTCAAAAAAATTTATCAGTGGAAGTGGTGCATACAAGCTATTTTTGGAATACGGATGTGATGCAGTTGATCTTTATACGCCGCCACCGTTTAGGATTGAAAACGGCAAGCTGCAAAGCCCTCTCAAGTGGCTTTTCAGTTATCTTTCGTACTACAGGGAATGCAAGAAGATCTCTTCTAGAACAATAGAAAAAGAAGAACCCCGTCTTGTAGTAAGTGATGAGGATTTTGCGTCGCTTGTCATGGCGCAAAAACAAAAGATAAGCACAGTTCTTGTTACTGACATATTGGAGACTGGGTTTGCAACTGGGATAGGTTCTGCGATTGAAAAAATGATGAACCGCGGGATGAAAAACATCATAGAAAAGTGTGACCTTGTTCTGGTTCCAGAAAATGGGCAAAACAGCGGCAACATAGTAAGGACTGGGCCCATTGTAAGAGATGTTACAGAGTCACGCGAACATCTTAGGAAAAAGTATTCTTTTGACAAAAAAACAGTTGTGGTAAGCACAGGAGGAACTGATCTTGGAAAATTTTTAATTGAAGAGACCATCCAAGTTTTTAAAAAGACTGGGATTGATGCAGAGCTTGTAATAGTTTCTGGGCCCACTCTACAGATGGACCAAACTCCATACAGAAACTTGGGTTTTGTGCCCAAGATGCACGAAGTAATTTTTGCGTCAGATCTGATAATTTCGCTTGCAGGAAAATCCACCATGGATGAATCAAGACATTTTGGAACTCCTGGAATCTTCATTCCCATAAAGGGGCATTTTGAACAGGAAGAAAATGCAAGGGAGGTAGGATATTCTTCTGAAGATATTTTCAGGCTCGAGGAATTGATTGTAACAAAAATAGACAAAAAAAGAGAACCCCAGCCATTTGAGGGAGCCAAGATAGCTGCAGAGATGATAAAAAAATTTCTGTAGCTAGTTGTTTTTCTGGAAATCGATGCAGCCTGTTATTTCCCTGCACAACTCTTCGTTGTGAACAAGCCCTACATCAGGCAGGTACTGAAGTATGTGGTTTGTATTCTTGTCCTTGAAGAGCTCCCCGTTCTCTATACTCATAATGAACCCCTACTGATCTTAGCCATACAAACAAGTGTTTGATTTTTGCTTTTAAGGGATGCGTACAAATTGTCCGAAATTTGCATTCGTATCGTTTCCCGTGTTCTTATCTTCCACCCAAACTTTATAGAAGGTAGAGCAAGATGTAATCAAGTTTTGCAGAATCTCATTGTTGCAAAGTTTGGTGGAAGCGCAGTAGGTGTGGACGGTGTACTGATTCCTACAATCATCAAAAGGATAAACGAATTAAAAAAAGATGCCAAAGTGATCACAGTTTTTTCTGCTCCGCTTACAATATACGGTAACAAACAGAGATCACTGACTGACATTGCCCTTATCCTAGGTCAAAAAGCAGAAAAGGGAGAGAGTTTTGACACTGAGGAGCTGCGCAAGCCGTACCTGAAGATACTTGAATTGGTAGACAGAAAATATCAAGACGAATGCAAAAAGACTATCGAGTATTTTTTGGACAAGGCATCCAAGTCCTTTTTGGAAGCTTTGCAAAAAAAAGAATTTGCAAACGAGGTACGCGCAAGAGCACTTGCATATTCTGGCGAGATATTAATGTCAAACGTTATGAGTTATGTGCTCAAAAGTGCTGGCATTACTGCTGATGTCGTAAATTTTGATTCATGGCCCATCATTACTGACAAAAATATTGAATCGGCAAACTTTCTTGCCTCACAATCTTTGCAGAGCCTAAAAGGAATGGAATCACTACTTGAGAAAAATGATGTCATATCAATAGGCGGCTTTATCGGCAAGACTGCAGACGGTCTTGAGACAACATATGAACGCGGCGGATCTGACAGGACTGCTGCAGATCTTGGAATATTGTTTAGCAAAAAATACAACACCAAGATTGATTTTGAAAAGGACAGTGCCGTATTATCTGCAGATCCCCGCCTAGTGAAAGACGAACTAGAGTATATCATGCATCTGTCATATAATGAGGCCAGAATTGCAGGAATGTTTGGGATGAAGATTCTTGATCCAATTGCAATAAAGGAGATAGTTGAGAATGGAGTTGATATGCCAATAATAATAACAGACATGGGAAGACCTGATAGAATAACAACAATTGAGCGAAGACCCGGTGCCAAGAACGGCCATCCTTTGAAGATAGTTACTGGAAAGAAAAACTGCGCAATACTTCGGATGGAGACCAAGTCAGCTGAGAGCCTCTTTGAATCACTTGAGAAAGACAAGAGATACAGCGAGTTTGTGGTCTTATCCCCTTTTACAAAGGATGACATAGAGTTTACCAGGATTCTCTTTTTGGATAGCGACTATGTAAAACGCAACGAGCGATATGTCTTGGCCTTTGACCCTCTGGCATCAATTACTTACAACAGGGGAGTCATCACCTTGATAGGAGACGAGATGTGGAGGGTGCAGCAGATTGCATCAAAGGCAAGCTCAAGGATAGGAGAGGCAGGACTTAACATTCTCAACATGGACGCCCAGGAAGAAACATCACGCATCATCATAGTTATAGAAGACAGCGGTGACAGCATTGAACGGGCAATTCGTGCAGTCCATTCTGAAAGATCAAAAATAAAATTTGTCTAGTCGTTTGCTAAAAAATGAAAAAACTTAGTTTCTTCTCTTTCTACGCGTAGCTCTCTGGTCTGCCACTCGCATGTGTTTGCCTTTTTTTCTTGCAACCATTTGCTTGTAGTGCAAGTACAGGATGTTTTGTATCTTTCTGTCATTGGTTTTGATAAAAACACAGTTGTACATTTGACCCCTACAAGTCCATACCTGTAGGAAGTCAAAGTGGGTTTGTTCTTGGGCCTCTATCTAGAATCAGCCCGGCGTTACCCAAAACACGCGCTAATGTATATAGCGTTGAGGAAATATTTAGAGATGATCTATATAGATCAGGTATACGTGCCTACTGCTGCAAGCGCTATAGCGGCACCAATGCATGCATACCACTTGAAGTTCCTCTTGTTTGCAAACATGTTCTTTGATGCTATGTCCTCGTCTCGCATGGTAGACATGCGGGCACGTCTCATCTCAAAGCCGTTTCCTGCCAATCCAATGACTAGCAGAGCAGCTGCTGCAAATGAAAAGTATGGATTCACGAGATACAATCGTATTTACTCCATTTAAAGAAAGCAGGTCTTTCTTGATTTTCTTTGAGTTTGATTCTTTAAATTACCAAAACCTGCTCACATCACTATGAAAGAGCAGGGAAAGATATGGATGAATGGAAAACTTGTACCATTCAAGAATGCAAAGGTACATGTTCTTACTCATGCGTTGCATTACTCCACTGCAGTCTTTGAAGGAATTCGATGCTACAAGACAACAAAGGGGCCTGCAATTTTCAGGCTTCCAGAACATGTAGACAGGCTCTTCAAGTCTGCAAAGATGTATTCAATGAATATTCCTTATTCAAGAAAAGATATAGCTGATGGCATAATCAAGACAGTACAGTCAAGTGGGCTGAAGGAGTGTTATATCAGGCCTATTGCATACTATAGCTATGGCGTTCTTGGCCTTACGCCAACTCCAAACAAGGTGGATGTTGCAATAGCCTGCTGGGAATGGAACGTTGGCGAGTCAAGTGCGGGAAAGGTTCGCGGAGCAAGATGCAAGGTGTCAAGCTGGCTTAGAATTGATTCTAGATCCCAGCCGATGCAGGCAAAAGCCGCATCTAACTATGCAAACGCCGCCCTTGCAAGAGTAGAGGCGTTAAAGGACGGATATGACGAGGCAATAATGTTAAACTATCACGGCAAGGTTTCAGAGGGAAGTGCAGAAAACATCTTTACAGTAAACAAGGGCGAGATTGCTACGCCGCCACTGAACGCCGGAATTTTGGATGGAATAACACGGGACAGCACAATCAAGATAGCAAGATCTGAGGGCATCTCAGTTGTGGAAAGAGAGATCGATAGAGACGAACTGTACATCTCAGACGAGGTCTTCATGACTGGCACTGCGGCAGAAATCAAGTCTGTTACAGAGATAGATAACGTACCTGTGGGAGACGGAAAGCCAGGTGAGGTAACGCGCAAGCTGCAGAGCTTATTCTATGATGTATCTCGCGGCAGGGATGAGAGGTTCTCTGAGTGGCTTGTACCAATCTAGAATTTGAAAAAGATTCAATTACGACTCGAAGGTACAACGAATCATGGTTCTCCCAATGGTAGACCAGCACAAGCCCAAGTGTTATCTATGCAGCAATGTATTTGAGAATCTGGAAGAGTTGAGGAGACACCAAGAAGTGGACCACAAGGAATTTGTCGAGTTTCATAAAAATGATCATTCTCCCGCACCAGGAGATGTTACGGTATTTTAGGAGACAAGTGTTCAAGTCCTGACGCAGGACCCATTTGTTGGTTCTGCAAAAAGGGCCGCCATAAAGAATGCATGGGAAAGATTCCAACAGATGCCATGTCAGAAGGACCACATGACTGCACCTTTGATACAAAATTTGTAGAATGCCAGTGCACTCACTAGATTATTTTTGTAAAATCCACTTGTGCGAAGAGATTTGATCTCGTAATTAATTTTGTAATTCAGAGATTAGTGTCTATGAAAAGAGATTACTTTGCATTAAACTAGTTTTAGAATAAAGCGGGTCTAGTGGTTTTCCACTACCATGACAAACGAAACCGCCTACTTTGTGGCGGTTTTCTAACATTGGTAATGTAATACAGGTTGACCTTAAAAAATTTTACGGTACAGGCTTGGCAGGTCCTGCAATCCATTCAGAATTTCTAATTCCCAACTTCTGCTCCAAATAGGTATTGGTTTTGTCTAGCGATAAAGACAATTTTGTCATAATAAAACTTGGCATATCGGAATGCATAGTCTTTGTAGAATGATTCTGCACATTAGCTGGCAATGTTGAAGTTGGAGATAGAATTGCAAGGCCAGATATCAGACAAAGTACAAAAGGAATTGCTATCACGGTTTTATTGTCTAATTCGATCATTAATTCTTATTTTTACAGGTAGCTAATAAGATATGTGTAATTTTCTTCTATTTTGGAAACCGTTGATTTCTATACATAGAATTTAGTTTGTTTTTTCAACTATTTGATTTGGTACATCGTTGACGTGGCTTTCGTACAAGGACGTTCTCAATGAGAGGTAACCGCTCCACTTTTATAGATAAATTTTAATGTTATAACTTGCATTATTATAGCATGAACCGAGGTTTATTATTATCGGTAAGCGGTTCTTGCTTGTTGTTATTTGGTTTTTTGCTTAAAATTATAGTTCATTCAAAACTGCTTGGCAGTGTACCGCTATTCATGGGTCCTCCTGTGATTCCCTCCGTGCTTCATGATATGAGAATGTGGTCATTTCCGTATGTTCTGGATACTATCTCATTTATCGCATTCGGTACGGGAATTACATTGGTTGTATTAGGAATAGTAATTGCTTTCAGAAGTAAAATGAAATTATCATCAACTGTCTAATATCCAAACCATTTCACCCATATTTGTTAAAAAAAGAACAGATGTTTTCTCAGTAGCAACGATTAAAGTTTGAGTTAGGTAATTTTAAAAAAGTTGGAAAGAATTCGTCTAATTCGAATTCATTTAACAGGTGTAGGTGAAAGTTGCTACTGCTGGACTGGTTGGTGGTGGATTAGGACTTAAACCCATACAAGATGATAACCATGGGGTTTCCCAATTCTGGACCGAGGTAGTTTCAGACGAGGTAGGAGTATCGTAGAAGCCCATAGCATATGCCTCATTGTTATATTTTGTTGGATTTGTCGTAGATCCATCCGATTGTTCTTCTTGCTCCGGTCCACTTGAAAAATGACAACTTCCTATATCTGTCTCACCCAAATTTATGGTAGAGCCACTATCTCCAGTGATTCCAAAACCATACAAGTAGCCATTATTTGCACTAGTATCAGTTACTCCTGCATCGTAGTGTCCAGCTTGCGACTGATCAGCATAGAGAAATGACTGCATAGAATGGCCTGATTGCATGTATGTCTGAATAGGGCTTGATACAAACCATTCTCCCGTAGTGGAACATGCTGATGTGGAAAATGAATCGATCGTGACTTTCCAACCAACTCCAGTAGTTCCAATCAATTGGGCATTATCGTAAACCGCAGCCACTTGAAGCCAGTGAGCACTATTGGAATTCATAGCATTCAAGACTTGAAATAGGTCAGTGTTGGTTGACGATAACGCTTGATTTGTATAGGTGGAGATCTCCTTCCACTCGCTAGTACCCCCATTTGATCTATCACTCACTATGCCTACGCCTCCGTTTAAAACTCCAGTAGGTTGCATGAAGATCCCATGAACTCTATATGGGTTTTGATTTGCTGGTCCGAGGTAATCGAAGCTCGCAGCTGTGGTGTTCCATCTCATCATACCGACCCAATCGGGATGTTTCTCAAATTGTTGGTGCATGTAATCCAAGAGCTTTTGAGCTACAGGTGGTAGATTAGATTCTCGATTGACTTGCTGTGCGTTCACATATGGTAGTACTGCCGAAGGTGAAAACATTAACAATCCAATCAGTACTGCGCCCATGATTGTTGTTACAGTTTTTGCCTTTTTGTCTTTGAAGTGAATTTTTGTCATTGCACGGTACAACACAACATTATCTAATAAGGCGCGCTTGCTCTCGGAGCAGTGTACCTAGAGCCAATGAGATTTTTCTAGAAGATTTGTACTGGACTAACCGTTACAGAAAATGAATGTGCAATAATTTCTTACTGTACAGGCTTGGCAGGGCCTGCTATCCATTCAGAATTTCGAATTTCAAACTTATGTTCCAAGTACACGTTGATTTTTCCCAACTGTAAAGACAAGGTTGCGACCACAAGATTTGGATGATTATAGTAATTAGTCTTAGTAATTTGTATCAGATCATTCCATTCAACAGTCGAAACTATTGAAATCGCAAATAATGAGATGATCCCCACCATAATCCAAACCCTGATTTGGTTTGCACATGTCGTTTTATTGTGTAATTCATTCTTTAATGTACCTTTGATTTCTTGTCCTATGACATTTCGTACTTGTTTTTTGATTTTCAGGGTAGATGACCCCAACCGCGTTCAATAAGTATATTTGCGATATGTGGAGTTACACAAGCAGGAGAACCATCTTCTGATTTGATCATTAGTTGCAGATCATGCGTACAGGTTACTTCCTTTGCTGTCGTACCTGACCTAAATTGTTGCAGCGGCAGTTTTAAAGAATCTAGGGTTGAATTAATGTCGATTACTTTGTATCCGATTCCAGCAATTTCAACCTTGCTGAGTGAGCTTGGCAAAGGTGCACATGGAGAATTAAAAGATCCAAGATGTGAAAAATCAGAGGCATTAACTTGATCTACGGTAAATCCAACTGCGAGTGGATAGCCATCACCACACGTAATCTCAGGTATGGTATGGTCGTAGAAACCAGTAGCATTTGGTAGGGATTTTATGATGTATGTAACAGTATAGTTTGAACCTATAGGATAGTTAGCAAGGTCGATTATTTTTGGAACGGCTGTAATATTAAACAAGTTTGTATAGTCTTTTGTAGATATAGTGAATCCGTCACCATACTTAACATATCTATAATCATCTATAGAAAGAGATTTGGTAAGATTTTCTATTCTGGGAAAGTTTGTTCCTGTGATCTTCGAATCATTATAATAGAATTTTACCGCAAAGGTAAGCCTAACACACCCAGTGGAATTTTGATTCATCATAAGCACTGGTACCTTAGTAATTACTGTTGAGGTAGGAACAGTATAGAATTCCTTGCATCCATCTACAGAGGCATCTTTTGTGGAAGTCGAAAATGCATAATTATTTGAATAAAAAGATAATACCATTATACATTCTATTAGCAATGCTAAGATTATTTTAGAGATGAATTTTTTATTAGATCGCATTTTATTAATAACAGAGTAAGTTTGTTAAAAAAACTTGTCGTATGATTATGTTGTAACAATTTTCCGTTGCCAAATGTCCTTAATCCCGCTAGCGATGAAACACTTTTTGTTAAAAAATAAAAAAGAGGGGATCAAATACTGGAGGTGACAGTTTCAGTACACGTACCACCGTTACATGACCAGTTAACTGGGCCCCAGTTCAGGTTGTTTGACTCATTGGTAGATTGTTGTAGGTTTTGCTGGGTTGAGGTTTCTGGACTGTCCCAAATCGATGTAGTTTCTTGTGCAGAACTAACAAAGTTTGCGCTTGAGCTACCTCCTACTCCGAGAATTTGCCCTGAGCTATCGAACCAATTTGTTTTGGTTTGAAAGTCATCCGTTGTGATCACACCATAGCACTGGTTTATTGATTCGTCACAGTACTCCGCTTCGAGCGAATCGCTAGATGTTACATAGCCTTGAACATTACCAGCGAAAGTTGAAGATAATGTTTGTTGCGGAACGGAAACACAGTGCTTATCAGAATAGTCTTGGGGACTGTTTGTTTTAATCTGCCATACACAAGCTTCTTCCAACGCTGAATTTGGCTGATTTTGTTCTGTAAATTGAGTTTCATAAGAATTTCCGTTTGATAAGGTCCACTGATTCGTATTAAGTTGGATGCTCCATGTGTTAGATGTTTGTGTTCCAGAATCGGTTTCTCCATTGTAAGTGGAGAATTTGACCTCAGTTTCGCCAAATGTCGGGTTAGAAGTTTGGATCAGCGCTTGTAACTTACTGCTACCCCCTTCAGTAGGAGGATAAAGCCCTGCCATCCTCAACTGTTCCTCCGAGGCGCAAGCAATCTTCTGCCATCCAGTTACTTTTGTAAAGTGATAACAACCGATTGCATCTGGCATTGGTGGTGCAATTTGATACGGTTTTGGCTGGGCGTTAGCGTATGGTATTAGGGTTGTTGGTGTTGACAACACTGATGCTATCACCAATGCTGCAATTATGGTGGTTACAGTTTTTGATTTGTTGCTATTTGTCATTGCACGGTACAACACAACATTATCTAATAAGGCGCGCTTGCTCTCGGAGCAGTGTACCTAGAGCCAATGAAAATCTTCTAGAATAATGTACTGGACCGTTCATTGCAATAAATGAACAAACAAATTTTTTTACGGTACATTTAATCTGCAAAAGAAGACATCTTCTAGTTTGATTGGGTATAACACGTTTTCGATGACAATCTACGGATCTTTTAAATAGAAAATGCGCGTTTTTTTTTTCTTGTGCTAAAGAAGAGGGCTGAATTCACACGGGACAAGCGCCTGCCACGCAAGATTGACTGGTACCTAGTAGAGGACATGATAACAGCACTCTTCGAAAATGGTAAACTCAAATACACACCGCTTTAGACCATATGCCAGGCAAATTACAGGAGTGTCCCCATGTATCTGAACTGGCTTGAAAGCATGGAATTTATCAAGTACGACATGGAAGACGGTTTCAAGATTGTAAAATTGACCACAAGAGGAATTGAATGGTACCGCAAAAATATTGCAACCAGAAAGAAACCTATACCTATGATAGAACTGGATTAGGATCACAGTACATTTTTCCCATATGCTTGTAAACAAGAAATGTGGTTATTGTCTAGATTGCTGTCAGACATTAACGTGTACCTCACAAGAGGAAGATACGATAGATGAAAACTAGTCTGAGAATCTTCATGTGTGCGTTTGCGTTGACATTGCTAGTCGTGCCTTTTATCTTAATGCCTGATGCGTATGCAATGAAGCCTGCAACATGGTCCCACAAGAATACATTTATGCAAAAACCCCAGACTGTAAGCTCTCTAGTATTCTACAACCAAGTAAGCCCCCCGGACTGCACCCATTATGCCACCACGACAGACCAATGCTCAGGCACCGATACCACTTATGGCACCCTCTCTTATACAACCCCCAAGTCATACGGCACACAAGGCTCATGTAACTACCCATGTGAGTCCCAGGATGTCTATGTCAACTATCCATCTACGTTTACCTACAACGGAGTGGTCTATTACTTTAACAATGCCCAGCAGGACCAGTGCTCGTCAAGCTTTGGGTGCTCCACTGAGACTACATGGACTTCCACCGGGCCGGTAGACGTCCCATACAGCGGCACCCCCGTAGGAGTTCCTGTAACAGTAGACACTGAGATTTATTATCTCAACTCCGGAGGTACACAGTCAGTTGAGATCAACCTTGTTTACAATCTTGACAACGGTTACGATTACGGCTGATGAGTTTTTTTAGGATAATACCCCCATACCCCGACGATTTTGCCAAGGCATACATCAGGATTCCTAGGGCAGAAATGGAAAGGCTTGGAGTTTCTAGCGGCGATATAGTACGTGTAAAAGGCTCAAGAGATACAGCTGCAATGTGTATGCCACTAGACAAGACACTACCACACGATCCCACATTCGAATTTCTGCATAATACAGAAAGGATCCAACATCTAACACGCCCAAGTGATCTGGTCTTCCAAAATGCAGGTGGTGAAGTACTCTCTCTAGTAGAGATAGAAAAAGCTGAAGACGTAGTGACAGCAGAGAGTATAACTCTTGCATCAAGGAGGCCCTATACATACAAGGCAGAGAGTCTCGACCTGAAAAGTCTGATTGGAACACCTTTTACAAAAGGAGACTGGATAAGAATCGCAATCAAGGAGTCAGACTCGATATTCCCTTTTGCAGAGTTTGGCGTAGTTGATGCAAAGCCTAATTCAGAGATATTGGTAATATCTGAAAATACGAAGTTCAATTTTGTTTCGTATAATTATAGAAATTCCCTTGCACCTCAACTATCCAAACTGAAAAAAAGATTTCAGATAGGAAAGCAGATATCTGACAAGAGGCTTGGTATTTCCCTTGAATCGTTTGAGAACTATGAAGATGAATGGAGGCTCTATCTTGAGACAAGAGTTGTTCTTGATGAGCCGACAGAGTGGCTTGAAAACATAATGCATGTAGTGATATCAGCACATGACGATATCGGAACCGTATACAAGCAAGTCAAGACAAGAAAGGTTGAGAGCCGGTGGACTGAGGAAGGATCACAGTGCAACAAATTGCTCTTGACTTTTGTACCCGCAATAAAAAAAGATGTATCAAAGATTACCATTGAGATAGATGAGATAGCTTGGAAGAGACGGGACAAGAAGGACTTGCAGTTTCTCGAGCAGATAAATGAGGCAATAAGAGGCGAGCCTACGGTAGTCTCTGTCTGGCAGCAGCAAAAATCACATTACATGGTAGCGCAAGGTCCTTGGAGATTAGACATAAAGATTTGATTCATGACATATCTCCGTTAAAATGGCACAAGGTGGATCCTGCAGAAAAGCCAGAGAAAGAAGAGCTAGACTATCAAACCAAAAACAAGATACTGAAGATAAGCAAAGATGAGAACAAATGATCTCGCCTGACAAGTGTCTGAGAAGATGGTGCAGAGTCTGTGCAAGAGAGATGAGTCTTGATTATGACTTTGATGATGAAGATAGGGTGTACGACTTTTGCTGTGCAAGATGCGGCATACTGGTCCGCATATTTGAGGCAATATCACAACAGGAAAGAGGAATGCTTGAGCGCAAGGGCTGCCTCTTGGAACCTCTCACAAAAGAAGAACAAGAGGAGCAGCGTGGCTTGAGCAAGAGGGAGGCGATATTCAGAGAGTATCACCCCAGAAATGACAGACAATCTCAGTCAAAGTCTGTGCTTGATCCGGTGCTTTGTCTCAAGAGGCAATGCAGGATCTGCGAAAAAGAGACGGAATTAGAGTACAAGTTCAGCTCAAAAGAAAGGTGGTATACCTTCTATTGTACACAATGCAAAACTACTGTCCAAGTCTTGGAGGAGATAATCGAAGAGATGAGGGAGTGCTACATGCAAGACGGTTATCCGGTTGAGCCGCTTACAAAGGAGGAGAAAGCATTGCAGAGATTGGGCGATGGGACTATGCAGACTGTAGGTAAGAGGCGGATAGATTTGACTAAAGAAAACAAGGTAGAATATAGAGAAAAACACAAACTTTCAAAGGAAGAGACAGAGAAGCTAAGATAGATCATGTGGTAAAAATGATTGGATTTGGAATTAATTGGTTGTGGTAAACTGTATTATCGTATAGGAGAATGATTGAACAGAAATAAGATGGAAAATGTAATTCGTGTAAAATTGAAAGCAGGTTGAAGAAAGACGATGTTAGACTGTCTAAAGAATTTAAAATAAAAAAGAATACGGGTAGTAAATAATATGGGGAGGCATGGATCCCTTGATTTGACAGATTTTTCCAATATTCTAACCATCTCCAACTATCCTGATCACTATCTTGTCATTCTCAAGGCAAACGTCAAATCTCTCTCCTCCTAGGAGCTTGAAATCATCCACAATCTGCGCAGGTATCATGACTCGATACTTGTAGTAGGTTGTCCCCTTGCATGTACTTGATCTCTGCTTTTGCAATACTATTTCCATCACAATTGTGATATCGTAGAGACATTAAGGGCTAGGAACAGGCGTCAGAGCATTTGATGACATTATTGGTAGAGCAGAAGATTTTTTGTCGTGTTTTCATTGTGCAGTTTTGTAGGAGAAGAAAAAATATTCTACAATTGGTGGGGCTATGTTGCCTGAAATGCGTTTGCACATTTTTGCGCACGGTTTTGCGTATTTTTGGTTTTGAATCTTTCGAGATTCGATAACAGAGCTGACTTTCCTTATAAGCCCTAAATTTTTCCACTCTGCACTTGCAACTAATAGTAGGCTTGTCTTTGTCGTCATGTTTGATGACGTTTTCCTTTGCGAGAAACATCGGACCTTGCCAATAAATTCCTGTAAAATAGATGCTTATGCCGTAATATGTAGATGTTCTTGTGGAAATCAAAATCCAGCTGTTCGTGTTTCTGTTGTAAATGGTAGATTTCTAAAATGATTCAGATATTAGTTTTGAATTCGATTTTGAAGAGCAAAATTAACGCAGTTATACCTACAAACAATATTGGAATTGCGAACGGAAATTCAGGAATTTCCATGTTTTGACTTGAGACAATTTGATTCTGTTGATTCAAGCTTAGATCGAAATTGAATTTAGGTGCAATTCTTTCATCTGAGAAGATGTTATTATCCGAGTCTATAGCATACATTGTAAGTTTTAGGGAATATGTCGAATTGGCATCATTAAAAATGGGAGCGTATGCAACTACAGTTGAACTATTGTCACGTGGTGTCCATGCGTTCAAGTAAGGTTCCTGAATTCCAAGAATAGTACCATTGAACTGAGTATTGATAGAATTTACTTGTATTGTAAGTATGCCTGTATGAGTATGAAACATATCATGCAAAAGTGAAACATTATTTTTAGTTATGTTAAGAAAGAATGAAACATGACGTATCGTCTGGTTAGTGTTTGCATCAAAAAATCTTAACCAGAGGTAATGTACATTAGGTATTGTTGAATTTGAATATAACTTCAGCTCAACTTCTACTTTTCTATTTCCTACCGATGCTGATGGAATTGGTTGAGCCCCTTGACATTCAGGTCCCCCCATACATTGTTCTTTTGAGATTTGTCTTTCATACGTATTTAATTGATTCAGTATTAACATAGGAAATAAAACCAATGTACTGGAGATTATAACAATGGTTATGAGATAACTCTTCAAATTACACTACTCTTTATTTTTCAAAGCTTAAAAAATTAACTATGATGATCGAAGTATACAGATGAACTGTAAAATACATCCTTGTGATTCTTGTTTCAATAGTTAGTTGATCTATGAATTTTAATGTGGGATTGTAAAATAAAACCATAAGTTCCATAACTTTAATACATTTTTCATTTTGAGATGGAGTCAAAAATAAAAAGAGAGGAGAGTTAACATGCAGGAACAGATGCTGCCAGAGTGGAAAGATTCCAAGTAGCAGACGAAGTGCTGCTCTGAAGATTTCCGCTAATTACTCCAGGTCCACCATTCGATGTTCCGTCTAGTATCAATCCCTTGCAGTTAAAGTCTCGTTGTTGGTCGTTTCCAGTACCCCAGCTTCCCCAAGTGCTACCAAGTTCCAATTGTGACTTTGCACTAGGATTGCTGCCGAATTGACCATCCCAATTAGGACTGGTTTTTCGAGTATTGTCGTTTTCAAACCACACTGAAAGGAATCCTTTACTGTCATCGGTTGGACTTGTATCTAGAGTATATCTGCTCATTCCAGAATCAGTGTAGGTGTTGCTGCTACCACTGGTAGTATCTTGGATTACCGCAGCCCAATTACTACTTCCTGATTGAGGGAGTATCCAGAAGGTATACTGATGTCCCGAAACATAGGAAACAGATGTACTTTGTGCTTGACATCCTTTGAAAGTATCTGTCCAGAATGTTTGTACCGAATGGGTTGTACCGAAATCAAATCCAGTTTGCATCCAATATCCTCCTGTATTGGTCTTGCTACACAAGTTTCCAGTAGAACTAGATTCTGCACCATTAACCATGAATCCAGTATCGTTGTAACTCGAATTGGATGTGAATGATGGTGCTTGTGTATTTATGAGAATACCATCAGCATTAGTAGGCGGGCTGGGATTGTCATAGGTATCTGAAGAAGTGGCGTTGGTCACTGCAAATTTGATTCCAATAGGGATACCTACAAAGGAATTCAAAACCGTGTTGTTTTGCTCGTCCACAAGTATCACCAACTGTGTCTTATTATCGACATTAAGATTGATCTGCGGATACCAAATGCCAGGATTTGTTTTCATATTGCCCCAAAAACCTTGCGACATCACTGTTACAGTTTTGCCTCCAATCATTTCTTGTATTTTTTGATCAGATAATGCAATGTTTTCTACTCTTGTCAGATCAGTTTTTGACAAAGCTTGTGGCAATTCCTTTTGAAGTGTATCAAACTGTGCCTGAGTCTCAGAATTTGGGATAGACTGTCCATGTATGACACTAACACTTTGTGCGTTAACATTTGGCATTACAGTTGTTGGCGCCAGTAACAGTATTCCAATTGTCAGAGATGTCAGAATAGATATTGTAGTTTTCCTCTCATTGTGTTTGATGTTGATTTTCGTCATTGTACAGTACAATCAAAGAAAGATAGAAAAGGTCTGAGGTGATAAGCTCATACAATTGCGCATTTTTCTGATCTTCTCACCTCAAAGAATAAATAACATTAATGTGAATTTGAAGGAGATTTTTGCTTTTAGCAACTAATAATGCCTGTAAGATATTGTTGTTTTTTTCTGCCTTGGAATCACATTAAAGATTACAAGATTGTTGTCAATCTGGAAATCTATCTTCTCGCTCAGCTTGTCTAGGATTACGTGGTTGTACTCTGCCAGATATCTTGACCATTTCAGTCCCCTCGTATGTTCAAACACAAACCTGTGAGTTTCCTCATCGATCTCATGCTTGAATGTATACCAACCAGAATACTTGCTAAACTTCTCATAATACGTACTGACTATGGATAATAGGTCCATCTTGCCATGAAACGTGGAGAGCATTATGCCAAAATTTCTAAGGGCTTGTTCCCTTGCAAGCTCTTCCAGCTCTTCAAGCCTCATCTTTTCAATCATGGCCTGAAAGCATGGGCCTGGAATGGTAACCACGCCTATTTTTGACAAGGGAAGATCAAATACAAGTCCCTTCTTGATGAGTTGTGTAAGGAGAGTGCTTGAGCTTGTATCACGGTGATCAGCTTCTCTTTCTAGCAAAAGTGCCAGTTCCTCAGGTATGCTGTATGACTTTCTTATTGTCTTGTTACGTGTGTGCTCCATTGGGATATGCCTCTTTTGATGTCATGATCCCCTCTTTGATGTAGAATTCCATTCTTGTTGATAATCCCAGAACATCAATACATAACATGAATTCAGTACGGTACATTCCTATATAAGGTATGCTCAGGCTTACTATGTAACATACAACAATCACGTAGTAGAATCGTTATCCCCAGCCAGAATTTGAAGCTAGGAATGGGTTGGCTTTTGTCTCAGCATGTGATGATTTTTTGGTTTCTGCAACGACTACAGAGTCAAACAGAGCAACAAGACTCTCAAGCCTTGCCTTCAACTCTTGCACATCAAGCCCAACCATGCCGTTGTTTGTTATCACAAGATTCAAGTCATCAAGCGATCTGAATACTTTTTTTCGTATTGTGTATCGATATTGTCTTGAATGTCTTTTTGAAAACGATGAAGAATCCTGCAGAAATCTTCTCTGAGTTTTGCTCAGCATGTTATCTGACCACAATACCAGGATGCAATCTTGTGCAGTCCCTGCGCGTTTGACATTACAGGGTCGTCTGGCACAATAAACTCTAGCTTTGAGCGCAGGACTTGCTCCATCCCAGGCACCAGCATTCCGCCGCCAGAGATTATTACCGGAAGGTGCTGATAGCTTGCCCTTGCCTGCTGTATCCTGTTGACTAGAGAGTCGGCAAGCGCAAGAACAAGCTTACTTGCCTCTTTGGAAGAAAATATGGAATGGTCAAGGTACGAGTACTCGCCAAAGTTTGACGAAATGTATCCTACTGCATGATGCACTGACATTCCCTTCATTGCAGTGCTTCCAACAAAGGGCACGATCTCTGTAGTCCCCTGTCCTATCGATACTACAATGCCATCAGTCTTTGATACTGAGGCAAGAGTGCCCAGTGCCTGTGGTACAACATCGCAGAACTTTGGCTTGAGAAGTTTCGATATCATCTTCTGCAGGTTGTTGCGCGAGTCCTTGGCCTCGTATGGCAATCCTATTACAATTGCAATTTCTGACATCTCGCCCAGTGCGTCTCTGCTCTCAGAGCACAACTGTACCGCTTTTGCGACAAGCTTGGAAAACGCATCTTCATTTACTGGTTTGCCAAACATCACGGGCCTGATAGATATCGTATCTGGGTCCCTGAGCATCTCCACTGCATCGTCTCCCACGCCTTCAGTTTTTTTCTGGTCTCTGTCCCACAGGTGCGGCAGCCTGTATGCATAAAGCGACGGAAACCTGACCGTCTTGGTATCAGAGACACATTTTACAAAGCCGGTTCCGACATCAAGCCCTATTGAGATCAACGCAAGCAAGAGGAAAGCGTCCTTTTAAGACACGCAATCTCATGGTACGAGCCTGTCTTGTATCCACGGATCAATTTGGCAAAAATGGATGCGTGTTCTGTAAAGCGAAGGTGGACATCTAACGGGAAAAAAAATTCCCGTTAGATGTCCACCCTAGGATTACAGAATCATGTCATGGAATGAATTTACAGAAAAGAAAGCTAATCATACTGTGGGAAAAAATATTCCCACGGATTGATTAGCTTTTGATTCTAGAATATGAGTTCATCATGGAACTATTTTACAGAAAGCAAAGGGGGACAATCGGCGGGAAAAAAAACTCCCGTGGATTGTCCCCCCTCGAATTCCAGAATTATGTCATGAGATATTTTTACAGAAGAGAAAGCTACCCATCCAGAGGGAGTTTTTGTTCCCGTTGGATGGGTAGCTTTTGTTTCTAGAGGATCATTTCCACTGTCATCTAGAGGGCTTGCAATATCAAGTAGCATTTTTACATATCAAAAAGACATACATCTAACGGGAAAAAATTTTCCCAGCGGATGTATGTCTTTTCTTTCTAGAGGATGAGTTCAGGAAATATTCCAATGAAGTCGTTTTATGCCACAATACTATGTATCCAGAGTCATCAATCGGCGGGAGAATTTTTTTCCCCGGATTGATGACTAAATGGTTCCAGAAGATTTTTCACATGGCTGCAAACCTCGGCTTAAAACCACCTTGCTATTTTATCGACGTTGATAAAACAAGATGATTTGGAGCGCGAGCTTGAGAGGCTAAAGCGCCTCTCAGGCAAGGGACAAGGCCTCAAGGTGAGATGGATACCAAGGGCCGACTCGCAAAAGGAAGGCGAGGTATGCGGAGATACCATCCTTGTATATTCTTACAACATCTCAGATGCAATCAAGACGCTGAGGCACGAGTTTTTGGATTATCTTGTATGCAGTGTGATAAGACCGTACATGGATATGACAAACACGCTTCTTGCCCTCTTCTCTGAGAAGGCATACAAGAGAAAGGAGGAGATTGTAGAATCTGTGCTTGGAATCCTAGATGGATCTTCTCCTCACAAGGACCTTGCCGTTGCTTAGCTCCCGCACGATATCCCACCCTTTTTCTATATACGGTACAAGCTCGTTCTCTGTTACAAGCTTCCCTTCGTATCTTTCCTCCCTTGATTTGACTATGGCATCCTTTATTGCAAGTATCTCGCTTTCAAGACTTGACCCGTTCGACTCTCTCTGTTTTTCAATCTTGATCTTCAATGGATTAATTCCGTAGATCTTGGCCTGTTCGCGCCACATCTCAAGCAATAATTCCTTCTTATCTTTTTCCTGAATTTCTTCTGTTGAGAGAAACTGTTCGGACTGTTGGAATGTTCTTCGCATGTCCTCAATCATCTCGTCAGAGAGTCTTCCCTTGTTGGTTGTATAACGCGCCTCCATGTCGCCCTTGTGACCCATGAAGAACTGCCTATACGCATGGGCAATCTTTCCATGGCTTTCTGCCAGGAGAAGTTGGGTATCAAAGTACGATCTCAGAACGTATGGCCTCGCCTTTTTCACTGACAGGATTGCATCCCTTATCTCAGCAGTGATTGATTTTGTCGTAATTATCGGGTTGCTTGTCCTGCCTCCCATCCTGTCATGCCCCCTGATTACTGATATGACAGGCGATTGTGGCTCTAGCATCTCGCCTTCCATGATGCGGCCCTTGAGGTATCCCAAGAGGTACTGGCAGCCCTGGCCCGTAAGGAATGTGATGTACTTGTGCCCGGCCTTTGAAAGTGCGGGCCGCACTACTATCATGGCAGGAATTCTCTTGAATTGCACTGTATCCTTTTCTGCTACAAGATCTGGTATGTCAGATAACCGAAGAGCGTCAGAACCATCATCTCTTCCAAGTACCTGCGGCCGCAGCCCTGCAAATGCCATAAGCGAGATGCTTGCCCGCGCCCTTCGTGTTGCAGCATTTAGAATGTCCCGCAAATCCTGCTTTGAGGGAATCTCCTCGTCTTGAATGGTCACAGGAATGGTAGCATTTGCAATCTTGATCTTTCTTTTCAGCTCGACATAGTTGTGAGCAAGCCATGACTTGACTGCCTTGATTGTATTGTCGATGTATCCTGGCGCATAATTTTCTGACTCCATCTCTGTTACGCAGTCATGCAAAAAATCTTCAAGCTTTCTCACATCCTCTTTTCCAATGTTTGCAAGATCTTTTGGTGACATTCCGTGCTGCCTGCAAAATAATCCGACCCTTCGCAGCCTGACCTCGGCTGTTAGCTTGCTTCCTCGCTTGAGGTTCTCATACCATCTCCTGACATCGTCGTCCTCTAGCAGTTTTAATTTCTGGCTCATGCTACCAGGGATATCATTCAATTTAAGGCAGGTCTCGGATATCATGGTAGGCGGGTCTAGTGGGATTTGAACCCACGGCATAGGGATGTCTCTGAAATTATCATAAGAGTCCCTCGCTCTACCTGGCTGAGCCATAGACCCGCAAAATAGCAGACGCTAAATTCGGTATTAAAATGATTTGAAAAATAAAACCTAGTTTTTGACTGTCTCGATTTGAGAATATTTCTCAAGTATCGTAGTCAATACGGTTGAGACTGGAACGTTGTTCATCTTCTCTTTCTCTTCCAACAGCCTTCTGTATGCATCAAGTGTGATGTATACTGGAATTGAGCCGTTGCCTTCAAGCAATCCTCTAACTCTGTACAGAGCGGTTTCCATTCCCTTCTCGGCAGTCTTTGCAAACTTGACCTTGTTGAGAATTCCACCTAGAGGACCAAACGGCATCTCATAGTTTACTGTCATGGTAACACGGGTTAATTTTTCGCCCAGTTCCTTGAACTCTACTGCAATATTCCAAGATTTGAAAGGTCCCTTGATCATTTTAGCTGCGATCTTTTGTTCTGGGATGTATTCTGTTGTCTCACAGTCCCACTCTAGTCTCTTTCCATCAAAGTCACCTATTACTCTAAAGGTGGTGCCTACGCCCATTCCTGCCTTTACATCCATTGGAACTACGGTCATTCCAACTCGTTCTTCGAACTGGTCGGAGATGTGTTCGGGTCTTGCAAAGTATGTAAAAACATTCAAGGTTTTTTCTTTGATATCGATTGACTTGGTAACGGTGGTCATCATTGGGCAATCTTTTCAAACTTGATTTAAAGCTTTTGCTAATTGCCAGTGATCGAAAGGCTCGTAAAATTATATTAAAGAATGGCACACTAGGATTGGATGATTAATTTTCGGTTTCTAGTAGTGGGGCTTGCTCTTGTTCTAGTTCTTTCCCCAATGATGCACTATGCAAGTGCACATGAAAATCTAAACTCAGGAGATGAGTCAATAGGGAACTATGAGATGCAGGTGGCAACAGATCCTGAGATCCCTTCTGCAAACCATCCTTTCAAGCTGAGCTTTAGAGTACTCAACCACCAGTCTGCTTCTAACCTGCTCAACTCATTTGATACAAAACTAAGCGAGGTCAACCATTTCAGGATGGGAGTCAGGATATACTATAACGACCAGCTTGTGGATACTATTCCCGTACAAGACTATAGCGGAGGCGCATGGTCCACCATCTATACATTTCACGAGTCTGGCAACCATGTCATGTATGTCGACCTGTACGATGTAGGACCGGGTGGCAAGCCTTTGACTTTTGATTTTAACATAAGTGTGCTTGACATATTTGGGCCCATATTCCAGTATATTATATCTGCAGGCGGAATAGGTTGCTTTGTTCTTCTTGGGTGGGTTGTAATTTCTAGAAGAAGGGTAAAGCCTAAGCACTAGTCTTGATTGTTTTTCCGCGAGGCAACTTGAATGCGTACAGTGCTGTAAGAAGTGTCATTGCAAAAAGCAAGATTCCAATGCCGTTGTGAACTGCAACAATTGTTGCCTTGAGCTGCGTGTTGATTACAATTGCACCAAGTGCAATTTGCGATACAGCAAAAATTCCTGCCAAGGTACCTGTGATTCTAATCTTCTTGTGAGAGCCTGCAACTTTCCAGCTCCCAACTGCGGTTGCAATTATCATAACGCCAGTCATTGCAGCAATAAGCCTGTGGGTCCATTCTGTTAAATATTCGTCAGAAGGCAGGATTCCGCTAGGACAAAGCGGCCACTCTGGACATGCAAGCCCCTGGCCGCTTGATTCGAGATATCCTCCAATGAACATTAGGATGTATAAAATTACAAGAGAAGCAAGTGCCAGATATCTAAAGTACATTACTTTTCTACTACAAAGTTGCCATTCATTCCAAGAGCTGCGTGCCCTGGAACCGTACAGATGTAATGATACAATCCTGGAGTTCCTGCGACAAATGTCACGTCGCCCTTTTCTCCTGGTTTCATTGGGTTGTCAGCAGTCTTAAAGGCCGAGTTCCAAACAAGAGAGCTTGGATTGTCAGGATCAGTCACTACACCAAATGCGTGGAATGACTTGCTTGGATTGCTCAGGTGAATTGTAACGGTATCACCAGAGTGGACTGTAATGGTTGGATTTGCACTAGGTGAGCCAATTGTTCCATTAAATCCATATTTTGAGAAATCAGAACTGATATCAAAACTTAGGCTGTATTCTGCCTTTTGACCAGATGCTGGTACTGTGCCGCCAGTTCCTGCCGGAATTCCTCCTGCAGAAGCTGCACCGCCTCCACCTACAACAATCTTTCCTTCCATTCCAAGTTCACGGTGTCCTGGAACGGCGCAGATGTAATAGTATGTGCCTGCAGATGACGGGATGAAGCTTACTGTACCATGCTCTCCTGGCTTCATTGGACTGTCTGCAGTTCCAATTGTGGTGCCGTCAATTGCAGGTCCTGGACCGCTAGAGGACGCAGTAACTGCAAATGCATGAAATGACTTGCCTCCATTTGTTACATCAAAATCGATCTTGTCACCCACGTTTACGTCAATCTCTGGGTTTGCTCCAGACGTGCCTATAGGCGCATTAAAGCCGTAATTTTTGAAATCAGGCGATTCTACAAACTTTAATGATACGTGTATTTCCTTGCCAGTAAATGTTCCCTGTGTTGCAGATGGGCCTGCTGCAGCACTTGCTGCTGCCTGTTTTTCCATCTGTTCTTCCTGAAGCTTGCCTGCTTCTGGCAAGTAAGAGTTCCAGTAAGAATAATTTGTGAAAAATATTGCACCGCCTATTACTTGGACGCCTATGATTATTGCTAACATCTTCCCTAGTCTTCTAGAGGATGTCCTATGAATTGGTGCTTCGTGTTCTGTGTGGCTCATATCAATATCCTGAGTGTCCACCGTGCGGGTTCTTTGCTGCTACTGGATAATAGTACTTGCCACCAAGGCCCCATGGGTCGTCCATGTTTGCTGGCTTGCCCTTTGCAGAGTAGTATATCAGTGATGCAAGGAAGACTGCAAAGCTTGCACCAAGTATCCATGCTCCAACCGTTGCAATTTGGTTGAGCTGTGTCCATGATGTAAATTCTGGTGGGTAATCATAAATTCTTCTTGGCATTCCCTCAAGACCAAGCAAGTGTTGTGTAAAGAATACTTGGACAGTTCCCCAAAACATTCCGATAAAGTGAACGTTGGCCCACTTTTCGCTGTACATTCTTCCAGTGATGTATGGGAACATGTAGTATACCATTGCGACAAATCCAAAGCCGATTGTTCCAGTAAGGAACAAGTGCATGTGACCTACCACCCAGTAGGTTCCGTGCGAGATAAAGTCAAGCGGCATTGCAGAGTTTAGCACACCACCTGCACCTGCAGAGAAGAAGAGTGCAATTCCACCAACTGCAAACTTCATTGGAGCTGCAAATCTGATTCGTGCTCCCCACATTGTGGCAAGGAAGTTAAAGACATGCATTCCAGACGCTGGAACTGCTGCTAGAGTACCAATCATGAATACGACCTTTGTTGTAAAGTCCATTCCTGTGGAGTACATGTGGTGTCCCCATGATGCAAATCCGATTATACCTAACATAACAAATGCAAAGACACCAGAAGCTTGGCTGTATAGAGGTTTTCTTGAAAATCTCGGAATGATCTCATACATCATTCCAATAGCTGGTAACAAGAAGATGTACACTTCAGGATGGAATGTAAACCAGAAGAGGTGCAGATATGCAATTGGGTCTCCACCTGCAAACGGGTTGAAGAATCCTGAAAGTCCAAGTCTGTCAGTTAGCATCATGATAAGTGCTGCTGCATATGTTGGCATTGCGATCAATGTCATAAGAGATACGGTCAACATTGACCAGGCAAACAACGGAACCCTTCTAAGTGAGAGGTCTGGATGCTTACATTTGAGAACTGTTACAACAAAGTTAATCGATGATAAGATAGACGATATGCCAAGGATCTTCATTCCAAATATGAACATGTCTGCTGCAGGTCCTGGCGCTCTGATTATTGAATAAGGAGCATATGAAACCCATGAAACATCTGCAAATCCAAGCCAGAGCAGTGCACCGCCTACTGGGTTCATCCAGAACGCGATTGCGTTGAGCTTCGGATACGCCATGTCTTTGTATCGCACCATTATTGGAACCAAGATGTTTCCGATGCCGTTTGCGACTGGTAGTGCAAACAAGAAAAGCATAGTTAGTCCGTGAACTGTAAATATCCTGTTAAATGTTGCAGAATCTGATACCAACACTCCTTCTCCTGGGAAGAACAAGTGTGTTCTGATAATCATGGCCAAGACTCCGGCCATGAACAAGAATGTAAGACCTGTTATCGTATACAGATATCCCACATCAGTGTGATGCGTTGAAAACATTATCTGCCAAACTGGACGGGGCTTTTGTAGTTCTAATACCATATTGCTCCCTCTATGTTTTCAGATATTTTTGATGTAAATAAAATGTTTGTGATTATTTTCAAGACTTGTCGTCCTCCACTACAAGCGATCCTCTCATGTTATAGTGCAGCAAGCCGCAGTATTCTCTGCATTGGATTGGATAAGTTCCTACTTCGTTTGGTGCAAACCATGCATGGTTTGTGTGTCCTGGTACTGCATCTTCAAAGACTACCCAGTCTGGAATGTTAAAGGAGTGCATTACATCTCTGGAATAAATCTCAAACTTGTATGCGTGACCCTTCTTTAGATGCAAAGTGCTGATCTCCTTTGTGCCGTCTGCATGTTCAAATGACCAGAACCACTGCTGGCCTGTCACTTTGATTACTTCGGCGTCAGCTGGTACGTCCTCGACTTCTTTTTGAACTATCCATGAATCTACACCAACGTATACCAACACTGCAATAACTACAGCTACAAATACCCACTCGGCGGTATCGTGACCCATCTAGTGCCCCTCCTCTTCGTAGCTGCCAGCGGTAGGATCTTCAAGATGCTCCCACTTGGTAGGCGCCTTGTTCTTTGGGTTTGACTCTCGAAATCTCCAGACAAGCCAAATCATTGTACCTGATACTATGGCACCGACTGTAAATGCAGCCGTTGTCATTCTGAAGAACAGGTTCCACACCTCTGCCCTCAAGTTTAGATACTGCTTGGTGTTCTCCTGCTGTGCAAGCTGGGCATATGCAAAGTGTAGTTGAGAAACAAGAGCCAATGCAACTAGCGCAATAATCGAGACAGCAATGAGAGTTTTCATTTGCTGTTTTGACGTGGATTTCATTTTCTATTTAAGCGTTTTGAAGATTGTCAGCGATCGTTTTAGTTTTTATCTTGTGAAACCAGAAAAATTCTCCAAAGATTCCCTCACGAAAAGAAAGAGCCAGTTCTTGAATATTTTGACTTGTTTTGCATCTAGTCGGAGATTTTTAGCAAAAGTCGTAAACACTCACTTTTTATCTACCGCAATGGCTTTCCTTGTCTTCTCGGAAAAGCCTCACGATTTCATCAGTTGTTGACTTGACAGTATATACTTGTTTTGTAATTCTTTCATTGTCTTGAGGACCTCTCTTGCCTTTTTGTTGTTGAGGTATAACCTTATTGCATCTCTTACAACATCTGATATTTTGCCATACTTTTCAAGGGCTGCCTTTTCTTTTTCTGACAAACGAAAAGTTATGACTGTCATTTTCAATTCTGTTTTACATTTTTCTTCCATTAATAATATTCTTCCCTTATTATTCCTCTTCGTACAACGTTTCCCCTTTAAGAAAACTTTTTTCTATTCCAATAACTCGAGAAAGTTTGTCATAAAAAATATCAAACTCTTGCTTTTTACCACCGCCAAGCAAACCAAACCAATTAGAAATCCAATCAAGATATCCTCTGCCTCCTCGGATCCAGGATCTGTTGTCTATGCAATACGCAATATGCCCAAGACATAGGATGAATTCCTCTCTTGTGATAGGACCTTCTACGAGTCCCTCAATGGCAGCCTGTTTAAGCGCCTTGCCGAGTTTGCTTTCCAACGCAACTGTAGTTGAGCTTGCCGAGTTTGCATTAACAGGATTTCCTGTTTTCATCTTTTTCCAGACCACACTTCCAACATCACGTTTCCCGTCGCTAAATTCCATCATAAGCAATGTGATAACTTTTAACAGCATTTTATCTGAGATATCAGGATTTTCTGCATATTGTAAAGCCATTGCATACTCGATTGAATATAGAATATGTGAATAGTTTTCTACTTCTAGTTCGTTCAGTGTTTTTGGCCTCTTTTTTCCTTGTTCTTGCTTTCTCTTACTTGCTTTTTTGGTCTCAACCACAAATAGGCGTTCAAGTTTTCCATCTAGTCTGTCATTGTTTTCCCATCCTTCTTTTTTCCTGTATTTTGTCATCTTGTAATAGTTTGCTTGCTTTTCAATATACTTTTTGTGTGACAGATACAAAATGACGTATGCAGATCCGACTCGTCATTTTGATCACAAAATAAAATCAATTTTATGAAAAATGTTTTGGAGCCCATGGCTATTCTGCTGGAACAATGCTACTGTACTTTGTTGTAAAGACTGGATTCATTTGTGTTTCTTCTTTCCAAGCATGTCTGCTTCTTTAATCCCTTCAAAATCTGAGTCTCCCGTCAATACCCGTGCGTTCAATGACTTTGCTGTCTGCAAGACAAATGCATCTGCAAGGCTAAAATTTGGTCTACGTTTCTTAATAGAGGAATGCAATAGACCGGTGTTTTTTGCAAAGTTCTTGTCTCCTACAATTACCTTAGATAGAGAGGTGATCGAATCAAATGCAATACCTGCATCTCTTCCTGCCCTGTTTATTCTGGATACAACTTCGGCAATGGTTACAACATTGGTAAATGCATTGCCACTCTCGATACTTGGTTTTGCCTTTCTGCCAAGCTCGCTACCGTCCAGATATTCCATCCATGCCCAAGAATCAATGACGTATCTGCTCATCAAGCTCGTCCTCCCTAGTCATAGAACCAACTCCTTCAAGCGATCCAAACCAGCTCTTCCTTACCTTGCTTACCTTCACCCTCACGATTTCACCTTCGTGTATATCTTCGTCCTCGACTATCTCCTTGGGTATTCTGACTATAAGTGAGCCTCCAAGCTTTCTTGCCTTGACCAATGTCTCGTGCATATATATGAAAGTGCATCCAAATATTTAAGTTTAATTTGTAATTTAATTTTATTATCTTGGATATTTAATTATTGATATAGGGGATTTCCTCCCTATCGTGCTCTGTTGACTAACTCCTTATGATTTAGCAAATGGTATCATCCTAATCTCTCACATGCTCATGAACCTGTTATACAGTTCTGCCTTCAGTTGCAGTTCCTGTATCATGTTCTGCCGCTTGTGCGC
>Ga0209581_1001204_pt1 | contig 32814 bp, 31 predicted proteins | sample Coa_R2_FD_187160 | JGI IMG/M metagenome (GOLD analysis project Ga0209581, IMG submission 187160) | Surface soil microbial communities from Centralia Pennsylvania, which are recovering from an underground coalmine fire - Coalmine... | ecosystem: Environmental > Terrestrial > Soil > Unclassified ...
CTTCACAAATCCGTTGCCGTTGGCCATCACCTTGCTCATCAGCGCCGAGTATTCAGTGGAAATATCCTTGTCGTCGAAGGTGAGAATATTGCGAAATCCCATCACCTTTTCGTAGAATTCCACCCAGGGATTCATCTGTCCCCAGCCGACGTTGCCGACGCAGTGGTCCACATATTGCAAGCCGGTTGGCGGAGGATTGTAGCTCGATTCCCATTTGCGAAATCCCGGCATGAACGGCCCATGGTAATTCCGTCGCTCCACGAACAGATGCACCACCTCGCCATAGGTGTGGATGCCGCTCATCACGATCTGGCCATGTTCATCCTTTAGTGTTGTCGGTTCGAGATAGCTTTTGCCGCCGCGTTTGGTGGTCTCCTTCCAGGCTGAAGTGGCGTCCTCGACCGTGAGCGCCAGCACTTTTACTCCGTCGCCATGCTTGTAGATGTGATCCGCAATGGGATTATTCGGCCGGATCGGCGTGGTCAGCACAAAAGTAATCTTGTTCTGTCTCAGCGCGTAACTTGCCCGGTCTCTCGTGCCAGTCTCCGGGCCGCAATAGGCGAGCGATTGAAAACCAAACGCGGTCTTGTAGAAATGAGCAGCCTGTTTGGCGTTGCCGACATAAAACTCAATGTAATCCGTGCCGTGCAGCGGCAAAAAATCCGTCTCCACCGCCGGAACCGTTTTTCTCTCTGGAGCAGTAATTGTTGTTGGCATGATGACCTCCTGAATCTCTGGCGCCGGGCGCGCCTTTCTAACTATAAGATCGGCTCCGGTCGCTCGCAAGGATGCGCGCGTCGGCAGTGTGCGGCGTCCGTTTGATTTGCGTCACGACCGCCGCGGCAGATAAATCTCCGCCATCATGCAGCGCGCGCTTCCGCCGCCGAGTTCAATCGTCGAAAGTGGCAGCGCGAGAAACCGCGCGTAGTTGCTCAGTCTTTCGCGTTGTTCTGCGGTCAGCGCGCCAGCTGCGCGGCTGGAGAGGACGAGCAGTTTTTCGCCGCCCCGATTTCGCAGCTCAATGGCGTTTCCGGCGAAATTTGCTACCTGTTCCGCCGACAACTCGACAATTTCCTTTCCGCTGCTCTCAAGCCGCTCCCGCACGCGTTTCCGAGCCGTTTTGTCTGCAATGGTTTCCAGGCCGGCCAGCGCAAAATCGGTTCCTATACACATCATGACGTTGGTGTGATAAATGGGCCGGCCATCGGGGCCAATGCTCGTAAAGATCACCGGCTCATAATCGAAATCGCCGGCAAACCGCTCAACCATTCGGGGACTGGAGCGATTCGAGAGCGAGACGTAAGCAATTTTGTTTACGTGATCGAGCACAAGACTGCCCGTGCCTTCGAGGTAGCAGCCCTCATTTTCAAATGGCGAGTAATCGACGACTTCGCTCACTTGATAGCGTGAACGCAACTCCTCAATGAGATCACGCCGCCGCTCGCCCCGCCTCAAAGCCGAGCACATGGGGAAAAGGATAATGCGTCCGTCGTGGTGTGTGGAAATCCAGTTGTTTGGAAAAACCGCGTCCGGCTTTTCGGGATACGGCGAATCATCGAACACGTGCACCTCTACGCCGGCCGCTCGCAGCGCGCGCACGGCGGCTTCGAATTCTTCGCGCGCGGCCGTTGTCAGCATGTCTGCATCGCGATTTGCGGCACGCTGAAACGCGTTATCCGCCTCTGTATCCGGATTGGGATAAAACCGGGCCGGACGGATCATCAGAACCGAATCGGCGCTTTGGAATCGGGCGATGTTTCCTCTCATGCGACCTGGCTTAAATTAGCGCACCCGCTGCGCTCCGGCATCCACGGGCCCGTCGCCGTCAGTCGCCAAATGAAATGTCAACGTCTCGTGCTGTCTGAACCAGTTCGCCATTGGGCGGAACCAGTTTCAGTCGATTCACCGCCTCGGCGATGGGAACGTGGCGCACTTGGTAGTTTTGGTAGCTGACCATCGAACCGAAATGGCCTTCGGCAGCCAGTTGCACCGCTTTCACGCCAAAGCGCGTGGCGAGAATGCGGTCCAGCGTGGTCGGCGCGCCGCCGCGCTGCAAATGACCGAGCACGCAGCAACGCGTCTCTCTGCCGGTGCGGTTGGCGATCTCGCGCGCTACGATTTCCCCGATTCCGCCAAGGCGAAACTCGCCGCCCTCGACGTAGCGCTTGACCTGTTCACCATGTTTGGGGCGCGCCCCTTCGGCCACAACGACCACGGTGCCCGGGTAACCGGCAGCTTCGCGCGCTTTGATGACGTCGGCGATCTTGTGGTAATCGAATGGAATTTCGGGGATCAGGATGACATCGGCGCCGCCGGCCAGTCCGCCGTGCAGCGCAATCCATCCCGCGTGGCGCCCCATCACTTCGACCACCATGACGCGCCGATGGCTGGCGGCCGTTGTGTGCAGGCGGTCGAGCGCATCCACCACGACATCGACGGCCGAATCGAATCCAAATGTGGTGGCCGTTGCTTCCAAGTCGTTGTCAATGGTTTTGGGAACGCCGATGCAGTTGATGCCCGCTTCCTGTAATTGCTGGGCAGTGACCATGGAACCATCGCCGCCGATTACGATCAGCGCCTGGACGCGAAGGTCGTCCAAAATTTTTTTGGCCTCGGCAATGATCCGGGCCGGGACAACCGTCCGGTCGCCCGCTCCGATTTTGGCTACAAAATGGCCGCGGTTTGTGGTTCCCAGCATCGTGCCGCCCAGGGCCATGATGCCGACGACACTGCCCCGGTCGAGAATCACGTGGTTGCCCGGAGGCAGCAAGCCCTCAAAGCCGTCGCGGAAACCGACCACTTCCCAGCCTTTTTTTTCGGCGGCCAGAACCACCGCGCGCAGAACGGCATTGAGCCCGGGACAATCGCCACCGCTGGTTAGAACGCCAATCCGCGTCCTCATTTTCCCTGTGATGGAATCAAAGCATTTTCTTGGAGTCGGCCACGCGACCGCCTGCTGCCCATTGATCGTAGAGCTGCCAGCCCCGTTGCAGAAGGGCTGCGCCCTCGCCAAATCGGTCGGTGCTGCCCAGGAGTACCACCATCAGATGCCGCGGATAGACGGTCTCCATCTGTCCCTGGCGCACGACTTCGGCTTCGCGATTGGCATACAGGATGAGGCATTCGCCAGAGCGCGATGAACGTCCCGTCTTGACTCCATCGATACCCATTTTGCCCAGAAGCTCATTGGTGTTGTGCAGCACATAGTTCAGCCGATGACCAGCCCTGTCGAACGCGATGGAACGTTCTTTCTGCGAGACGTAAAAACGGAAGCTCGGCTTGTTCATGGCGTAGCGGGCAAGGCGCGCCATGTCTTCGGCGGTTGAATACGGCAGAGGTTTCACCTTGTAATCGATGCCGTGTGGATTGACAAAGCGCGTGCGCTCCATCCGCAGCTGTTTGGCCAGAGCATTCATCTGGCTCACGAACGCATCCACCGGCGCCAACTTTCCCACCGCCTCCGGCAGAAGCGCTTCCAGTTGCGATCCGACGTGGTAAGCCAGCGTGTAAGCCGCGATGTTGTCAGATTGCACAAGAGCGGCGTACAAGAGATCCTTTAAGCTGATCGTGTCGCCTGGCTGAAAACCGATCGGGTTTTCGCTTATCCCCTGGAACGCTTCGGGAGGAATGGTCACCACTCGATTCAGGTCGCCTGATTTTCGTTCTGCCCAATCCAGCACAACGCACGCAGTGGCGATCTTCGTCAGACTGCCAACCTGGAGTTTTTTTCTTCCCTCCTGCTCCTCCAGGATGTAGCCGGTTTGGGCGTCGGCAATCAGGTATGATTCGGCCGCAATGAGCGGGCGGGCCAACGCGACGCCGACAAGTGTCACTGAAAAGAACGTCAGAGCAAAACGTGGCACACGCATAGATTCCCCTGGAACGGCAGCACCTTAATCGACGTGTGTCGATTCGCAAACCGCTGGCGAAACCAGGAAGCGGCGCGACATTTTACCCGCTGGTCTCAGGCGCCCGCGCCCGGCTTACCAGCAGACGTATCGCGAAATAGACAACGACAGCCGATGGCACAGCGAGAAAAAGCGAGCCAACCAGCGTCGGCCAAAAAGTCGGCCAAACGACCTGCGAAAAGACATGCCAATGCGCATAGTCGCGCAGCCCGAACTGGCGAAAATGCACCCGATGCGCCGGGGGCCAACGCAGGCTCCAGCATCCCAAATGATACTCGGCCAGGTAGATGGCCGGCATGGCCCAGATCAAAACGTCATGGAGCGTGACTGCGATGGCCGCGGCAACCTTGTTGCAGCGACAAATCCAGGCGACCGCGATGGATAGCAAAGTTTTTAAGGGATACAGAGGAGTAAACCCAAAGAAAATGCCAATGGCTGAACCGAGCGCGATCGAGTGCGGCGTGTCGGCGATGGTCAGCAAAGTCATGTGATGCGCCACCAGCCAGCGCTTGAGCCGCGCCAAAGGCCCCGGTAAACGTGTTTCGTGAATGTCTGGGCTCGGTCGTTGCAAATTTTCCATCGGGATGCCAGAGCCCCTTTTCGCCGGTTCGGTTGGATTGCCCTGTGCGCTCATCTGGCAACGCTCTAAAACAATTCCAATGGTTTCGGAGCGGTCTCCAGGATTTGCCCGAGCGCCTTGCGCAGGCGCTCGGCGGCGCGCGGCGCGTAATCGAGATTGTTGTTATTGAAAATTACGTGAAGCTCGCGCGCTTCCCGGGCCAGTTTTTTGCTGCGCTCGGCCACTTCGGCAATTTCCTTGTCGCTGTAATCGTAATCAAAGCGCGCAGCCACGGTTCTGCCGGAGACATACGCCCTGGCGTCGCGTCCATGTAACCGAAGATACGCGAGGCGAGGATTGGTCACCGCATTTACGTCCGACGGCATTACGGTGAAATGATCCGACGCCGGCGCGTCAACGTTGACAAAGATTACGCCGTGTTCCCGCAGAAAGCTGAGGGTCGAGGCCAGCTGCCCGCCAACCGCCCAGTGGCGATTGCGAAACTCGATCGCCAGCTCGTAGCCAGCCAGCAGTTTCAGAAATGATTCCAACTCCTGAAGGTGATGTTTGCGCGGAGAAAATGCCGGAGAAAGCTGAAGCAGCAACACGCCGAGTTTTCCGGCGTTGCGAAAGATCGCAATGGAGCGCAAAAAGATTTCCAGCAACGCCTCCTGCAAAGCCGGGGTGGGCTTCACGGTCCCTTTGGCGTCCGTCGTTGCGCGTCGCTGCAAATCCGGCGGCAACAGCTTCACCGGTGTGGAATGAAATGAAAAAAGCTGGTGCATCTTGACATCGAACGTGAAATTGCGGGGCGTCGCCGCGCACCAGCGTTCAATCATTCGCGGCTCCGGCGCCGAATAAAACGTTGAGTTCACCTCCACGAGCTCGAAGTGCTGCGCGTACCAGGCGAGGCGTTCGGAGGCGGGCAGCTTTTTCGGATACCAACGCGCCACAAATCCCGGATCCGACCAGCTGGCCGTGCCGACAAGGATTCGCCCGTTCACAGTTCAAAGAAGTCGCCCTGGCGGCTAAAGCAAACGCGATTCGCGGTGCTCAACATTTTCACCGGCAAATCGTCTCTCGTCGGACACCCTCTTGCAATTCGGTCTTTGCCGTCGCCGGCAAATTTTTGCATTTGCAGAGTTGCCGGTGCGAAATTATTTTACGCTCGCGGGGTGGAGCAGCCTGGTAGCTCGTCAGGCTCATAACCTGAAGGTCGCTGGTTCAAATCCAGCCCCCGCAACCAATTTTTCCCCCGGGGTGCGCGGTTGGAGCCCGGGCTGTGGCCGAATCAGAATCAAATTTGCGGATGGAACGGACGTGGCGCATTTGCGCGCTGAATCAGAAAGATCTGCTTGCGCAGACGCGCGCGCGACAAACTGAAATTACTCGGCGCCGGAGCGCGCAGGATTGGCGGTTGCCTCTTGCAAATCGCTACGCGAAAATATAGGCCCACAATTTTCAATCCAGCGTAGCTCAGTGGTAGAGCGGTCGGCTGTTAACCGATTGGTCGTAGGTTCGAATCCTACCGCTGGAGCCAATCAGTTTCGCGGCCGTGCTGGGCGTCGCACCGCAAGCGGGCGGGGTCTTCGGCGCCGTTTCACAGCAAGGCCAGCGCGCGCAGGTCCTGGCGCGGTTCGTCGAAACTGCAACTGCCGAATGAGACGGCGAATTTGCGGCGATATGCCAGGCGTTCGATGCCGATCTTCCATTGGCGCCACGCAAAACAGTCGTCGCTAAAACGAAATGAAGCGGGGTTCTCATCTTCCAGCATGAGCGCGGTTTGCGAAGCGTCCCATCGATGTTCCGCAGCCAGAACGGCTGCTCCCAGCACGTTTAGAAAGCCGTGCATTTTCGTTTTCACTTCGTCGCGAAACTGGCGGATGGGATGGTGCAACCCGGCGGTAAACTTGACTGGCACCTGATGAGTGGCCGGCGTAACAAGCGCGCCGGCGATCTGCGCGCAGGTGGGAAACGCATGCGGCGTCACGCCGCCGGTGCGCATTTTGCAACCGAAACTGGGCGCGTCCTGATTGGAATTGAACTCGGCGAGCAACGCGATCGTATGGCCGGCGCGTTCCGGCGGTGTTTCCCAAAAAACGGGCAGATCGCCCAGAATGGCCCTGGCTTCACTGAGCAGCGACGAGTCGGCATCCAAAGGCAGCGGCATCTCGAGATGACTGATCGAGATCAGATCGACATCGTACCTCGCGAACGCGCGAATCGCCGCGTCACACCTTTCCAGCGCCTCAAGGAAAACCTCCGCGTTGGCGGCTCTTGGGCCAAGCGCGGCGACGCGCAAGGGATGTTGAGGATCGAACTGCGCGAGGGATGGTTTGGCGGCATCGAATTGTTCCACTGGAAGAACGAAAGTGTGCAGCATCCATGCGTCTTCGGAACGAAGGTATTGGGCGTGATTTTTCAGCGCGGTTTCAAGGTCCAGGCTGGCAGGCGGAAACATGCCCGCGTAGTCGATTGCTTGCGCGAGCAGGGCTTGGAGAGAAGCGGTTAACATAAGCGGCGGTCGCAGCGGCAGGGAATTGTTGCCAGTGTAGTTATCCGGCTAATCGCTGGAGGCAAGTTCTGGCGCCATGCTGAAGGCGGCGCGCAAAGTGCCGTTGGGCGAAATAGTCTGGATTCCCTCCTTGTTTTCGAAGGGGCGTTGTTCGTGATGATCGGTTAATCCCCAACACGGTTCCACGCAAAGGAAAGGTCCGCCATCGGACCACAAGGTGAGATAGGGAACGCCCGTCAGATCGAGCATCACCCAGCGGCCGCTGGGCGGATCGACATAGGAGAACGTCCGGCGCGGCACATCAACCATTTCCAGAATGATTGAGCCGGGCAATTCCGTTCTGGGAAACGGCATCTCGCCGCCTGCGAACTCGATATCGCGCGTCTGACCGGAGAGGTAATTGCCTGGCGCGAAATGCCGCCGGTAGCAACCGCGCGGCATCTGGAGCCGAAAACTCTCGAAGGAGGCGGCTCCAAATCCGGGGTGCAAACCGAATCCGACGTGCGCGGTCAGATCCGTCTCGTAATTTTGGAACTCGAACAGGACAGTCACCTTGTTTAGCTCGAGCGTATAGGTCAGATCGACACCGACCTTCAGCGGATATTCCCACGGCGAAAAGTCCGCAGGCGTGATCCGATATTTCAATGATGCGCCGCTTCCTCCGAGCGCGGCTCCGGCGAAATGCCAGATTTTGGAGCGCAGAAAGCCGTGATTGCCTCCCTTGATCTCGTGGCCGCGATAAAAACTGTGGCCGTCCTTGAGCCGGTGAAGATAATAGCCCATTACGGTGGCATGGTTGGCCCAGCCGCGGGAAGGCTGCGACAGATCGTTATCGCGATACAGAAAGCCGGTCCATTGGCCGGCTTCATTGATTCGCGCGAGACTGATCAACTCCGCGCCCAGGCGCGAAACCACGATCCGCAGCCCGTTCTCCTCGTCCGTGAGTATGTCGAGGCGTTTGCCTTCCCGATCGTCTTCGCTGTGCGAAAACTTCATTGTCTTTTGGCCGTAACATCGCGGGACTGCCGCAGCCCAGGCCAGGTTGCAAAGGGCGACAGCAGCAGCCACCCGATCCGCTTACGGAAACAGGCCGCGCATTTTTTTAGCCCGAAGCACCCGTTCAACGCCGATGGCCATGGCCGCGGTCCGATGCGAAATCTTGTGAGATTTGGCTCTGCGAATCACCTGGGAGAATGAATGCTCCAGAATGCGGAAAAGTTTGTCGGTCACTTCCATCTCCGACCAGAGATAGGATTGCAATCCCTGGACCCATTCAAAATAGGAGACGATGACGCCGCCGGCGTTGCACAAGATGTCGGGAATGACAAACACTTCATCCCAGCGTTTCTCCAGAATCAAATCGGCTTCGGGTGTGGTGGGGCCATTGGCCGCTTCGGCCAGGATGCGGCATTTGAGTTGCCCGGCGTTTTTGCCGTTGATAACGCGATCGACCGCCGCCGGGACCAAAATGTCGCATGGCAGAGTAAGAAATTCATCGGGCGCCACTCGCTCGCCTCCGCAGAATTCGCGAAGGTTACCTTTTTTGATCACGTGCTGTTCGGCCGCTTTGACGTCAATTCCCTTGGGATTGTAGAGGGCCACGTGCGCATCACTGATGCCCACCACTTTTACGCCGCTCTTGTAAGCCAGCGACAGCGCCGCGACCGATCCGACGTTGCCAAACCCCTGCACGATCGCGGTGCATTTTTCGGGGTCCAACTTCAAAATGTTCATGGCGCGTTCAATCAGGTAAACGACGCCGCGCCCGGTGGCTTCGCGGCGCCCTTCGGTTCCGCCGAGCGCTACAGGCTTGCCAGTCACAATTTCGCTGACGCAATAGCCCTGGTGCACCGAATAGGTGTCCATGAACCAGGCCATCACCTGCTCGTTGGTGCCCATGTCGGGTCCCATGATGTCGGTATGCGGACCGACAAAGGGAATCATTTCCTGCATGTAACGGCGGGAAACGGCTTCCAGCTCCGTGCGCGACAATTTGGTGGGATCGACTGAAACTCCGCCTTTGGCGCCGCCGTACGGCAAATTGTTCAGGGCGCATTTCCAGCTCATCCACATGGCGAGCGCCGCCGTTTCGCCCATCGAGAGCGAGGGCGCGAACCGGGTACCGCCCTTGGTGGGACCAAGGGTCAAATGATGCTGGACGCGATACCCCTGGAAAGTGCGTGTGCTGCCGTCATCCATGTGCACCGGAAGCGTAACGGCAATGGCCCGCTTGGGGTACATGAGCCGGTCGCGATCATTGCGATCGATGTTGAGATAATCGGCGATGACCTGGAACTGGTCGCAGGCCATCTTGAACGTTGGATCGTCTTCGTAAATGGTCATGAGAATCTGGGTCCCGTCCCGGGACAAAATGCAGATTTGCTATTTGCGCCGGGGTAGCAGCGGCGTCAAATCGAAACCGGCATGGGGATTTTGCGCGGATTTTGCGGCGGGCGACGATGGAATTACCGAGCCGGGTGGCCACATCGACAACTCGCCGTGCTGATCGTAGCATGCATTGAATCTTGTAAGCACGATGAAAATTGAAACTCTGGCAGTCCACGCAGGGCACGGCATCGATCCGGCGACAGGCGCCGTTTCGTCTCCCATCTACCTTTCTACCACGTTTGAGCGCGATCCGGACGGCGCGTATTCGCGCGGCTTTATGTACTCGCGCAACAACAACCCGAATCGGCAGGCGCTCGAACAGGGAATCGCTGCCCTGGAAGGCGGCGTGAACGCAGCGGCATTTGCCTCGGGCACCGGAGCGAGCATGGCCATTTTCCAGGCACTGGCCCCGGGTGACCACGTGCTCGCGCACGTGGATGCCTACTACGGCACCACACGGTTGCTGCGGGAAATTTTTCTGCGCTGGGGGCTGCAAGCCGATTTCGTGGACATGAGCGACCTCGCCGCGGTGCGGAAGGCATTGCGCCCAAACACGCGGATGGCGTGGGCCGAGACGCCATCCAATCCGCTGCTGAAAATCGTCGATCTGCGCGCGGTTGCAAAAATCGCGCACGACGCCGGGGTCACCTTTGTTTGCGATAACACCTGGGCGCCTCTCCTGCAGCGTCCGTTTGACCTGGGCGCGGATTTGATCTTGCACTCCACCACCAAATATTTTGGCGGCCACTGCGATGTGCTGGGCGGCATTGTAGTGACTAAAACCGAAAACGATTTGTTCCAGCGGATCCGCAGAACGCAATACGAAGGCGGCGCCGTCCCCTCGCCCTTTGACTGCTGGTTGATCCTGCGCGGCATGCGCACGCTGCCCTGGCGAATGCGCGCGCACTCGCACAACGCAATGAAGGTCGCCGATTTTCTCGCGCAACATCCGAAAGTTGAGCGCGTGCACTATCCGGGATTGAAGTCGCACCCCGGCCATGAGATCGCTGCGCGACAAATGTCGCAGTTCGGCGGGATGCTTTCCTTCGAGGTCAAAGGCGGAGGCGCCGCGGCCATGGCCGTGGCTGCCGGCACGAAAATTTTCACTCGCGCCACGAGCCTGGGGGGCGTCGAAAGCCTGATCGAACATCGGGCGTCGATTGAAGGGCCGGGCACAACATCGCCGGAAAACCTTTTGCGACTGTCGATCGGGTTGGAAAATGCCGACGACCTGATCGAAGACCTCGACCAGGCGCTGCGCTGAACCGTCTGCACTGCGAAGAATCGCTAAGAATTCGGGCGCCGCCGCGGCCTGGCCGCCAAGCCCGCTACCACGCTAGGGACGACGGATTTTTCTCCGGAAAATATCCACGATGTCGTGCACCTCGTGCACGCGCAGCCAGTACGCGCTGCTGAAAAATACGGCGCCTGCGAGCGCAATGGTCAGGAGCAGTTCGCACAGCTTTGGGAAAAATCGCAGCTGCATCCAGCGATCGAGCCACCAATGATTGGCGCCCTGGCAAACCAGCGCCAGCAGAGCGCCGGCCACGCAAATTTTGCCGAGACTCAGGAGCAATTGGCGCGTCTCCAATGTGCGGGAATACCGGCGCATGAGCGCGTAGAGCAAAACGAAATTGAGCGTCGCCACGAGACTGGTGGAAAGAGCCAGGCCGCGGTGTCCCCATCCGAGCCGGAAAGTGAAAAGCCAGTTCAGAAAAAGGTTCGCCCCGATGGCGACAAAACTGATGATCATCGGGATGTTGCGCTGGCCGATGGCGTAAAACGCCGGAGTTAACACCTTCAACGCGGCGTAGGAAACCAGGCCCACGGCATAAAACTGCAGGGCGGCGGCAGTCTGGCGAGTCATCTCGGCGTCGAACCGGCCGTGTTGATAAATCACGCTGATGATTGGCGACGCCAGCATCGCCAGGCCAATTGCCGAAGGCACCGTGAGCAAAAACGCCAGCCGAATGCCGCGGGCGAGAATGGCGCGAAACTCGCCCATGTTGCCAATGGCCGCGCTTTTCGAAACCAGCGGAAGCGTGACGGTGCCGATCGCCACACCGAAAATTCCCAGCGGCAACTGCATCAGGCGAAACGCAATGTTTAACCAGCTTACCGGGCCATTGCCGAGGCTGGCGGCGAACCCGCTGTTGATGAGCACGTTTACCTGCACTGCGCTGGCTGCGATCACCGCAGGTCCCATCAACAGCAGCACGGTGCGAACGCCTTCGTCGCGCCATTGAAAATCGGGGTGATACCTGTAGCCGACACGCCAGAGAGAGGGAAATTGCCCCAGCAATTGCCAGGCGCCGCCAACCAGGGTGCCGATTGCCAGTCCTGTCAGGGAACGGGCGCCAAAATGCGGATCGATCCACCAACCAATGCCTACGCCGGCGATGATCGAGCCGAGGTTAAAATAGCTCGACGCCATGGCAGGCGGACCGAACACATGTTTGGCGTTCAGCATTCCCATTACCAGCGCCGCGAGCGATACCAGCAGCATGAACGGCCACATGATGCGGGTGAGCAGAATGGTCAGCGCCGTTTTGTCCGGCGACCAGCTGCCCCAGGTTAAAAGCTCCACCAGTTGCGGCGCAAACACGATGCCCAGCAGCGTCACCGCGCTCATGAACACAGCCGTGAGAGTGGCCACTTTGTTCGCCAGGCGCCAGGCCGGGGGATCGCCTTCCACGGCGATCTTTTTGGAAAATGTAGTGATGAACGCTGTCGAAAGCGCCCCCTCGGCAAACAAATCACGCAGCAGGTTGGGCAACCGAAACGCCATCAGAAACGCGTCGAGATTTCTCCCCGCGCCGAACAGACCGGCAAAGATCATTTCCCGAATCAAGCCGAGCAGCCGACTGCATAGAACAGCAATGCCCACAACACCCGCCGCGCGCGTGCTTGCCTGCCGATCCTCCAGATGAGCCATCGGCGAACAAACAACAGCCTTCTCCAATTCCCGAAAAGAAAAAAGTAAGGGCCCGACCGGCGTCGGATCGCATTGTCCAGACTTGGAGTCCGGCGCGAAATGCGATCCTGCTTCCCCGTTTTTGCCGGCGTTCGGCGGGAGGAAATCTCAGGCTGCTACGGAAGCTGTTCGATTTTGTAACCGCGCGCCTTCAACAACGCCAGTAAACCATTGGGGCCGCCCATGTGCCCCGCGCCAACGACGACGAAATACGTTTTGCCGCTGCGCAAATAACCTTCGATCTTCGGAAGCCAGTTGCGATTGCGGATGTCAATGAGGCGTTGCCCCAGCGCTGGGACTTCGCGAAACGATTCCTGGAGCATTCGAGTGAGCGCCTCGGCGTCGCCCCGTCGCCACGCGTTGATCAGTCTCGCGCCGGCCGGATCCTCACGGCTGGCGTTGATGAACAGGATCAACAAGAGCGCTTCCGCCTCGCGGTCGTTCAGGTTCACAAAAAAGGCGTTGTGTTCAGCGGGACTTTCCAGGCCGAAGACCGGCTTGGAAGCGGCCCGGGCGCGTGATGCCAGATAGCGTTCCACGCCCAACTTGAGATATTCGCTTGAGGGAGAGGCCAGCATCAGATTGATAAGCCATGGTCGGTACTTATTGAATTTCGTTTCCGGCACGCCGAGCAGGGCAAAAAAACGCCGCAAATAATTGTAGGTGCGGGGATCGACGTGGTTTTTCAGGTTATCGCCTTTGGGATAGGTTCCCGCCCGCAGTAATTCTTTTGCGCTTTGCTCCGACTTGGCGGGATCTTCTTCAAAAACCAGCCGGGAACAGGCGCGAAGCGCCACGTCGAAGGCCGAGGGCAGCGGATAATCGCTGCTGCGCAACGCATGCACCGAGCCGCCAAGATACAGCACGTGGCCGGACGAGTCGGTCACTTTCCAGACGCACGACCGGCCAAAGGCGGGTCGCGCAGCCAGAAAACCAAACAGGATAACAACAGCGAACCAGCGTGAGACCAGCAATTTCAAGTTGCGAAATTTTTCCGGCGCTCCTACCAGGGACTGCCGGGAAAGGCAAGCCTTGTTTTTACTTGGATTCCGTGCCAGGGCTTGCCTACACTCCACAGCCGTGAACCCAACCATTCGACTGGCGGCGTACTGGCTGGCTTTGGCGCTGAGCGCGGCTTCCGCCGCCGAAGATGTGTCCGTTGATCGCTTGCTCAAGAAGCTGCCGCCACCGGAGAAACTGATCAAAAGAGCAGCGCCGCAAACTTCTCTGCCGGCAGATCCCGCTCTCAGAGATTCGCTTTTTGCGTCGGGATTCGCAGCGGCAAAGCGTGGGAATTTGCCGGCGGCGCGATCTTATTTCCGCAAGCTGGCCGATAAATATCCTCGTAGCGAGAATGCCGCGCTGTTGTGGGGCTACATCGCGTACCATATGGGTTACCGTGCGGAGGCTGCAGGCGCCGTTCGAAAGGCCCTGGCTTTGGCGCCGCGCGATCCCTATGCCTGGCTGGATCTGGCTGTCGTAGAAAATTCCATGGGTCACACCGCAACCGCACTAGACGCCCTCGCAAGGGCGGCTCAGATGTTGCCAAACGATGGAGAGATCGCGGCGGCGCTGGGGTTCAGTTACATTAATTTGAACAAGGCTGCCCAGGCCATCTCTCCGCTCCGACGCGCCGCAAGATTGCTTCCCCAGGATTATCTTGTGCAATCGCAACTGGGATATTGCCTGCTTGTCACAGGGCAGCACGACGCCGCGGTGGAATATTTGCGCAGAGGCGCAAGCCTCAAGCCGGCTTATGGTCCGGTGTGGGAACATCTTGGGGTTGCTTATCAAAAGCAAGGACGCCACCTGGAGGCTGTGCGCGCGCTTGAAAAAGCTACGCGTCTGCTGCCATCGTCGCCGCTGGCATGGAAACACCTCGCTGAGGCTTATCAGGCCACCGGTCGCAGCGCGCAAGCTCAGCGCGCGGCGGCGCGAGCCCAACGCCTGAGCGGCGGCGCACTCAAAGCCAATAAGAAAAAGGTGTAGCCAGCCAGAGCCCCAAGCCACCCTGCCGCAGCGGCTCTATTTTAAAAACAGGTCCATTCCATCGAGATCAATAATGGCCTGACTGTTGTAAAGCGTGTCCAGACCGAGTATCCCGCTGATTTTTGTGCCCCCCTGCCACAACACAAAATATGGAAGCCCGGCCACGCCAAATTTCTTCGCAGACACCTTGAACCGGCCGATCTTCAGGTCGTCGATATTTGCGACCCGGATTTTCCTTTCCACACGATTGGGAAAACGCGCAACCAGCCGCGTCGGCTCGGAGGGAATGTGCAGCGACTCGATGAAACTTTCATCGAACGTGGTGACAAACGCGCCGGTGTCCACCGCCAGTCGTCCGATCCTGCCATTAACGGAGCACGGCACCGTGAGCGCGCCGTTTTGCGCGCGATCAAGAGGCACTCTCACGAAATTTTCCGATCCAGCGATCGCCGCAAGGTTGGTTCGGCGCCTTTGATCGACCTTAAAGAAAACCAGTCGGCTCCGGCAGTTTATGACCGCTTTGTGCCGCAAAAGAATGTCCAGTCCAAGCACACCATCGACGTGGCTGCGTTCTGCTCCAGAACGCGACGGATTGCGCAGGACGATCAGGTTGCTCCCAAAATTCATGTCACCTGCGGTCACGCTGTCCGCGTAGCCCACGGGCAACAGCTGGCCTTGAATCTCAGTAAAGCGGATGTAATAGAGGCCCCGTTGCGAGGGCCGCAGGCCCAGCGACTGCGCAACGTCAGCATCAAGCATGAGCTGATTCGACCCGGTATCCACCAGCAGATTCACCAGCTGTCCGTTGATGCGCACGAACATGATCATCTTGTTAAGCGGCGTGTAGTGAACAGGCACGGCTTTGTAACCGACAAGCGCGATGCGTGGAGCGCTGTCGCGCGCCGCGAAAACCGGCGCCGACGTAAATCCCAGACCGACAGCCAAAGCCAACGCCGCCGGAGGCGAAGCGGAAATCTTTTTTGCAATTTTGATGATTGAGCCTTTGCTGCCTGCCGTTGCCAATCGGTGCAACGCTCGCGGTTTTCGCAGGCGGAATAACTGCCTCACAAGCCCGTCGGGCAATCGATGAATGTGCACGGAATTTTGAATCGCCTTGCCAGATGCCCGGCCAGCGCTTTTACGCCGAAGACTTCCGTCGCATAATGCCCTCCCAGAACAAGGTTGATTCGCAGTTCCTCAGCGGCCACGGCGGCCCAGTGCGGCGCTTCCCCGGTAATGAAAGTGTCAATATTTTCCCGGGCGACCCGGTAAATTTCTGAGCCCGCGCCGCCGGTTATGATTGCGATCGCGCGCAACGTTTCGGGACCGCGACCTGCGAGCTTTACCGGGCCGCCTAGGGCGCGCTCAAGCCGGCGAATCAACTCCCTGCGAGCCATCGCGACGCGCGCCTTGAGTCCGATGGGTTGACCTTTCACGTCCAAAAATCGCCGCACCGATCTCACTCCCAGAGCGGAGGCAAGCCGGGCGTTGTTGCCGACTTTTGGATGCAGATCCAAAGGGAGATGCGCGCTGTAAAGCGCAATGTCGTTGTCGAGTGCCAGCTTTAGCTGTCTGCGAAACGCCCCCGCGACAGGCTGCAGCCCCGCCCAGAACAGCCCATGATGCACAAGCAGAAAATTCACCTTTCTTTTTGCAGCCTCGGCCAAAACGCGAGTGGAAACATCCACAGCGGCGCCGATTGAAGTCACCGTCCCGGAATTTTCAATCTGCAGACCGTTGAGCGCATTATCCCAATCGTGCACTTCTTCGATACGCAGGAAGTCATCCGTGTACTGCACAATCTCACAAAGGGAAGCCATGACCGAGACCCTGGTGCTAAACGAAGTTGACTTACCGAAGCCACAACGTCACGAAAATTTCACCCGCGCCCATTCGGCTGTGACAGAGCTTGTTTACTCGGCAACGCGAACAGCGAAGATCGCCAATGGCTGATCGATTCCGCGAACCTCCTGGGGCGGCAACGCTTCGAAAAGGAACGAATCGCCGGCGCGCTGTCGCACCGAGGCCGTGACCAGCAACGGCCTGTTAACGGTTTTAGTCAGGGTTTGCACACGCGCGGCGATGTTCACCGTATTCCCAATGGCGGTGAACTCGAGGCGTTGCGGCGAGCCGATGCTTCCCACAATCGCCGGACCGCAATGGATGCCGATTCCAATCCGGATGGGGGCGCGGCCTTTGTTTGCCAGTTCTTGATTCAGCGTTTTGAGCGCGCTCAATATGTCGCGACCAGCGGCCACGGCCTCCCGCGCGTGATCCCGATCGGAATCGCCCGCGCCAAAAAGCGCCATGAATCCGTCCCCCAGATATTTGTTTACCAATCCCCGATGTTCCTCCTCCACCACGCGCACCGTCACCCGAAAAAAATCGTTCATCACTTCCACCACTTCCGCCGGCGGCGACACGCTGGTCCGCGCGGTCCAGGAACGCATATCCACAAACATGACGCTGATCTCTTCTTCCACGCCGCTCAATCCCGGATCGCGCGCGAGGATTTGTTCCGCCGCGCGTTTGCCCACGTGCAAGCCGAATGTTTGACGCAACTTCTCTCTGTCCCGGAGCTGGCGCACCATCTGGTCAAACTCGCCAAGCAACCGTCCAAATTCATCGGCGCGTCCGGCTGCCGCGGAAGCAAGCTCCACACTCAAATCTCCCTGCGAAACTGCCCCTGACGCGGCGCGAAGTTGATCAAGCGGCCTGGCTACCAATCGACTGATCATGAGCGCTGTAAAAAGTCCGAACGCAATTCCAGTCATCCCCACAAACACAGCGAACCATGTGGCATCCATCGATGCCGAATGCGGCGCAAACATCAGCAGCAAAAGCGACGCAATCGGGCACACCGACGCCGACACGGCCCATAAGATGCCGCGTCCCCGCACCGAAAGCGTGAACACATTCGGCGTCAGATCGGCGCGCTCGCCTCGAAAGAAAACCGGGAACAGGCTCCAGTGGCTCGCCAGTTCCACCAGAAAAATCGAATGCGTAACGGCGATAAAACCGGAAATGCAAAATGAGACCGGCAAATGCCAGAGCAACCGCGGATCGAGCGGATCTTGTATCTGAAGAAGGGCGCCGATAAAAATCGGGATGCACAAAAACCAGGCAACACCGCAAATGAGCGCGGCAAACCAGGGCAAATGAATGAGGCGCCGGCGCGCTTTCGCCAGCGAAAGCGCATCCACCGGCGCGCCCGCCCGAAGGCGGCGATACAATGCGCGAAAGGAAAAAATTCGTTGCAGCCACACAAAGACGCCGATCGGGTAAACGACGCTGTTGTAAACCACGACCGTTTGGAAAAAGCGGCGCTTTAAATCCGGGGAACTCAGCAACGGCTCGATGATCGCGGCGTTGTACCAGATGTTGAATGCGCTGCCGAGAATTTGCGGAATAACGGGCGCAAGCGCAGTGAGCAAAAGACCATAGCGTTCGCGCGGCCTCCCTTTCTCAGGTTCCACATCCACAAAATGCATCTTCACGCGCGCGCTCCCAAATCCCAAGTCTCAACGTCGCCCCGCTCGGGGCCGAAATTTTTTCAATTTTGCTCTCTCCTCCTCTCGAACCGCCGGGTGTTGAATTTGCAATCACTCTCGCGGCAGCGTCCACGGAGAAAAGTAATCCAGCACGATCAGGCGCCCGCAAGCCGCTCGCCGGCATTCCCGCCGAACTCGAGCGAAATCGGTGAGCGGACCGAATTGAAATCCGCGACTCAAAGGCAGAAAGAAATTGTCCTGATGGCTGGGCAAGAAATAACGCGGCTGTAAACGGCTCAGAGCAGCGCCCAGTCGCGCGCGGGAATCGGGAAGCGCAACGCCCAGGATCGCAAGATCCACGCGCTCTTCGGGCGGCATCTGCGCAGGGGTTCCGCCCGAATCGATGTAGATCCGCCGGCCGCAAGCTTCGATGAGAAATGCCAGTGGTTCACCGCACACCCAGTCTGCCGCCCGTCGCGGAGGATGCGACGCAATCTGTCCGTCAAAAGGGACGCTGCCAAACAATCGATCGTGCGCGGCGGGCGCCACTCGAATTTTCCACGGACCGATTCGGCGCGAGTCACCCGCAGTCACCGCATCGAAAACCTTTTCTCTCGCTCTGCCAGAGAGGCGGCCCGGTCTGGCGCCGGCGCCGGCGCTCTTCCGGACAAGATCAATGCTGGTAGGCGAAGCGATGAGACGAGCTCCTGTGCTGGCCATCACAACGGGCACGTCGAGCAAATGATCAAAATGCCCGTGCGTAACCAGGATCGCATCCACTCGCGGCGCAAGGTGTTTTAACCCTTCCTGAATGCGGGCCGAGTCCGGTTGCAGGCGCAACCCGAGCGCAATGGACCCCAAGCCCACTCGCGAGAAGTACGGATCGACGAGCAGGGCGTGACCGTCGCATTCGAATTGGTAACCGTTCGTGCCGACGTAAGTCACGCGCACTCCGCCTGGCGGCGTCGAGCTCGCGTCGCGCACAACGAATTCAGCGCAGGAATTCAGGCCCGCCGCAAAAGCCTGCGCAGACAGCCCAATTACGGCAAAGAGCACGCTCTTCATCCAGAAGGCTGGTTTACACCGTGTTGGCGACGTCACGGGAGATTCCGGACGCGCGCCCAATTTCGCCAGGCGACGCCGGCGACAACGAGTTTGCTTGACGAATTTCGCGCGGCTTGTGACTGTCAATGATCGCAATGAACGTTGAATATACCGATGCGCCGCCGACCGAGCCGCCTCCAACAGCGGGCGATCAGATGCCATGTCCATACTGTGGGCATCTGCTGCCAAAAGAAGCGCAAAAATGCGATCGCTGCGACTGGACCCGTTCGGCGACGCAGACCGCTGAGGCACAAGCCAGCGACGCCATCGCAGTCATCTTCAGCATCATCCCGGGGTTAGGCCACATTTACAAGGGACATTTGCTGGCCGGAATTCTCTGGATGCTCGGCGCGATTCCGGTGGGCATTTTTGTGTTTCTTGCCGCCTTCGCCTCTGCCGGCTGGGGCTTGGGCCTGTTTTTCTTTTACCTTGGCGCGGTGATGCTTCACGCCTATGCGGTGCCCGACCGCGTAGCGCCGCCAAAGGAAGACGAAGGCGAAGAGTACTAAAGGGCAATTGGCGGTCGAGCCCTTCGATTATTCTCCGATAAACCAGGTCAGCCTGCCCTCGCATGGGTTCACGTGCGAGGCAGGCAATTGCGGGTCGCCGTCGAGCGCGCGTTTGAGGATGGCAGCCTTGTCAGCCGCCTGCACCAAAAAACAAACGTGCCGGGCATGATTGATCAGCGGATAGGTGAACGTTAATCGCCAGGCGTTGAGTCTGGGAACGAAATTGGCTGTTACACGCCGCGTCATTTCGCGCAGCGCCGCCGTCCCGGGAAAGAGCGACGCGGTGTGGCCATCCTCGCCCAGACCGAGCAGGATGAGATCGTGCTGATAGATCGGTTCGCCGCGCTGCGCGCTTAAAAGATCGAGTCGCTCCTCGTATTCGCGCGCGGCAACTTGCGGGTCGATCTCGCCCCGCAGCCGCAGGATTGATTGATCCGGAACAGCCGCAGGCGCCAGGAGCGTCTCGCGAGCCATTCTGAAATTGCTCTGGCCATCATCGGGCGGCACACAACGCTCATCGCTGAAGGTGATGCGGCATTTCTGCCACGGCAGATCGCGCCCCACTATGGCCAATTGCATGTAAACGGGCGCCGGCGTGTGCCCGCCTGAAAGCGCAATCCGAAACTCGTCACGCTCGCCAATAGCCTCGCGGGCCTGCTGCAGGATGAAAGCGGCCGCGTCCGCTGCGAAGTTTTTTGTTCTAATAATTTGCACTTGCGACTTCATCTGCGGCCGACTGAGCAGGGAATTTCACCGCACGATGCTGTTTCGTTCTGATTCGGCGCGCGCACTTCTTTCTCTTACAGCGCGCAATGAGACTGGCCTCGCTTTGCCAGATAACGCTGATGATATTCTTCGGCGCGCCAGAATTTCGGCGCCGGCTCGATCTGGGTCACAACAGGCCGTTTGAAGCGACCGCTCCTCTGCAGTTTTTCCTTCGAAGCCCTAGCCGCGGCTTCCTGCTGTGGTGAATGATAAAAGATCACGGAGCGATACTGCGTGCCGACATCCGGCCCCTGTCGATTCAAGGTCGTAGGATCATGGCTCGACCAGAAAACATCCAACAGCTGGTCGTACGTGATTTGCGATGGATCAAATTCGATCTCGACAACTTCGGCGTGACCGGTCTTGTCTGTGCAAACCTCTTCGTAGGTGGGATTCTCCGTTGTGCCGCCGGCATATCCCACAGCGGTGGATAATACGCCCTTTAAATTGCGAAACGTTTCTTCCACGCCCCAGAAACAGCCTGCGCCAAAGGTCGCTTTTTCGCTCGCCATCATTGCACCATGAAACAGAAGCGGCCTTTGCGCAACCCGCGCGGAGGGAATTGTCGCCGCGTTCCGGCATCGGGATACGCCGCGGCGGAGCACTAACGAACAGGAGCGCCCCCACGGCCCGGCTTCGCCGACCATTGAACGGAATTTGTATTTACGCTGCTTCGTCGTTTCGTAGAGATTGCGCTGCCATGATTTTTGAAGTTCGTCGCGCGATCAAAAGCGATCATCCCAGTTTGCCCGGTCACTTTCCCGGAGCGCCGCTTGTGCCGGGAGTGGTAATTCTCGACGAAGTTCTGGATGCGTTGACCGAGCGCTTCCCGGAGCGCGAGCTGACCGCCATACGAACAGTGAAATTTCTTGCGCCCCTCAAGCCGGAGCAGCCGTTTGCCATTCGGTTCGCTCCAACCCGGGAGGATTCGGACCAAATTAAGTTTTGCTGCTACATCGAAGAGCGCGTGATAGTCGAAGGTTTGTTGGAAGCCGGCTTCGCGACACAATGAAATGGCTGCACAAAATGAAATCGTAAACGTGTCGGAATCCGACGCCCAGGCGATGGCGGTTCGGCCAAGCGATCCGCGTCTAGCCAAGTGGCTCGACGGTTATCCGGCGGAGGTATTCGACGAGCGACTTTACCAAAGCATCGAGCTGATTGAACGCTACAGCACGGAGCTGGCGGTCGATCTGGCAGAGCGGTTGAATCTGCTGGAGCATCTAAAGGCATGGCATTCATTGGACGATCTGTGCCGCCTTCTCGCTTTTCAGCCGCGTTTCAAACCTGCGCTAAACTGGATTCTTGAGCGGCTCGTCCAAACCGGCTGTGCGGAGGGACGGGCCGACTCGGGCATTCGCCTGTATCGATTGTGTCGCGCGCCGAAGGGAACGGCGCTGGCAGGTTTGCGCGCCGCGGCCGCGCGAGTGGATCCCGCCAACGCGGCGACGCTGGACCTTCTGGATTTTGCGGCCAACCTTTATCCGGCCGTAGCCAAGGACCCACAAGGCAGCGATCAGAACTTGTTGGGACCCGAAGGAGTCAAGCTTTGGTTAGACTATTTCAGCAACGACAATCGCACTTACGCGGTGAACAACTGGGTGGGCGCGGTGTTGGCGGCCAATCGGCTGGCGGGCCGGCGCACGGTTCGGATTTTGGAGGTAGGCGCCGGGGCGGGCAGCGCCACCGAAGTGCTGCTGCGAATATTGGCTGATCGCGGTCTTTTGCCCCGCGTTGAGCGATATCTCGTGACCGAGCCCAACGGGTTTTTTCGGCGCCATGCGCAACGGAAACTGTCGTGCCAATATGGCAATCTCCCTTTGGAATGGGCGGCGCTGAACCTGGATCTGCCCTGGAACGTCCAGGGTATTGGGGCCGCCGAGTTTGACCTGGTTTACGGTGTCAACGTGATGCATATCGCCAGAAATTTGTTGTTCAGCCTGAATCAGGCTCGGCTTGCTTTGGCAGCCGGGGGCTGGTTGGTGATCGGCGAATGTCTGCGCCCGTACTGCAACCAGCCGATCTATCCGGAATTCATGTTCCAAATTCTGCAGAGCTTCACTGACGTGGAGACCGATCCGGAAATCCGCCCCAATCCCGGTTTCCTCACCGCAGAGCAGTGGCTGCTGGCAGTTGCGCGCGCCGGCTTTATCCATGCAGAAGTCGCGCCGAATATTGAGCGTATTCGCGAGATTTATCCGCATTTTTTCACGGGCGCGATCTGCGGGCAAACCTCGCGAACTGAGCAATGACGCTGGTGACGAGAGCCCCGGAGCGCTGGGCCGCTCTGCCGGAGCGGGGCACGCCTGCTTCGCTTCGCATAATCGGCTGGATCGCAGTTCGCATCGGCCGTCGGGTGGCGAGATTTCTCCTGTATCCTGTTACGCTTTATTTTCTTGCCACGGCTCGCGCCGCGCGCCGAGCCTCGCGCGATTATTGGAGACGCTTGAGGGGCGGCGCCATCTCTTGGAGGCATCTATTCCGCCATTTTCACTGTTTTGCCGCCACCATTCTCGACCGCGTTTATCTGCTGCGCGGCGAGTTCGATCGATTTGCGATCACTGTTCATGGAAGGGAAATTTTGCAAAATTGCATCGGCAGCGGCCGTGGCGGCATTCTTCTGGGATCGCACCTGGGCAACTTCGAAGTGTTACGGGCGCTGGGCGTGATGGAACAGCGTTTTCCGCTTAAGGTGTTGATGGACACGGCGCACAACCAAAATATCACGCGCTTTTTCGACGCGTTGAACCCCGCGATAGCCAGCACCGTGATCGTTCCGGATCGGCCGGATTCGCTGCTAAAAGTCAGGGAGAGCCTGGACGCGGGATTTTTTATCGGCATGCTCGGCGATCGGGTGGCCGGCGCCGATAAAACCACACGGTGCCGATTCCTGAACGATTACGCCAGATTTCCGGCGGGTCCCATTTTGCTGGCTGCCATGATGCGCTGTCCCGTGATTCTCTTTTTCGGTCTCTACCGGGGCGGCAACCGGTACGAAATCCACTTCGAACATTTTGCGGACGAGATTGCTCTGGAGCGAGACCATCGTGCCGCGGAAACTCAACGCTGGATGCAACGCTACGTGGAGCGTCTGGAGCATTATGCGCGCATTGCGCCTTACAACTGGTTTAACTTTTATCCGTTTTGGGAATGACTCAGCAGAACATTCGGTATGGCCGGCAAATTGCCTGTTAAGAAAGCGGAAATTCGGACTCTGATCCCCCACTCCGGTTTGATGTGTCTGCTGGATGAGGTCGTGCAATGGGATGATCAGTTTGTTGTCTGTCTCACACAAACGCATCGCGACCCGGCCAATCCGTTGCGTCGCGGCGGACGCCTGTCCGCCGTACACGCTTTCGAGTATGGCGCGCAAGCCGCTGCCGTCCATGGCGGTTTGCGCGCCCGTGCAATGGGAACAACACCCGAGCAGGGTTACCTGGCGGCGGTACGAGATGGACGCCTCTACGTGAGGCGCCTGGACCAAATCCATCTGCCGCTGCGCATCTGCGCGACGCGTCTGTTTGGTGATCGTGCGAATACCGTCTACGAATGTTTTATCTCTGCGGCCTCGGCGCCGGTGGCGGAAGGACGGGTTATCATCGTTGAAAGCGATTCGGTCGCGGCCGGCACAAGGCTGGTTCACAGGCGCGCCTGACGCGCAGCCACTGCCATTGGGGCGGCAAACCGATTCACATCACAATGCCGCCATCGACACACAACACCTGGCCGGTTATGTAGCCGGCCTCGGCCGATGCCAGAAACGATACGGCCGCTGCGATTTCTTCCGGCGTGCCGGTTCTGCCGATGGGGATCTTGCTTTGAATCGCCTCCTTCACTTCATCGGAAAGCCCGGAAGTCATGTCGGTGAGCACGAAACCCGGCGCCACTGCATTCACGGTGATGTTGCGCGCGGCCAGCTCGCGAGCCAGCGCCTTGGTAAACCCGATCAAGCCCGCTTTGCTCGCCGCGTAATTGGTCTGGCCGGCGTTGCCCATCAGGCCAATCACCGAACTGATATTGATGATTCGTCCGCTGCGCTGTTTAATCATGGCGCGAATGATCGACTGAGTAAAACTAAACGCGCCGCGAAGATTCGTGTGGATGACCGCGTCCCAGTCCTCGACGGGCATCCGCATGGCGAGCGCGTCGCGAGTCATTCCAGCGTTATTGACCAGCACGTCAACCCGCCCAAACTGCGCCAGAATCTCGGCGCCGGTTTTTTGCACCGCGCCATGGTCTGCGACGTTGACGGCATAAGCCTGCGCCGCCGCGGCGCGGATCGAATTGATTTCGTCTGCGACCTTTTTCGCGTTTGTTTCCGTGCGACTGACACAGGCCACGCGCGCCCCTTCCCGAGCGAGGCGTACCGCTATGGCGCGCCCAATTCCTCTGCCCGCTCCAGTGACAATTGCCACCTGACCTTCAAAACGCCTCAGAGTATCCATCTTAATTTCGAGTAACCTGACGAGAGAATAACGACCCGCGTCGGGCGGTGTCGAGGACAGCTTTAGCGACAGCCGGCCGATGAACAAGCGCGTGCAACAACTGTTTGACCTTTGCGAACGCGCCGCAGCGGCCCGCGCCTATTCCACACCGCCGTAGCGGCGCTGACGGCGCCCGAACTCTTCCACAGCGGCGAAAAGATCGTCTTTTTTAAAATCCGGCCACAACTTCGGCGTGACGTACATTTCGGTGTAGGACGTCTGCCAGAGAAGAAAGTTCGACAGTCGCATCTCGCCGGAGGTGCGGATGAGCAGGTCGGGGTCGGGATAATAGCGTGTATAAAGGTGTTTGCTGAACATCTCCACGTCGATCATTGCCTTGTCGATGTGGCCCAGCTCGATTGCCCGCAGCAGGCTTTTAATGCCGTCAATGATTTCCAGCCTCCCGCCGTAACTGAGCGCGAGGATAAGGGTCAAGCCAGTGTTTCCCGAGGTTTGTTCGATGCTTTTATGCAGTTGTTCCTGAGAACTCGCCGGCAGATCCGTCAGCCGCCCGATCGCCTGAAGACGCACATTTTTCTCGATCAATTCCGGGGTCTTTTCCCTGAGAAATTTTTCCAGCAATCCCATCAGCGCGTGCACTTCGGTCTTGGGGCGCTGCCAGTTTTCTGCCGAAAACGCATAGAGAGTCAGGTATTCCACCTTTAACTCGGCGCAGCCTTCCACGCATTCCCGCACCGCCTCCGCTCCGGCTTCGTGCCCCTTGATGCGCGGCAAGCCCCGCGCCTTTGCCCATCGGCCGTTGCCATCCATGATGATGGCGATATGGCGCGGTATGGCTTTGATGTTCGCAGACATTTGTACGGCGTGTAACTTCTGAATTTATTGGCTGCAGGCAAACAGCACAGAGCCAACCGCCGCCACGACCAAGGACAGTTTACCTTCGGCGCGAAAGCCGGAGTTTCACAAGACGATTGTTTCGCCGCGGCCGGGGCCCACGCTGACCATGGATAATTTTGCCCCCGTCAACTCCGAGATGTATCGCACATATTTCCTCGCCGCCCCGGGCAGCTGCGCAAACCTTCGTGCAGAGTGCGTGGAGGTGTTCCAGCCCGGCAGCTCTTCGTAAACGGGTTCGCAGTTTGCCAGTTGGTCGGCGTCGCACGGCGGAACATCGAGCCGCTTTCCGTTGAGGCGATAGGCGACGCACACCCTGATGGGATCGACGTCGTCCAGTCCATCGAGGTTGGTAATGGCGATTTCGTCAATCCCGTTAATCATCTGCGCATAGCGAGTGGCCACCGCGTCGAACCATCCGCAGCGCCGTTTGCGTCCGGTGGTGGCCCCAAACTCGCGCCCCAAATTGTGCAGCATTTGAGTCAATTGCGCGTCCTCGGTAGGGAGCGCTCCTTCGCCGACGCGCGTGGAATAGGCCTTCATCACCCCAACCACGCGATCCATTCGATGCGGCGGCACACCGCTGCCGGTGCACGCGCCGCCGGCGGTTGTATTGGAAGAAGTCACATAGGGATAGGTCCCGTGGTCGATATCGAGAAAGGTGCCCTGCGCGCCCTCGAACAATATCTGTTTGTTGCGTTCCATGGCGCGATGCAAATACACGACCGTATTGGCGACAAAGGGCCGCAACCGTTTGCCCGCCGCCAGATACGCTTCATTGACGTCGCGGAATTTGATGGGCCTGGCGCCCAGCGCCTGAAGAATCCGGTTATTTTCCACAATCTTGGCCTGCAGTTTTTTCGAAAATACAATCGGCTGCATCAGGTCGGATATGCGCAAGCCGGTGCGCGCCGCCTTGTCGCCGTAGGCGGGGCCGATTCCGCGTTTGGTTGTGCCGATCCTGCCGCGACGCAGCTCGCGTTGCTCGTCCAGAATACGGTGATAGGGCAACACCAGATGCGCGCAATTGCTGATCAACAGATTCTTTTCGATCTTGATGCCCATCCTGCGCAGGCCGTCGATCTCCGCGACCAGCGCCACTGGATCGATCACGACGCCGTTTCCAATCACACAAACTTTGCCGCGCCGCAGAATCCCCGACGGAACGAGATGCAAAACGTATTTGACCCCGCGATGGATGACGGTGTGACCGGCGTTATTGCCGCCCTGACTGCGGACTACAATGTCGGCGCGGGCGGTGAGGACATCAATAATCTTGCCCTTGCCCTCGTCGCCCCATTGCATCCCAATTAAAATCGTGTTCGCCATCGGAAGAAAAGCGGGCAAAAAATTTTCCCGATGCATCCGGTAGGACACAGTCGGGATTGCCTGCAAAGCATATGTTGGCCTGGCGGGTGCGCAACCGAATTTTGCAAGTTCCCCCGGGCGCCCGATCGTGCGCCAGAGTGACGATCAACAAACAACCGCCGCGAGATTGCTTGACAAGGCAACGCGCATTTTGTGTATGTAGATCATGCCAGACGAAACGCCAGTTCAACCGCCTCCTCCGCCGCCTGATCCCGGGAAATCGACTTCGACAGGCCTGCCCTCAAACGTGGCCGCAGCGATTGCCTGCATTCCATTGATCGGCGGCATCATTTTTTATCTTTTGGAAAAGCACGACAATTTTGTGCGCTTCTACGCAATGCAGTCGATCATCTTCGGTATTGCCTGGTTCCTGTTCAATATCGTGTCGGCGATTGTGCATGCCGTGTTTGCGGCCATCCCGGCCGTCGGAGGCATTTTAGTTTTCTTCTGGGCAATCATTGCAGCGCTCGTGCATCTGGCCTTTCTGGTGATTATGATCATCACCATTGTGAAAGCCTTTACCAACGTGCGCTGGGAAATTCCCTATATCGGGCCAATCGCGGCTAAACAAATGCAGAGCACAAGTTAACCGCTGCCTGAGGTCAACATCGTGATTTCGGGCGTCGCGGCCATTTCGTGCGGGGAGCTGTCGCTTCACTCCGGGCTCAGCAATTTCACGATCACTTCGGTCAAGATCAGTTCTGGATCGAGCTGAGAAGTAACCAATTTTGCGTTGGCCTCCAGGCAGGCCTGCAGCGCCCTGATCAGATCGCGGGTCTCGAATCCGGGCGCTTGCTGGGCGGCGATGCCCAAACCATAAGCGTTGATTGAGCCGTCTTTCCTGCGCGGCAAATGGTCGGTCGCGCGCGCGGGCAACCGGTTCACGGCAGAGATAAACTGAAAGGGCGAATGCGGTGGCTTTAAGCCATGCTGTTCCATGAGATCCTTGGCGAGCAGCAGATTGCGAATCGTCGGGACAATCGCCACCAAGAGAATCCCGATGGCGCTCTCACCTTGCTCGAGCAGGCGCCGCACCAGGGCAAGCGCCATTTCCAGGTCGCGCGCTGCCAGCGCGCTGCTCAACTCAAAAACCACGCCGGCGCGTGAGAGCGGCACCAGTTCTCGAACGATCTCCAGAGTAATCGGCTGCGCAGTCGCTCTGGCTGCGGACCCGGCTCCCTTTTCGGCGGCGCGTTTTGTCGCAGGCTGGCTTTTGCCGCCAAGAAAAGTCTCGATTTTTTCCAACTCGTTCTCGATCTGGCGCGTGTCGCCGCCGGTAAGTAATACAAACAGTTCCAGCGCATCATTGTCGAATTGCAGTTTCCGTCTCTTTGCCCGTTGCTGAACACTCTCGATTGCTTCTTCCTCCCAACCGCCGCGGCTGGAATCGACGGCGTCGAACACCTGGAGCTCGGCCCGTTTGAGCAGCGTTTTATAGAACGAGCGGCGTTTGTCCACATCGGTTGCGCTGATCAACAGCCGCACTCCGGGAGCGGGACCGCGCTCGATCAACTGCGTCAATTCTTCCAGCGCAGATTGCACCGCAGCGGAGCGCCCCTTCGGGTCGTCGCCTAAAAAATTGGCATTCTTCAACCAGACCAATTTTCCGCTGCCAAAAAACGGCAGCGTCTGGAGCGCCTCGATTGCCGAACGTATTTGGCCGGCAGCCTGCTCGGCGTTTTCCACGGCGCCGTCGATCACTTCCAGTCCAAAATCGCCGGCCTCCTGCGGCGCAAGTCTGGCAACCAGCTCCGCCGCCACTTGTTTCACCTGAGCCTCGTCCGAGCCGACTACGGCATAAATGCTGGATTCAGCTGACCTGGTTTTTGGCATCGGCGATCTGTCGCACGCACCGTCGGCTGCGACAAGGCGGATCAATTTTTTTCCACTGCCGCGCAGGACGATTGCATCGCGTCCATTAAGCAGGGCGCACTCGCGCCTAAACGCGCGAACGACGGCGGCCGGCGCTGCGGCTGTATCTTACAGGCCTGCGTTTCGGTTCGATCTTGTCCAGTCCCGCGCCGCTTTTCACTTCCATGATCTGATCGCGCAGCAAAGCCGCGCGTTCAAATTCGAGATTGGCCGAAGCCTCCTGCATTTCCTGCTCCAATTCCCGCAGCAACTCGGTCACGTTAAAGTCGCCGCCTGCCTCGCGAATCACCGAGGCTTCCACTTCGCGTCCGCGCAAAATGGTGCGCAGACTTTCCTGCACGGCGCGGCGAACCGTCTGCGGCTTTATTCCATGTCTCTCGTTGTACTCCATCTGCTTGGCGCGCCGGTATTCGGAAATATCGATCAAAGCCTGCATGCTCTGTGTGATTTGATCGGCGAACAGGACCACTTCTCCGTTCACGTGACGCGCCGCGCGGCCGGCCGTCTGAATGAGCGAAGTCTGGCTGCGCAGGAAACCTTCCTTGTCCGCATCGAGAATACAGACCAGCGAGACTTCGGGAAGATCGAGGCCTTCGCGGAGCAAATTGATTCCCACCAGGATGTCGAAATCCGCCGCGCGCAATCCCCGCAAAATTTCCACGCGTTCGATGGCGTCAATGTCGCTGTGGAGATAGCGCACTCTCAGGCCGACGTCCCGCAGGTAATCGGCAAGGTCTTCCGCGGTGCGTTTGGTAAGGGTGGTGACTAGTACGCGCTCGCCTTTTTCCACTCTCTGTCGGCACAGCTCGATCGTTTCGTCGATCTGGTTCTTGAGCGGCTTTACTGTGATCTTGGGATCCAAAAGCCCCGTGGGACGAATGATCTGCTCCACCACCAACGGGGCGCCCGGCGTGTGCACATCGAAGTTTTCCGGCGGCTCGTCCGTGGGTGAAACAGGTCGCCGCCCCGGACGCGGGCCGCGCCTTGGAGCATCAGCTCCGGCGACGGCAAACGGCACCGCTTCCTCCTCACCGATTCTCCGGCGCTTGTGCGGGACGTAGCCGCTGTTTCCCACAAAACTGTTTTCAATCTCAAATTCCGCAGGAGTTGCGCTCACGTAAACGATCTGGCCGGTGAGCTTCATGAACTCGTCGAAATTCAGGGGACGATTGTCCAGGGCGCTGGGAAGACGAAAGCCGTACTCCACCAGCACCGTCTTGCGGGAGCGGTCGCCTTCGTACATCCCACCGATTTGTGGAATCGTGGCGTGGGATTCGTCAATCACCGTCAAAAAATTGTCCGGGAAAAAATCAATGATGGTGTACGGCCTGGATCCCGGAGGTCGGCCGGACAAATGCCGCGAGTAATTTTCGATCCCGTTGCAAAACCCCATCTCCTGCAGCATTTCCAAATCGTACTCGGTGCGCATCCGCAGCCGCTGAGCCTCCAGCAATTTGTTTTGCGATTCCAGCTCAACGATACGCTGCTCCAATTCTTCGCGGATCGTGCGCAGCGCGCGATTGAGTTTGTCCGCCGGTGTCACGAACTGCTTGGCCGGAAACAGGGTAATGAGATTGAGCGATTCGCGGGTACGACCCGTCAGGGGATCGAACCGTCGGATGGCTTCGAGCTGGTCCCCGAAGAACTCGAGCCGTATTCCTTCCTCGTCGGCGCTGCCCGGGTAAACCTCCACCACATCGCCTCGCACCCGGAACCTGCTCCGGGCGAAATTGACGTCGTTGCGCTCGTAAAGCATGTCAATGAGACGACTCAACACCGCTTCGCGGCTGATGCGCTGGCCGCGTTTCAGGGTCAGCAACATCTGCTGATAATCCTCGGGCGAAGTGATTCCGTAGATGCACGACACGCTGGCCACCACAATCACGTCGCGCCGCGACAACAACGCGCTGGCCGTGGACAGTCGCAAGCGCTCAATCTCTTCATTGATGGAGGAGTCCTTCTCGATGTAGGTGTCCGAGCGCGGAATGTAGGCTTCCGGCTGGTAGTAATCGAAGTAGCTCACAAAATATTCCACCGCGTTGTGCGGAAAGAACTGCTTGAATTCCGAATACAGCTGGGCGGCCAGCGTTTTGTTATGCGAGATCACCAGCGTGGGCCGGTCTAATTCGCGAATGACGTTGGCCACGGTGAAAGTTTTGCCGGACCCGGTGACTCCCAAAAGAGTCTGATGCCGGTTGCCCGCCTCGAGGGACTTGACCAGCTTGGCGATCGCCTGGCCCTGGTCGCCTTTGGGTTTGTACGTGGATTCGAGCTGAAACGCCATTTTTATAATCTAGCACAACAATTGCGATGACGACCCGGCGCGCGCCACGAAGGCGGCGACTTCTGCGCAGGGGCCGAAAGGAGATGAAATTTCACAGCGAGCGGCGCCAGCGCGGCGCCTTACAGGGTCAGAGCCCATTTGGTCAGGTAAGACAACGCAATGGCCAGGGAAAAACTGAGCAGCGTGCCGATCAGCACGTACTCGGCGAGCTTTTGCTGGCGGGATTCTTCAAAGCGCAGAATTGACTTTGCCGCGACGAGAAAGCCGATGCCCGCAGGTTGATCAATGAAGATCAGCAGAAAAATCAAGGCGCGTTCAAAGAGTCCGATCCACTTGCCGCCGTCGATGAGTCCGTCGATTTCCAGCCGGTTCTGTTGGATTAAGCGGCTGGCGAATTTTTCGATCAGAAAACCGCTGCCGCGAACAGTGAGAACAAGGCCGGCTAAAAGGACGATGGGCTGATACGCTGCCCCGCTAAATTGGGAGAGAATACCAAATTGAACGAGTGACCAGGCCAGAAGCAGCAGGCTGAGAACGTGCAGCAGTTGGTCTATGGCGAACCATTTGGCCGTATCGGGCATCCGCGATTTGCAGGAATCGATGACTGTATGGGCTGCAAATACAAACAGAGGCGCTTGCCAGCCGGCCCAGTCCTGCAGGAGAATGTAGGCGACCAGAGCGTGAATCCCCGCATGCAGCAGCAGGTATGGCGACATGGATTTGCGCGCGACGAGCCAGCCGGGTTGAAGCGCGAAATCCCCAAACGCGTGGGCAGCGAGAAGAAGAGCGGCAATTTTTTCCATTGTGATCACCCGGACGCAGGAATGCAGCGCGGATCAGGTGCAAACTGCTGAGGTTGCATTGTCAGTTTGCAACCCGGAGAGGTTGCATCGATTTCTCCAGCCAATCGAGCACAGACTGCACCTGGTTCCAGTGCGCGCGGCGCAGCGCCTTGGCGACCGCCTGGCGCGTGGGTCGTTTCTGGCCTCTTGCAACCGGCCATTGCCGCGCCGACTCTTCCTGCGTCCAGTCGCGCAGGGCGCCGTAAACGGCCCGGGATTCCGTCGCCGTCCAGTCGCTGATCAACGAATCCAGCAGAGGCGCCACAGCTCTGGCCACGCATTCGTCTTCCCGTTCTCCGCTCGAAGCAAACGCAAGACAGCGATTGCCGGTTGCGTCCAGCGCCGTGCCCGAGCGCGTGAAAGCGGCGCCGCGCGAGTCTGAAACGCGCCGGCGGGAAATGGTCTCGACCGGTCCGATGCCGATGGCCACGCGTGTGTCGCATTTGCGGAGGTCGGGTTGCATTCTCAGGGCGGCGCGCAAAAAAATGGCCGCGCGCACTGCCAGAGCCGGCCGTTTGAGCAGCAACTGCCAGCTGTCGTGCCGGAAGGAATCCAGTTCGCCTTCGATGGTTCCTGGAAAAGTTTTCTCAAAATCGCTTGCGGCCTTCTTGAGCAACGCGATGGCTTTGCGGCTTTCGGCAGGAGCGAGCCTGGAAGATTTGACCAGATCGCCGGTCAAAACTGCGTAGTTTCTGTCGCGGCCCGCCATGGAGATAATTGACCTCGAACAGAGCCGGTATTGCAAGACCGGCCTGCGAACGCAACGGTGTCGCCGGCCCGTTTTTTTGTTGTCAGGAGGAGCTCGGCGCCGGGGCGGTTTCGCTGCCGCGCGACTGAGGTTCGGCGACCTGAAACACGAGCTTGCCGTCGGCAACCGCCACTTCCACGTGGTCGCCGCTTTTGACAT
>Ga0209581_1001205_pt1 | contig 32776 bp, 30 predicted proteins | sample Coa_R2_FD_187160 | JGI IMG/M metagenome (GOLD analysis project Ga0209581, IMG submission 187160) | Surface soil microbial communities from Centralia Pennsylvania, which are recovering from an underground coalmine fire - Coalmine... | ecosystem: Environmental > Terrestrial > Soil > Unclassified ...
GATCCGGTGCACAAACTCCAGGTGGGTCGTGATCCCATCGAGGGCGAGGACCTGGCCTTGCAGGCCACGCTCTCGCGCTTTGAGAATGCTCCCAGGCGCAAGCCCCTTTTTGTTGAAGAGATCACCCCGATGAAGAGGGGACTGAAATATCGCCCCATCGTCTTCCACGGAGAGCTAGAAGGCCGATGGACGCTGCACGACACGCGCGATCAGGTGATGGATTTCGTGCGCCGTTGGAGCCCGGAGACGGGAATCACGGTGCGCACGTTGGTGCTCTGGCTGGGGGTGGCGACGAGCAAGTTCTACAGTTGGCAGATGCGCTACGGCAAGGTGAGCGAGCACCATGGCTGGGTGCCGCGGGATTTCTGGCTGGAGGCGTGGGAGAAGCAAACGATCATCGAGTTTCACGACCGCTATCCGCTGGAAGGTTGTCGGCGGCTGACCTTCATGATGCTCGATCAAGACGTCGTGGCGGTGAGCCCGGCGAGCGTCTGGCGAGTGCTGCATCGGGCGGGGCGTCTCGGATACTGGAACCGCAAGGCCTCGATGAAGGGCCGGGGCTTCCAGGCGCCGCTCGCCCCGCACGAGCACTGGCACGTGGATATTTCCTACGTGAACCTGGCGGGCACGTTCTATCACCTCTGCAGCGTGCTGGATGGCTACAGCCGCTATCTGGTGCACTGGGAACTGAGGGAATCGATAAAGGAAATGGACGTGGAAATCATCCTGGCGAGGGCGCGGGAGAAATTTCCCCAGGCACGGAGACCTGTTTCGGCTAAGTCAGAATAATTGCAAGTGGAGCGAACTGACGACTTCGCCAGGACCAGAAATTTCAATCCCATACTCCACTTTTACGACAATCGGCCCTTTTGTTACCTTTTTGGTGAAAAAGCAACTTCGTATAACCATCTGAAATCAAAAGGGAAAGACTGGAGCCGGCGAAGGGAATCGAACCCCCGACCTACGGTTTACGAAGCTAAATAAGTAAGGGTATCTCATTGATTTTGCGGCACGGTTGGCAACCCTAAGTTACTGAAAATCACGCTCGGAGCGCTCATGTTGTACCTATCTTGTACTTGTTTTAACCATTTGCAAGGTCACCACAGGGCTCGAGTTTCGCGAGAAATTTGCACATGCGATTGGGACGACTGCCCTAAGGAACAGAGCAAACGTAACGATAGATGGTAAAATTACTTTCAGTGAGAATTGGCCTTCTGTGCCTGCCTCCACGGGGGCAAGGGCTCCCGCCTCCGGTCGGGTTGCCTTCCCCCTATGGCGATGTTATGGTTCCCTGCAGGCAGTTCGGGTATCACTTCAAACTGGCTTTTTCCTGTCATGAAAGGGATTGACCACACGCACGCCGCGATAGACCTGGCCGTCTGACAGGTCCTCTGAATACAATACCTCTGATCCCGACGCTTCCGCTGCCTGGACTACGAGCGCGTCCCAGAAAGAGATGCGATAGCGTTCCTCAAGGTCGAGCGCATCGAGGACTGACTCCCCGGTATTCGTCACCACCTCCCAAGCCAGGTAGTCCGTGATGATTTCTCGCGCTGTCTTGAGGCTGACCGGTTTCGCTGCCTTCCGCCGCAGGTTCACGCAGAGCTCTTGGAGCACCTGCGTGCTTACTACGCCGGAACGATTGCGCCACAGCTCTTCAATAAGCACCTTCGCCCGCTGATGTTTCACCCCGGCCGCCGCATCGTACGCGTACATGAGGATGTTCGTGTCGACGAAGTATTTATCGCTCATGGAGTTCGTCTCTTGTTCTAGGAGGCGTCCAACGGAGGTCGAGACCCTCGCGGAGCCGAGCGAGTGCCCTCCGACGAGCCTTATCGAATGCCTTACGCTGGCGGACCATCTCTTCAATCCTGTCGGTCAACAGGGCGCTGACGGAGCGTCCTTCCTCAGCCGCCAGGACACGCGCCTCGCGAAGCAGCTTTGCGTCGACCTTGAGAGTGATGTTTGCTTTCATAACCAGACCTCTAATGAGTAGCACATATATTCGTGCAGCACTATTATACGTGCATGCTGAAACTACATCAAGCCAGTGAACTCGTCCACAGCAGCTTCGGAAAGCTTGTGGATGGGGGGCGGAGGTCGGCAGGAGCGATGCGGTTTGCGTCGCACCGGTGTGGCAAGACGAAGGCGGATGCATTTTCGAGGGCAGTTCAGCGAGGCTGTGGACAGCCACAGCGGCGATCCTGAATTGTCGATGAGTTGGCCGGTGGGGGGAGGCGCGCTGCCGGTTAGCTGGTGTCGTCGGGGGCGGGGCGGGACAAGCTGAGCCAGAGGATCTGCCAGAGGGCGATGGCGGTGAGAATCGGGTGAGTCCCACGACGGAGGGAGCGGATTCGGTAGAGCCGCTCGATGATCAGCGCCAGACAGCCCAACAGCCAAACGACGAGTACGCTGTTCGCCTGGTGGTGGCAGATGTGCTTGAAGCCGTAACGGTTTTGGGCGTCATTGAAGCCTTGATTCTCGATGTCCCAGCGGCTCTTGGCCAGGCGGAAGATTTCCCGGCTTCCCACTTGTCGACTTGAAAAGTCCGTGAGCCAGAAGGCCTCGAACACCTTCCCGTCCGCCTTGGACTGGCGATAACGAATCACCCGCACGGTCTCCCAGCACAGCGCTTCCCAAGGGTCGAAGTCGTCGGCGTCCCAGATTTCAATGCGGTCCTCACCGGAGAGGAAAACTTGCTGCCCGCGAAATCGTTTCCGGGCCGCCTGGAGCCATGCGGGGAGATTGTCCTTGAGCCGCACGATGGCGTGCAGCCCCAGATCACCCACGTCATGAAGGAAAGGGGCGCGGGCATACTCGCCATCGGCGACCCCATAGTCGGCAAAGCGCGGGCCGAGATTCTGGACCGCACGGCGCAACAGCCGACGGCTGGCGCTGAACTCGCTATCGCCGGCTCCGTAGGGTTCGACATCGAAAGGCAGCACCAGCCCGGTTCCCACCACGCGGATCCTTGCCAACTGATGGTGGTAACCCACGACCTCCTGCTGGGGATTCCGGCAGGGACGGCACAGCCGACAGCCGGCTTCGCGTGACCGCCCCGCTCCGCTGCCATCCAAGGCCAGCCCGATGAAGCGACCGTTGTCGAAGGCCTTATTGCGCTTGGCTTGGCGGAGCGCCGTGACGGCGGCGAGCCGCGTCGTCATGGGGTCGAGCCGCTCGGTGAAGTAGCCGAGTGCGTCATCGCCGAAGCGGCGCGACACGCGTAAAGCAAGGCGGACGGGAGAATGCGCCAGCGCTTCGATCGCCGCGAAGCTGGAACGCCGCAGCCATTGCCCCATCAGCAAAGCCCAGAGCAGCGCCGAGGCCGGAAGGCGCGGCTGGGCTCGGCCATCGCCCGGGAATCGTAAGTAGGACTCCAGGCGCAGACACTTGCCCGCGTACCTCCGCCGGCGACGGGGCGTCGGCCCTTTCACCGCGCCTTGCGCCTTTGCTGGCGAGCCAGCGCCAGCAGTTGGGCGTTGGCGGCCAGTACTTCCCGTACCGCATCCTGGAACGCGCGTCCGGCTTCCACACGACGGCGGACATCCTCCACCCATTCCTTGGGGATGTGCTGGACATGCTTCTTGCCGCGCACCATGAAGGTTAGGGACCAGACGGGATGGCGTGGGCCCTCGGCGCAGTGGCAGGTGGGCTTGCCACAGCGGAGATGCGAGAGGGAAAGCGAGCCGGGCAGCAGGTCGTCGGGAAGATGGAAACGCCGCACCAGTTCAAACTTGCGTTGGCGGAGTCGAGAGGCTTGGGGACCTCCAGGTTCGATCCTCATCTTTCGGTATTAATGCCATAAGAAAACGGCAAGAGCAAGGCTTTTTTGGGAATGCGAAAATAGGAAGGAATCCCCGGGGTTCGCGTGCCCACGCCCCCAAAGGCGTGGCTTCAAGCTCTACTCAGCCCTGCCTATGGGCCGATTCCGAAGTTGCTGGCACGGCAGTAATGTGATGCTGAGGTTGCCGTGTGAGGTGAAGCCGTGCTGTATTCAGGTAGCACAACTTCAGGATGCTGTTGCTGCACCAGAAGCCACCGCTGTTTGTCCATTAACCAGAATCTTCCCAGATGAGCTTCGTCTTGAGTGATCGGGGTCAGAAAAACCTGTGATGATTGTCCTTCTAGATTTTGCGCGAGGTATATCCTTCCGCGGTTTTTTAATCGAGTATCTTGCCATCGGGGGTGTTGCCGGGAGACCTTGCGGCCACCGATGCGAACCAAGGGGGTTAGGCCTGGGGGCTGGTGACCACCGATAAGGGCCCTGGAGGTCGCCTAAACTTGAGCGTCGGAGGTGGATGGACCAAACTTCTCTGGGAACATCTCCAGTCCGACCCGAGGCATCTGCCTCTATGCACTAAAGCCTCCCAACACAGGCTCCCTGAAGCGGAGCCCCATGTTGCTGCACATTATGTTGTTTTCAGTCCTTGCATATTTGTTCATTTTCTGGACATGCCCCCGGAGGCAAATCGAGGCGCCTCCGTAAATGCCTTGCGAGTCCCGTGCTCCTGGCGTTATTTCTGACTGGCAATCTCGTTCAATTAACATTTGATTATTGAATGCCGAAATTCGGTCTAACCGTCCTCGCAATATCAACCAGTTAGACGGCAACTTCCCGAAGGGTTTTTTGAATGGCTGTCACTTGGCCCAATAGTCGACGGGGTAGTGTCTCAGTTTGAAAAACCTGCCATCGTCCTCTCAGGTAGAGCGATCAGGCAGGGAAGGAGGATTCAGTTCCCGTCGCAACATTTCTACGATCAGACCGATCACCGCATACGACGCGGCGTTCGCTGGAGCCACCCACCAGAACCGGAGGGGGAAATAACGGCCAGCGATAGCAAACGGGCAGGTTGTAAAGGCCAGTGCCTCCACGAAGGGATTTTGCATATTAGCGACGAGGATATCAGGCGGCGTTACGAAGCTGTAAATGATCCAACCAGATGCAACCAGAAATCCCACGATTGCCTAAATCAAAATTCGGTTTCTCATGAAGCTTCTCTCTGCCTTACGCGATAATAATCCAGAATTCAGGAGAGCAGTGCATTGAATTCCAATAAGGCGAACGGACGCAGGGTTCTCGGAGCTGTAGCATGGGCCTTTTTCTTGGCAGATTTCGCGTGCAATTCGGCCGCGCATGGCGAGACCCAACAGCTTGTCTATCGCCAGATAACCTGCCATCAGTACGGCCTGGCGGCTGCTGCGATCCCGAAGGAGGTTCAGGATGCCCTCAACCGCCCGGCTGCGACCGAAGCGGAGAGCCGGCAAGGCGAGCGCTGGAAGCTCAGCCCGCGAGGGCTTATCGAGATCGGCCACTCAGGGAAAGCGATAGTCTGGACGCCCCAAAAAGGCTTGCCCATCCTGCCGCTCACGAGCATTGCGGTGGGAGAAGATGATTGGGTATGGATCGGAACACCGGATGGTGCCATCTGTTTTCGGCCTGGAGTGCACGGTGGTGAACGCTGGTTCTATTTCTGGGGCCGGCGTTATCTGGCGGACAACGCAGTTCTTAATGTCGTTGCTGAACCTCACTGGGCGTAGATACTAACCCGCACCTGGACCTCCCTGGTTGATTTTAAGGAGCTCAGCCTCGAAGAGAAGAGCGCCCTCTTCATCGAGCGGCTTCACCGGTGCAATGATCGTTATGGATTGGTCGCAGACGCCGTTCTGACGTGGGCCGGCAACATCTCGTCGAGCAAGCCCGATTCCAACGACAACGATGGGTTGTGGACTTCTCTTTACATTGCGGCGGAATGTTTCCGTTACGCCGCGACGCATTCACCTGACGCGTTACGCAACGCTCAGGATTCCCTGAAGGGCCTCTATCGGCTGCTCTCGATCACGGGCATTTCCGGCTTTCCGGCAAGATCGTATATCCATCGCAATGAGCGGGGAGACACGGATGGAATGTGGCACTGGGTCCCCGACCACATGCGGAAATGGAAAGGTGACACAAGTTCGGACGAGCTCGTGGGACACTTTTTCGTTTATGGAATTGCGTACGATTTGTTGCCGTCAGAGGACGAATCCGATCGTGAGGCTATCCGGAATGCGGCTGTCAATGTGGCTAACAATCTGCGCGAGCACGGGTGGAATTTGGCTGGGTACGGTGGCCGGATAACAACCTGGGGAAGGTTTTCGCTGGCTTACTTCAAAACGACCCTCGGGCATGAGGACGCGCCGTTGAACTCGCTCGAGCTGCTTTTCATGCTGCGCGTGGCATATCACGTGAGCGGCGACAGAAGCTTCCTGGAAGCCTATCAGCGGCTTATTAAGCAGGACGGGTATCTCCCCCGCGTTACGGAGGGCTTTTCAAAATTGCCCCCGCTCACCCATTTCAATTTCTCGGACGAAGAACTGGCATTCCTTTCCTTTTATCCGGTGCTGCAATACGAGGATGGCCCGGGCTTTCGCCGGCTATACCAGGCAGCCCTGACGAATCTTTGGCGCCATGCGGAGGGGGAACATAATCCGCTGTGGGACTATGTCTACAATGTGGGCACGGGCGCCGAGAACTACGATGCGCAGGGCGCGCTCGATACTCTGCGGCGAATTCCGATGGACATGATCTACTGGACCGTCCACAATTCGCAGCGGCTGGACTTGCCCCTCTCCCAATTGCCAAACGAGGCTGGACAACGGCAGTCGTTAAAAGTTATTCCTCCCGGTGAGCGGTGTATCTCGAAATGGAACACGAATCCGTACGCCCTGGATGGCAACAGCGGCGGGAAAAGAGTAGATGACGGCACGTACTTCCTGCTGCCTTATTGGCTCAGGAGATATTACAGGCTGGTCGGGCCCTGATGCCGGGATAGTTCGTACGTGCAGGGCACAGATCGCACCGGGTCAGCGCGTCAGGCCGAATCCCGCAAATTCTTCCAAGCTCCCAAGGTGAAGTGCGAATCCGGCCCCCCATCGCGGGTTTAACCAGTAGAGTCCTGTGAATCCGGCAAAATCAAGAAGCATCACCTGAAAGGCCACCGACGCAAGCCAGGCCCCAGTTCAAGCTGAGACACTGCTCTTCCCGACAAAGTCCTTGCCGAACCCAAAGCGGCTTTGGTATCATTAATACGAAAGCTGGTTTAGGATATGGCAAAACCACCAAAGGAAGTCAGTGAGTGGCTCGCCAAGATCGGCAGGAAAGGTGGCAAGATTGGCGGGCGATCCAGGTCTGAAGCCAAGGTCGCCGCGGCGCGGCGCAATGCCAAGCTGGGGGGAAGGCCTCGAAAGGAAACCAAATGAGAGTTGCACTTTACGGACGGGTCAGCACAACTAATCACGGTCAGGACGTCAACATGCAACTCCGGGAGCTGCGGGAGTATGCCGGCCGCCGTGGATTTGAAGTCGTTGGTGAATACACCGACATGGCGTCTGGCGCGAAGGATTCCCGACCAGAACTTAACCGGCTCATGGCCGATGCCGGCCAGCGCGAGTTTGACGCGGTTCTGGTCTGGAAACTGGACCGATTCGGACGTTCCCTGAAGCATCTGGTCAACGCTTTGGCAGAATTCGAAGCGCTTGGGATCGCGTTTATCAGCTTGAAGGACAACCTTGATCTCACGACCCCAGCAGGAAGGTTAATGTTTCAAATCATTGGCGCCATGGCCGAATTTGAGCGCTCCCTAATTCAGGAACGAGTCCGTGCCGGGCTGCGCAATGCCAAAGCAAAAGGCCGGCTGCTTGGCCGTCCCGCGGTCGAGGCCGACGCCGCAGAGGTAGTTCGGCTTCGGGACCAGGGCCTCTCCATGGCGGCAATCGCCCGACAGCTCGGGGTGAGTGTTGGCACGGTCCACAATAGGCTTCGTGCGTGACGGGACAGCCGGTTCAGGACCTCATTTCCCGAGGCTGGCACTGCTAGAAAACCCGGCGTTTGGCATCTGGCCATTCCTCAAAGCGACTTCTTTGCGGTGAGGCCCAAGTTGCACGAAAGTGGCCTAAACTTGCCACAAAACTCACCACTCTCTGCGCGGTTCAGCCACCATTGCGTACGATGACTCTTTGTAGCTCCTTTAGAATCAGATAGTGGTTTCTATGTGAAGTGGCATTCCAGATCTGAGGCCTCGGAGCTAAATTCCTGATGCCGATTGGATTATCTCGATTGCGGCGAGTAAAAGTGGAGCGGGCTCCAACTCCCCTCGTTTATACGCGGCCTTTACACGCATGACCCGTGCCGGGTAATTGCCGTCAATTCACGCGAGCCTGTCACACTCCAGGAGCTCCTACAGGCGTTCCTCGGGCCAGTCGGTTCTATGCCGGCGCTTATTAGGTTTGGATACGCCTTGCACAAGTTCCCAACTATCGTCAATCAAAGTGATTTCTTTCCCTTCAACCTGAACAAATTTCCGCTGATTTCGGTAGGACAGAACGGTTCCCCAGTAGCCAAACCGATGCGGACTGAGGCGGTTCTGCATGGTGCGAAGTTTACCGAAGAATCCATGCATGGCTCCACTTTCGCGCATCCAGCAAATCACAGGATAGCCGAGCCCGTCCAGAACGTGAGACATTACGTGCTTGCTGCCTCGGTGTGCAACTACCGCCTTCGTTGGGCAGGATGCAAGCTCGTCATTGGTTGCCAATCTGGATTTGTCAGGCGAAGGCCCTACAAGCGCTCTATGCCTATCCGGCTCAGGCTCCGGAATTGATTCCAGAGATTTGCGATGCGGCAGTCCACGGACGAACCAGTACCAGCAGTCCGAGGGTACTGGACAGCACGGTGGCCATCCTTCTCCAATCGGTTTTAAATACTGGACACAAAGCCTCATAGAGGTCTCTCCTAAATTCGGCCCTCCACCTCCACGCTGGAGTCTATGCGTGGAGGTCTACTGTTCCTGATACTGGTTCACGCGGTGTGTCAGGTCCTGAGACTTGTTCATTTTCCGAACGACTCTTTCAGGCCCAAATTTCAATCGCTCTGCCGCTGGTGGTACGTATCTACTGCCTAGCCTGAGGGAATCGATTCTAGGGCGTAAAAGCCCTATTTTCACAGAGGGCCGACCGATTCCAGCGAACGCCTGCAAGGTGTTGGGCCCTCCTCTCGCGGTCTTTTGAAGAGTACTGCTTTACCCTGCGGGCGCCCATGACCCGAATGGCCAGCCGAGACCGCTTGGCATTGGCCGGATCGAAAGAGAGGGTGCCCTCACTATCGCCGTCTTGGTGGAGGGTAAACCCCGCCGCCACCAGTGTTCGGCGCACCGCGCTCCATGTCCGGGGCGTAGCGGCTGGACCAATTACCATGACTGCGAACTGGCCATTGCCATGGTCATAAATCTGGCCACGCCTGCAGGGAATGAAATATTCATCACAGTTGTCTCTTTTGATCTTCAGCTTAAACTGATCAGCAAATGTACTTATGTCCATTAATTATCAATCCTCTCTTTATTGCGTCCGTTTCCTGGACGGTTTCCTATCTACGCCACACAATTAGGCGGAGGGGATGGTTTGATGGTTCTCCATTTTCTCAACCCTGCGCTGAAGTTCATCCCGAACCTTGAGCACTGCATCTGGCGCAGTCTCGAATCTCAGGAGAAGCGTGTTTAAAAACTCCAAACCTTGCTTGTAGATTCTGGGCACGCCGCGTTCCCGTGCGAGAGCGACAAATTCCGCTTCGATATCGGGATTTCCATTTGCCAGGGAGAGTAACTCATGTCCCCCGTCAACAAATTCAAGAACCGAGCGATCGCTACTTAACACACTTTCAGGAGGGACCGCGTCCCACTCTTCTCCTTCGCGACCACACTTTTTGTGTCGTGGCGCGTCGTTGCAGTGCGCTTGCCTGAATTCTTGCTGTGCACCAACGCCCTCCCGCTCATATGCTTGATCCGTGTCGACGTTGACTTCGTTCATTGCCCGAAGTTGCTTCATGACCGGGTACCAGCCGCGTGGAGCGTCGATTCCATGCTTTTCCCGAAGGAGTCCCATTGCCCTCCCCATCACATCTGCCCGCGTTCTGGAATTGCACGGTAGATCGGCAAGGTCCTCGATAGCCTGGGCGCAGCAAAGGACCAGTTCGTCGATGTACTGATACTTTGCCAAGGAGGATGGCTGAAACAAACTGTCCGAAATTTCTGATACCGTACCTTCAGCGGTGGTGGTGCCGCTGCGCAAGTGACCGAGCACGTCTCCTATGGTCTGGGCAGAGTTGCCACTTGGTCGGAGCTCTGGGCCAGTGTAGGTCTTTGAATGTGAGACTCCGTGCCGTATATTCATATTTCACCCCCGTGCAGGCGGCTTTGGTCAAGGTCACAAGAAATGGGGTAGGGGAGCGAACCAGCCCGCTTGCGGTATCTTCCAACTCCCGATTCTCCCCCCTCCCTCCTTTGACTCCTCACTCCTTGACTATTTGTGCAGCACCGATGCCAGTCGGCGCGAGCACCTGTGCCCATCGAATGGTTCGCAAGTGTGCCAGACGGTCGACTCGCACGTGTGCTATACGCAACCAGGTGGTTTCGGCTTCGTTGGCTGTATTCGTCTGCAGATTGGATAGTCAACCCGATGTCTCGGCATCTGATGGTAACTGACGTCATGCAGGTGTCGTCTCTATTTCTCGGGCTTTCGCGTCCTGAACCTCCTGCCGAAGAAATTTCAGGAATCGAAAGGGAATAGACTTTGACGCGCCGTGGCCACGACGAACTTCAAGGAACAGCTTGAATTTCTCCACGATCAGGTCGTCGGTGAACCCGGTCTTGCGGAGCGCGATCAAAATATTGAGAAACCATTTCACGCGCCCACCGCTCAACGTATACAGCTGCTCTCCGAGTTGGTCGCCTTCTTCTACCGACCATGGGAATTCAGTTCTGACGACGCAACGCCCTGGGTGGGCCTGTGCCCATTCGTCGTGTGGCACTACCCGGTAAATGGTCGAATGAAAAAGTTCCTTATCGATGACAACGAAGAAACCCGAGGTAGTGAGTGCATCCATTGCGCGGCGGACGGTGTCAGGGCTCGTCCCAAAGTGTTCTGCAATGCGCTCAGCGGAACAGTAAAAACATCCGCTGTTTTTTGATATCCGGAACGCGAAGGGGTATAGGACTGCGGCAAAGGGTGTTCTAATGTCTTTGCGGTCCTTTAGTTGCCAAAGGTGCCATTCAGAAGAACAGTGGTAATGGGCCAGAGAACTGTCGTAGTTATTCATTCGCATGTGATTTGAGCTCCACTGGAGCAAATCTCCTTTCTACTTCCTGCGTGATCATAGAGCCATCCATCGCCCCTCATTGGATTGCCTCGACCAGGCACCTCTCTATAAGGGCCTCTGCGTCTACTTTCCGGATGAAGACCCTGCCCCCCAGCTTGACGAATGTGATCTTGCGGCGCAGAACCCAGTCCCTGATCGTGGACTCCTTAAGCCGGAGAAAGTTAGCGGTTTCCCGAACCGTCATGAGTTCCGTCTCGCTCTCTTTAATCTCAGTCATCACCTCGGTCATGCATTATCTCCTTGACAAATGACTTTCCATATCAGAAAATCAAATGGCAGAATAGCAGGAGGCGATTCATGGCTCAACGGTCTATCCCAATTAAAACTTCAAATCGGAAAGCAAGAGAGGAAAGACTTCTCCAGTTTGAAGCTCTCGCGGCCTTCGCAAATATGGGGGACAGCCCTCAGGACTGGTTAAACTTCCGCAGGGACAATCCTCGATTTTTCCCTGATTACTTGACGGAGTGGATTTATAGAACAGCCAACGATTGGTGGCGAATTTTGCACCTCAGCGAGACGCCACCCGATGACTGGATGGAGCTTCATCGCAAATGGCCAGATTTATTCTCGGACACTATCGATGACTGGGCACCACGAGCCGCTGCCGCAAGAGAGGCCGCAGCCATTGCTAAGCCACCCTTGCTTTTCTATCGTGACTTGCTACGCGGCGTATGGAGGAATGATGACGCGGATGGCAGCCGTCTTCTATTCTTGCTCGGATTCGAATTGGAATCGCTTCGGAAAGGTGAGTTTGGATTTTCGGTGTGGAAATCAGAGCCAACGCCCAAATCGCCAAACTCGTGGAGGGTCATAAATGAGATGGGTGATGAAAATAGCGGCGGCATCAAGATCAGTGACTTCCCGAAGGGAAGGCCTGTCATCGACAGGGTTGCCGGGGCGATTACTTGGGAATTTGGCTGCTCATTCCAGCGTGCGATCTACGACCTGATGCAGGATCGCTGGCGGGCAATGGTATGTCCACAATGCCACAAGTATTTCATCGCAGACAAGACTGCCCAAAAGTTCTGCTCAACCAAGTGCACAGCTGAGGCGAAGCAGAAGAAATCACTCGAATACTACTACCGCAAGGGCAGGGCGCAAAGGTCGAAAGCCAAAACCAAACGAACCTTGTCGGAGAGGAGAAAAAAGCAATGAGTATCTATAAGCGTGGCAATGTTTACTGGTACAAATTCATGTGGCACGGAAAGCTCGTCCGGGAGTCCACGCGGCAGAGCAACGACAAGGTTGCTCGCAACATGGAGTCGGCTCGTAGAGCGGCGCTGGCCCAGGAGCAGATTACGAGGGAAGCCAAAGCCCGTCAACTTAACTGCAAGCCTGATGAGCTAATCCGGTGCCTCAAGTGCGAGAAAATGTTCAACGGTGCTACCGCTGTCATAACTGCTCAAGGAAGGTTCTGCGGTGAAACCTGCCGGGACAATTGGGAACGGGAGCATAAACGTGTTCCAACGCTTGGGCGCTTTCTCGAAAATGACTTCGTCCCGTTCGTTAAGACAAAGCATGTGGTAAAGCCTGCCACAGTTGAGTACTATTCGGCAGGTGCCAAGATGCTTTCCAAGTCTGATATCGGGGCACTGCGGATCGATAAAGTAACCGATCAGCACGCTCAACAGTTCGCCGCCCAGCACGTTCGCTATTCCGCTTCGTACATCAATCGTGCGCTTCGGACTCTTCGCCGTGCCCTGAACTTGGCGTTCGAGTGGGGTAAAATCGACCGTCAAATCAAGATTCACCTCGCAAAAGGTGAGCGGCAACGTGACCGAGTCCTAACACCTTACGAAGTTGAGCGCTACCTCGATGCCTGCCCACAGCCATGGAGGGATTGCGCCACCATCATTGTGGAAGAGGGAATGCGCCCTGGAGAGGTATTTGCCCTCAAATGGTCGCACGTTCTTCTGAATCGTACTGGGGGGATGATTCGGATCGTCGACGGAAAATCCAAGGCCGCCCGCCGCATACTGCCCATGACGCCTCGGGTCCTCGGGCTTTTGCGTGACCGTTACGAAGCTCAAGGCCGCCCAAGCGATGGGTGGATTTTTCCGAGCGCCTCTCGTCAAGGGCACGTTAATCACAATACGACAAGAGGGCAGCATGAGAAGGCCTTTGCCATTCTTCAGCGGGCCAGAAAACTGAATCCGGCTCTTCCCGAAATCGAGCCGTTCGAGCCCTACGTGCTGCGCCATACGGCGTTGACTCGGTTGGCCGAAGCCGGGGCCGACGTATACGCGCTGGCCAAAATTGCTGGCCATTCGACGATCTTGATCACCCAGCGCTACATCCACGAAGGGGCTGACGCCATAGAACGAGCATTCTTTAAACTCGAAGAGCAGCAGAAGGCCCTGACATCGTCGGATGTGCCCATCTGGGTGGGCACAAAACTGGGCACAGCATAGAATATGAGCCACCATGCCCAGCGTAGTTCGTGCCTGATAAACCCTTGTAAATGTGGTGCGGAGGGAGGGAATCGAACCCTCACTTCCCGTAAGGGAAAAGGGATTTTAAGTCCCTTGCGTCTACCAGTTCCGCCACCCCCGCACATCAGGAGCTTATAATGTTTTCGATTGTGCCAGCAGCCGGTGTTTCAATGAAAATGGAAGATGGAACCCACGGCAACCAAGACCCTCGAGAGCATCTAATTCCCACGCAACTACCAAAGTCTATCATATCGGCAGCCAGCGTTGATTCCGCCTCAAGGGACGGATTCGAAACGCACTGCAAGCGGCCGAAGTTCACCCGGGCACGATTGGCTTAAACGCCTGGAGGATGCAGGATTGTCGGCGGATTTCTTCTGGGCTGCTTAATCATGGAGCAGAATCATGTCGCGGCGGCCTTGCTGCACAGCGACCTGAAGAGTTCGGCATTCATGAACATGATGGGCTGTCCACTTCGGGAGCCTCGTCCAGGTTATTGCGTCGGGCTTTCTGATACTGAATGATTAAGCGCGGCGGCTGGCATCGCACAGTGCAAAGAAGCGGGTACATGAAGCCCAGAAAATGAGGCGCGGTTTATTGCGTTGCGGCCAACATTTCGGTAATCCCCGCACTTCCGTTTAAAGAGCCCTTGCCGATAGACTGGTCATGGCCGGCATACCGGGCAGTTATGATTCGCGCATTGTACTCTCATTGATCTCTATTCCTTCACGGCCTTGGGATTCACTCGAATATTCGGCTGAAGATCTTCTGACGCGTGGAGGACGACTTCATCGTTGGGATACAGGTCACCAAAAACTTCAACGGCGCCTGAGGTGCTCGCACCTTGTTTCACGGCGACCCATTCGGTATTTCCATTGCGAACACGAATCACAAAGGTTCCCTGCATTGTGCGGACTACGGCTGACTGGGGAACAAAGAGCGAAGGCTGGGGACGGTGAACAGGCCAGGAGACCGCAGGGAACATTCCCGGATGAAGCTCCCAGTCAGGGTTGGTCACGTCCAGTTCCACAGGCATGGTTCGCGTTTTGGGATCGAGTGAATCCGGGATGCGGGCGACCGTAGCTGTGAAGGTGCGATCAGGAAAAGCAGGAACTGAAAAGTTAACCTTCGCGCCGACGTTCACTCCAGCTACATAAGTTTCCGGGACGGCAACGACGAGGCGCAGGCGTGAAATCTGCTCAACCCGAAGCATCGGCGGCTGAGAGCCGCTGGAGGGTCCCACCAGGGCGCCGGGGTGCACATTGCGCTCCGTCACAATCCCGTCAAACGGCGCGGTAATGCGCAGGTATCCTTCCATGACTTCTGCGGAGTGCAGAGTGGCTTTGGCCGCTTCCACAGAATTGCGCAAGCCGATCGCGCGAGCTCGATCAGCCTCAGCGACTTTCTGCGCCACTTCGAGTTCGTTATCTGAAACAACGCCCGGCGTTGCCGAAGCCAGTTTCAGCCGGGAGTAAGTGCCATCGTCGGCAGCAAGCTTGGCTTCCGCTTCAACGCGCTGATTTTCGACTTCCTGCAGCTTTGCCTGAGCAGCGGCCTTTTGCGCCACAATCTCCGGGGCCTCAAGCTGGGCGAGAAGCTGGCCTTGCCTGACACGAGACCCGCGATCCACTCCAATCCATTTGACGAAGCCCGAAACCTTGGGATAGATGGCGACGGCCTCGTAAGGTTGCAGTTCTCCCGGCAGCGAAACCACAAGTTTGAGCTGCTGGGAAACAACTTTGACTGTTTCAACTGTCGGGATGGCGGACGTCTGCGACTGCGTGTCGGTGGATGAACCGTCGGAGGCTGACGTGGAACTGCAGCCTGAGTTCAGAAGCATAAGGCACAGAGCCACCAGAGCAGCCAGAGGAACTGCCGATTTGAGCAAAAGAGACCTTGGCGAATTTTGATGCGACGTTGCTTCTCTCATGAAATCTCCTCTCAGCTACTTAGCATCCAAGATACCTTGGACATAGTATTTGCTGCCGGGATCCGTTGGGTCGAGCGAGGGCGAGGCCGCATTTGCCCTTTCCTGCGACTTTGCAAAGACAAGCGGAAGAACCAGCAGCGTAGCCAATGTCGAAGCAGCCAGACCACCAATCACAGCTCGACCCAGTGGAGCGCTTTGCTGAGATCCTTCTCCGAGTGCAAGCGCCATGGGGATCATGCCGGCGATCATTGCGACACTTGTCATCAGAATTGGGCGCAGGCGGCTCGTGCTTCCATAAAGGGCTGCTTCGACGGAATCTGCACCGGCGCGTCGATGTTCTTCAGCAAAGGTCACCAGAAGAATGGAATTTGCGACCGAGACCCCCAACGCCATGATGGCGCCCATGAAGGATTGAAGGTTCAGAGTGGTAGCGGACAGAAGCAGCGCCAGTATGACTCCGGAGATGACGGCCGGTGCTGTCGAGACAACGACGAAGGCGAGCCGCATCGACTGAAAGTTGGCCGCCAATAAGAGAAAGATCACGACGATCGCAAAGCACACGCTCAGAGCCAGGTTGTGGATAGTCTCGCGCATTGGGGCAATCTGGCCGCGGACGTGCACTGTAACGCCGCGCGGCGGCGGCCCGGCTGCTCGAATGGCGGCATCAACCTGGTCGGCAGCGCGGCCCAAATCCTCGCCTTCGACATTCGCGGTCAGAGTAACCATGCGTTCCATGTCGTAACGGTCGTATTCGCCAACGACGTTCCCGTAGGAAAGCTGAGCTACGTCACCCAGATTCGGATGGCTCGAAGGGCCGCCCTGCGTCAGAGGAATTTTGGCCACATCCTCGAGGGAACTCATCTGCTCCTTCGGCACTTCGATCTGGACCTGGTATCCAATTCCAGTCTCGGGATCCTGCCAGAAATTCCGGGCCACAAAGCGGCTTGACCAGGTTGCCGCGCTCAATGACTGTGCGATCTGTTGGACCGTGAGGCCCAACTGACCTGCTCTTACTCGGTCGATGTCCACGTTCAAGCTCGGATATTCGAGAGGCTGACCGTACTGCAGGTCGCGCAGGTGGTTGTTCCGTTCCAGTTGCAATCGGATTCTTTCCGAGTATTCGTGATTGATCGTCATGTTCGGCCCGTGGACGGCCACTTCGACAGGGGTGGGCGCACCAAAATCCATAATCTGGCTGATAATATCGCCCGGCTCAAAGGACACTGAAGTTCCTGGAAGAATCCGCGGCAGTTGCTGCCGAAGCTGGTCCTCCAACTGGCTGACCCGAATATGGGAGTCCGGCTTCAGGGCCACTCTCAGAACTGCTTCCTGAGGTCCGCTGGTCCACAGATAAATGAGATTGACGGGATAGCTCGGCGGATAGGTTCCGACATACCCGATGCTGCTTGCAACGTTTTCAGGTCCGGCCAGCTTTTTAACAGCGTCAAGCGCCTTCAATGTGATCTGGTGCGTTGTCTCGATGCGCGTACCGGCCGGAGCGCGAAGTCGGAACTGCATTTGATTGCTTTCCACGCGGGGAAAAATCTCGCGGCCAAGCTGAGGGCCCAGCAGAAGAATGACGAACGCGGTGACTCCCAGGTAGAGAGATAGAACAGTCTTCCGACGTTTGAACAAAAGTTTAAGCACCTTCAGATACCATTCCCGAAAGCGCTCAAACACGGAATGCGCATCGTCTTCAGCGTGCCTCACTGGTTTCTTGTGAAGCCAGATAAACAGGATGGGCACGAGCGTACTGGAAAGCACGAACGAAGCAATCATTGCAAAACCAACTGCGAGCGACAGCGGGACGAACAGCGACCGCGTTATCCCCACCATCAGGAAGGAGGGCACAAAGACCGCCAGGATCGCCAGCATTGCCAGAAATTGTGGAAGCAGCGTCTGGCGTGTGGCATTGAAAGCAGCAACCGCTGCAGAGGGCGTGTCCCGAAGATTGCGATGGATGTTTTCAATTTCAACTGTGGCTTCATCCACCAGAATGCCGACGGCCAGTGCCAGCCCGCCGAGCGTCATGATGTTAACTGTCTGTCCGGCCAACCACAACCCGACGACTGCAGTAAGCAGGCTGAATGGGATTGCTGCGATCACGATAGCCGAGCTTTTCCATTCTCGCAGGAATAGAAACACCATCAGCCCGGTTAGCAAAGCGCCCAGCAGACCTTCGCGCACCAGCGAGTTGAGTGCGTCCTTTACATAGCCTGACTGATCGAATTCAAAGGCGACACGAACGTCGGGCGGAAGCGCATGCTGGAATCTGGGCATGCTCTCCCTGACTTCTTTTACAACTGCGAGCGTTGAAGCGTCGGCGCGCTTGGTTACAGGAAGGTATACCGTCCGGTGGCCATTCACAAGTGCGTAGCCCAGAGTAAGATCGGCGCCGTCTTCAACCCAGCCGATGTCCCTCATGTAAACCGTGGGCCCGCTGCCGGCGCGAATCGGAAGATCATTCAATTGACGGAAGTCTGACACTACGGAGTTTATGGGCGTAATCCGGTCAAGGGCTCCTGTCCGGACATCGCCGGCCGGAGCGATCAGGTTGCCGGACAGAAGAGCTTTGAGAACCTCTCCCGTCGACATTCTGTAACTGCTCAGCTTTTCAGGGTCGACGTGAATGACAATCGTGCGCGAACTGCCGCCAAATGGGGGCGGAGATGATACGCCAGGGAGCGTGGTAAACAACGGACGCACACGGTGCAAAGCGAGGTCCTGAATATCGTTCGCGTTTTTTGTGCTGCTTGAAAACACCAGGTATCCCACCGGCACACTTCCTGCGTCGAACCGCAGAACAAAAGGCGGGACTGTTCCCGACGGCATGTAAGCCTGCGCGCGATTGACATAGGAGATGGTTTGGGCTAAAGCCTGGTTCATGTCGGTCCCCGGTAAGAAGGAGAGCTTGAGCAGCGCAAAGTTTTCGATCGACCTTGATTCGACGCTTTGAATCCCCGCGATGTACAGGAAGTTGTACTCGTAGTAATAAGTGAGATAACCCTCCATCTGAGCAGGACTCATGCCGCCATAAGGTTGAGCGACATAAATAACGGGGATGTTCAGATCGGGGAAGATGTCCACGGGCATGCGCGTGAGCGCAAAAACCGCGCACAGGACGATGCCGATGACACCAACGATGACAGTGATCGGTCTGCGAAGCGCTGCCTTAAGTATCCACACGGGTCAGTGGCCTCCTCCCGGGGATTGGCTTGCCAGATCGACAAACGGCTGCAGGTTCCCCTGGGCTGCCGCCAGGCGAGCTAATGCCCGCCAAATGTTTAAAGTGGCCAGAGAATCGTCGATTTCCGCCTGCAGCAGAAGCCGCTGGGCCTCGGCAACGTCCACGATGGTTCCAAGTCCGGCTTGGAAGCGAGCCCGCGCTTGCGCTTCACTCTCGGTTGCAGCCCGCAATTCTATCGGCGTATTTCGTGCGACCTCACGCGAGGCATCCAACAGATCCTGTGCCTGAGCTAGTAGCCCCGTGAGGTTTTGAATCGTCTGATCGTAGATTGCCTGCTCGCGTCGCTCGTTAGCCATCTCAATGCGTTTGCGAGCGCGGATCGATGCAAAATCCAGAACAGGAAGAGTCACGGAGACTCCCGCCGCCCAGTTCTTTGCATCGCCAGGCCATAGACCGTGAGAGGTGGGTAATGGAAGACCTTGCGCATTTGCACCGCTGCCGCGCCCAGATACCATCGCCTGAAGAGAGATGTGCGGGTAATAAGCGTGGTCCACAACCGACAAACGCGCCTGCGATTCCTCCACCCGACGCTCTTCAGCCACCGCAGCAGGGTGTGTGCTGATGGGCCCGGAGGTCCAGATTTTTTCAGGCGGAGCCTGTAAAAAGGGGCCTGGCTTTATCGTGATTTCCGTACCGGCGAGACCCAGAACTTGGGCAAGCACGGCCGCATCGACGCGCTCTGCCTGTTGAGAAAGGACCAGGCGCGTGCGGGCAGCCGCAAGCTCGGCCTCAGCCCGCGAGGCATCAGCGCCCGGGCGAAGGTGGGCGTCAACCAGCGCGTGAACGGACTTTGCAAAGATTGCGCGGCGGTCCACGTCCGCCTGCGACGCCCTGACCTCCTGCTGAGCTGCAAGCAGCACAAGTGAAGCGTCAATGACCGATGACGCTACATCAAGGCGGGTCAGGGTCAATTCTTCCTGAGTTCGGCTCGCGGTAGATTCCGCCGCAATCATCTGGGCGTGACGGTAGCCGAAATCAAGAGGTTCATAGCTCAGCAGAACTCCGGCTCCGCTGCCCCAAAAGGAACGTCCGGATTCCGGAGTGACACTTCCAGAAGGGTTCGGAATGATTGACTGCGGCAGCAGCAGGCCGGCGATGTTATTGCGGGTAGCCCTGTTGTCCTGCCAGATCATATTGAGGCTGGGCAGATAATTCGTCGCCGCAAGGCTGACCCCTTCACGCGCAGCCACGTACCTTTCGATGGCGGCTCGCACGGCAGGGTAATTGGCCAGAGCATAATTGACCGCTTCCTGGACGGTGAAAGTCCGCACCGCCGGAGCCGATGATGGTGCAGATTGTGTTTGAGCCCACAGCGGGCGCGAAATCAACAGGAGCAGAAGGCCGGAGACAAGTTTCATATGCGCGGTCGATAAATGGATTGCCTTTTTCACCTCATTTAAAAGTCGGCTCATAAACGCCCGTCTGGAGACGGCCTGGACTGATTGAGCCGCCGATCTCCGATGATAACTTGAATGCGCATGCGCCACCCCGTCGGGCGCCGAAAAATGCTTTGGGGTCCCCTGGTTCACCTTACATTCCGGCGTCGCCAGGCATTGTGTGATGGCCTCTCAGCACGCGGAACAAGGACATGCATATTTTGCGGGCTGAAGAAGCGTTTTTACTCGGTTGATGAATCCCTGCAAAATTGTTGGCCAAAGAAGTCAGACTTCAGGAGGGGAACGGCCGTTCCAGAACCCTTCATATGCGGATCGAGGGCCATGCAAGGCATCGCTTGATAATAGACTGACGGGAGTCAGTGCATTGACATGGAAAGAAGGTGAACGCCTGGTCCGGCGGACACGTCTGGAACTTTTCTTCTGTTCATTCAGCCGCAGCGAGGCGTCATTGGAACTCTGGGCGGAATATTTGAGCGAAAGCCGGCTCACCCGCGCTTGGTCTCTCGGGGACAGCCCGAAGTTTTTCCAATCAGCGAACCGCGAAGATGTGCGATACCCAGAAGTCACGGGAACGGCCATCTCCGCTCGGAGGTGAATACGGCCAAAGATCAGTAACCCATAAAGCGACAAAAACAAAATAGCCTGTTTTCGCATGCACTCATCGACCGAGCCTGATGGCGGATAATTGATTTGACGCCTTCATTGACTCTACCTTCATCTCCGATTTGTCGAATTTTGATGCATCCTGCCCTCTAAAGGTTACCTAATTCACTGATGATATCATGTTTTGCCTGCGCTTACTCATTATCATCGAAGTCATCGAACGCAGTCAGGAACATTTGGAGGCGAATGAACAGCCGGATTCGTGCCCCCAATCAGCAGGCACGGAAAAGGGGAAGTTGCTGCGCAGGTAATAAAAACGACAATACTCCTTGTTCTCGAAATGATGTCGTCGGCCTTTTCAAGACATGAGAGCACTCAACAATCGACAATATCAGGCGACCACTTTGTCAAGAAGCTGACCGACGGCGCGGTGGGCTTCCAGAACGGCGGTTTTGTGGTCCGGCGTGCCGGAGAGGTCGGTGTTGGCGAAAGCAATTCTGCCGAACGGCGCGGCGCGCAGGATCTCTCTCGCCGCGGGCTTGCCGTCTTTACCGAAAAAGAAGCCTGGCTGCGGATTGACGTAAGCGTGGCCCCAGCGATTCAGGATGATGCCGGCAATGTCGCGCCGGGGGTCAAAGCCGGACTGCGAAAACATCTCAGTCAATTGCTCCCGGATTTTCCGTTCATAGTCGCGGTAGGAAGTGGACAGCAATTCCATGCGTCCGCGGTTGCCCTGGTCCTCGATGGGCAGCCCCGGATAGCAGAAGAGCACCTTGAGGGTGAGCACGGTGGGAGAATCAGGGCCGATTGTGGGCGGGGCACCGTTCCAGACGGGGACTTTGTGCACGGAAGTAAACGAGCCGATGCCTTCAAACCACTGAGCACTTGAAATCCCCAACTTGTAAAGAAAGCGCCAGTTCCGCACCGCCACGTTGGCCACCATGCAGGCCGAGCGGTAAAACTGTGAATAGGCTTCGCGGTGGCTTTCAGGCAAATCACGCACAATTAGTTTGCTGGTCCAGCAGCCTCCGGCCATCACGGCCGAGCGCGCCTTCAGGCGATAGACTTTACCGCCCTGCGTGTAGGTCACCCGGACAAAATCGGAATTTCGTGCCTGTTTTTCGTGTTCGACGCGGACGACTGTTGCGTCCAGGCGGATCCGGGCAGATTGTCCAGGCCGGTCAAGCGCTGCAAAATTAATCCGGCCGCCGCACACAGCTTCGAGCGTTTTGGGGCCTGCAATCGAATCCGGAATGAGGGTCTTCACAATGTGGCGGGCGATGCCGGCATTGCCGCCGGGAAAAGCGTACCAGCCCGTTTCCGGGCTGTCATCGAGCGCACGCAAGGCATCGAAGGCATAGGCCGTGTAGGCAGACAGCACGTCGGGACCGAGGCCGAAGCCGCCGCCCTCACTGGGAACTAACATCGTGCGGATCGTTTCGCGGCTGAGCCCCTGTTCCATCAAGTGCTCTTCCAGCGTGATGCTGTCCAGCCGCCGGGATGTGGTGTCGCCGGGATATTCAAACGGAAGACCTGTGCTGTCGCGGCTCTTCTTCCGCCACTCGAGCAGTTCATTTTTCATGAAAGTCGGAATCGGTGCACCTTCAAACCGCTTCTTCCACGGATCGATGATCCACTTGCCGGGATTCTGTCCGAACTTTGTGCCGAAGAAGTAGCCAACAGGTGAAGGCATGGCTTCAAACGTGCGGCCGAGGGGCATTTCCGGCGAAGAATTGGCCCAGGTCTGATACTCGAATTTGTGCCAATCGATTCCAACCAAGTCGTAGAAACGGGCGATGAAACTGTACGGGTATGGAACTTGAAAATGGTCGGATCCCTGAGGTGCCGTCAGGCGCTGGCCGTCAACAACGAATTCGTTGCGCTTCGCTTCGCCTCCTGAAGACGGGATGATTGTCGATCACCAGGCAGGAAAGCTTTCCACGCGTCTCGCGCTGAAAAAATAGTGCGGCGGCCAGGCCACTGATTCCGCCGCCCACAACGACGCAATCGAAGATCTCTCCCGTGTCGGTTGCATCGGCAGGCGGGCTGTCGAAGACATGGTCGCGGATTTTGTGCCCCGCATCCATAACTTCAGCGGTGTTGCCGTTCGAGTTTGCATAGTCGCCCACCCCGCCGTAGCCGGTCCATTCCTTGCCCTGCGCGAGAAGTTGAGCGGGCGTCAGCGGGCCGAGAAGCAGGCTCCCCGAAGCCAGCAGCGTTGAATTGAGAAAATCACGCCTGCAAATCCGTCGGTCCATGCCCAGTAATTTATCAGCGTGGTCGTCGTGCGTTGGATGGGACATTCGCTATCTTCCGACAACAGAATAGAGATGGAGTTTATCATGGCCCCGCTGGTCGCGGGGCAGTGCCTCTTGGATTGTGCGCATTCATCGTTCAGGCGGAAAGATTGTTGGCAGGCGTCGCCCTCAGCAATGCGTCCATCGCGCCTGACGTCGGAAACGCAATCGAAGGCCTCTTTACAGCGTTAGCGTAAGGCAGAGGCGATACTGGGCCTGCGCCGCCCTGACAGATTCTTCAAGAGGCGCAGGCCATGACGCAATTCCGGCTTGTGCATCGGGCGGAGGAAAATTCTGGCGCCCGGTGAATTTGATGAGAGTGGCTGCGGGAATTAATTTGGCCCAAGATAGCCTGATTACTTGGTTGCCAGCGCCTGATGGGTCGACGTCGCGACGTTTTTTTGCTGAGACGCGCGATCGACAACAGCGCCAAACTTGCTGAGGACGCCCACGAGTTTTTCGGCGACGGTCTGGCCCCAACCACGCTCAACGGGCAATGCGACAACGGGGACTTTCTCGACCATTTCTGCTTCAATGCTCGACGTGCATGTCTGGTCCAGGTCCCTCATGACGTCGAAGCGTGTACCTCCCTTGGTGTATTTCACGATCAGATTGTATCCGTGCCGAGAAGCATACCGGATAGCTTCGTCGCGGTCTAAAAATGATTCTTTATACTCAATCCGGGCTGTCCAGTTGAAGTGAGAACTTGGAATAATGGCTATACTTGTGCTCTCATCCATCGTTTCTTCCTCCCCGACGGTTATTGAACGCTAAATTACCTCCGACGACAATCGGCCATTGGTACTACAACCATTGGTCCATATGGTACCCATTCGGTTTGGAGCAACCTGAGGAGACTCTTTGTATAACCGAGCCGGTCGTCCGCAGTTGGCTGGGCGCTGTTTGTTTTCTCCTTGTAAACCATACAAAAAACATGCATTGCTCTGCTGTGCTGAAAGTCGCCATGAGGTGCTTCGAGACGAGAAAGGCTCCACGCCCGCCGTGGTCAATCAAGAGTTGTTCCGATATGCTCAAGAAGGGGAAGATGAATATCGATCTTGTCTTGGCGGAACTGGTTCTGGCGGTCCACCTGCTCTTTGTCCTGTGGGTCGTCGGCGGGGTTTTCCTCGTGCGCCATTATCCGCGCCTCCGGTGGTGGCACATCATCTCACTTGCATACAGCATCGTGATAGAGGTTGTCCCTTGGTTTCCCTGTCCTCTGACCCTGCTGGAGCAGACACTCGAGGAGCGTGCCGGCTACGTGGCCTATCAGGGTTCGTTCCTTTTGCATTATCTCGATAAACTCGTCTATCCCAATATTCCACTGGACCTCTTAATTACAGTGGCCGTGGTGTTCTGCACCGCCAATCTTGCGTACTACGCCTTCAGCTTCCGCGGCGCCTTACGGCGACTAAAATGGAGGAACAGGTAGCTGCAGCACCGATAATGGACCATCTATACGGAGTTCATATGCTGTTGTAAGGGGGCGTGGCGTCAGGGGTGTTCGAAGCCGCTCAAGTGTGCCGTGTCTGCACGCGCAGTTGTCGGTATAATCTGAAAAGCGCGGCGGCAGGCGGGGAACGGCCATGGTTGCTTGCGAGAGCGGGCGCATGCGTAAGGAAAGTCAAGTCGAGAAAACCTTTGTATCCCTTGCGCTGGTAGTCATGGCAAGCTTGCTGTGCGTCGTGCCTCTCAGATGTCAGGAAGTTTTGTCTCCAGAAGAGCGGGCGGCGGCGACTCACTTATTTGACGAGAGTTCGCATTCAGATCCATTGAAGTGCACAATTGATCGTGAGAAAACGTCTCTGGATTTTACCTTCCACTTCGATACGGGTTTTGTAATCACATGCCCATTTCAGGAATTTGGGGGGCGAAAGACCCGCGTGACAATTTACCTTCGCGTGACCCCTGTGGGTGGTACGCCTGTACTGTTGAAGACGTTCGGAGTTTTCCGAGGGCTCTCCATTAAACCTTCGCAAGTGTATCCGGGAAAGGGAAAAGCGTATTTCGTCGTGAGGGGCGGTTTCTCCGTGGGCGAAGGTCGCTACCGCGTCGAGGTATTGATGCTGGATCCTCGCGGCCGAACGTGCAGGCGTACATGGTGGATTAAAGTCCCCCACCACTCCCAGAAATCGATCCCGATGGTGCTGGCGCCAAATCAGGTTTCCTCGCTGCGAATCCCGACTTGGCGCGGGCCGCAACCTGGCGGGCTTCGCTTGGCCGTGCTACTCAGCGCCGGTGCATTCAATCCGCGCGCAACGCGGTTGGGAACCGGCTACCAGATGATGCTCTTGCAGATCCTCTCCACGCTGCTTCAGCAGACGCCTTGCTCGTCGGTGCGGCTGGTGGCGTTCAATCTGGATCAGGAACGCGTGATCTATCACACCGATTCGTTTGAACCTTCCGGTTTTGCCGAACTCCAGGAGGCGTTCAATGGCCTTAACCTCGGGGTCGTTTCCGTTGACACCCTCAAGAAGCGCAATAACTGGGCGGAGATGCTGGCCACGCTCACGAACCGCCAGTTGAGCGCACAGCCGCCTCCTGATGCCGTCATCATCCTGGGACGCTCATACCGCTGGATGAAAAAACTTCCCAGAGAAATGCTGATGTTCCATTATCATGGCATGCCCAGGTTCTATTACTTCGAAAATGGACCAGAGAACCTTTTTCCAGATTCGCTGGGTTTCCTCACGAAATCCCTTGGAGGGAAAATCTACAGGATCAGCACTCCGCATGATCTGGGAACCGCCATTCAGAAGATGCTGGCGCAATTGCGAGGGCCCGAACCTGCCGTGACAGCCAGTAAGTCTCGGCAGGGTGATTAGCGGCAAACACGCGCCAGGCCACAGCGGTCGTTGGCCACCGGCGAATCACTCATCAACCGTGGCAACTGTGCTAGGACGTACAACTCGAAATTCTCCGGCGCCGTGTGACCAACCGGCGGCTTATAGCGCTCTGGCTCGAGTCCAGGCAATGAGTGGAAAAAGCCTTCACATGGAGAATGGCTACCAGGCACCCTGACCCTTGTGGTTCCCGAGCTGCTTTCCAGTCCGGTAGCCATTCGCATCCGTTAGACTTGATACGCCCCTGATCCTGCTGAATCAACCCTTAGCCGGTTGCTGAAAAAAGCCAAGTTGTCGTGCTGAGCGAAGCCAAGCATCTTGATGTTTTTCTGACAGTAAATGCCGGCATTGTTCGCTGCGCTCACGATGACAAGCGTAAAATCTGTTTTTCAGCCAGTTGTTAGACAGTCAGAGATGAGATGTTTTCCGTGGCACAAAAGTTTGTAAGCCATTTGTTTAATATTCGTCACTGTTTTGTCCAAGGACGATAATTGGCCGCACGCGTTGCCGGGACGATAAAGCGCGCGGAAATCTTTAGACCGGGAACTCGAAAAGCAAAATCACCTTCAGCATCTGCGAGCATGTGGTACACTGGCACCAATTCAAAGCTGCAGGGCAAACACTGAAGACCGGACGTTGCCTTTAGCCGCCGTCAATCGTCTCACGAAGGAGGTGCTACCTTGCAGGAAAGGCGGGAGGTATTGAGCAGACGATTCCACGTTTTCGCGTTCTTGTTTTACGCAGTACTGGTGTGTGGGTTGTCCCCAACCGCATTGTCCGCAAGCGGGTCGGAATCCCGAGCAGCCAATACCGCCTCGGCTCCTGCGTGGGAAGTTTCTGGGATTTTCGCGGAAGCTTGTGAGTGCAATCCTCCCTGTCCCTGCTGGCAGGGCCGTCTCCCGACCCAGCATCATTGTCACAACGTGCAGATTTATAAGATCGAGCGAGGCCGCTACGGCGCTGTTCGGCTGGACAACCTGGTTGTCGTGGTTGAATGGGTTTCGCCTGAAGGAAGAGTCATGGATAAGAGCGCAGACCAGTCAGTCTTGGTAGCGATTTATTTGGACCGTTCCACGAGTCCGGGCCAGCGGGAAGCCCTCGAGAAGATATGGAAACGGTCATTTCTACGGGGAGTCAAAGGAAGCAAAGGAGGAATGAAGGCCGTCAGGTTTGAAAAAGCAGATGTGGAGCCGGGCCGCGCGGTGGTGATCATCCGGCATATTCTTGCTTTCGATGTTCGGAGGGGAAGCGCACAGGAAATGGATGTCCAAGACCTGTATGTGCATGATATGCAACTGGCGCGATCTGCCCGCTACCGGTACTCGGACTACGGCATGGCCTGGGATTATCCCGGCAAGCACGCAGCCTTTGGAACATTCCACGCCCAGTCATCGCGGAATTAACGCATTGGCAAGCAAATTTCCCACTGGATCGCGTACTGAAATGCCAGCGGCGGCTTTGATCGCCAGAGAGATACTGCCGTGGGCTGCCTGCAAAGACATTTGTACCGAATTTCTCGGGTTTGCTTTCGGGGCTGATGAACATGCTGGGGAACCTCGGCGGATGGCATTCGCCAATCGTCACTGCGGCGATCTTCCTTCACGTCGGATGGAATATGGCGTTCAACTTCGCCGGCCTTATGACGCTGATGTCCGTAATCCTGTATTTAGCGGTGAAGACAGAGGATAAGCTTGCATAGGGCACCGGTTTTCTGGCGCTTATTTTGCCCGTTTCCAGTTGGCGGATGTGGGGCAAATCTCACTTAGCATTTGTACATCTTTTCGTGACGGATCGGTCTCATTATGTGACTCTTATCCCACTTCAAGCAATGCAGTAGTGTAAACTGCAAGCAGGGGCATAGGATTTATGGCGCGTTCGGGAGCAGGGAATTCGTGAAGAAGCTTCTCGGGTCGTACATAAGGCATTACCCGCGAACTGCTGCTGCCCTTGTCTTTGGGTGCGCAACGCTTGTGGTGCAACACATAGCCTGGATGCCTGAAGCGCGGATGAACGGCCTCGTGCCAGCGCTCACGCTGGGCGTGGGACTGGCGCATGCTGTGGCTGGTGCGCTGACCGGGCCACTGCTGGTGGACGGCATCCGCGTTCGAACGTCGTCACAGGCCGGACTGATCGGAGCGGGCACGTCGCTGATAGCGCTGATCATCTTTACTTCAGTGTTCAGCGCATACATGTTTGCGAGCGACGTTCATCCCGTCGGTGCGGTTTCCTACCTGGCTTTCACTCTTCTTACTGCAGTGTTTGCCTTCTTGGGCAATGCATGGGCCCTGTTTCTGGTTTCCATCGCCCTCGGCTGGGCCCTCTTTAGAATTGCTGCCCTCGCAGGATTGACCGAAGGTCGCTGAATGCCTCGTGCAAGGTTTTTGGACAGCAATCGTCAGGGTTCAACCCTTTTCAGTTGGAATTTACGGGGACAGCGCCAGTATCATAACGAACCAGCGAGTTGATGAGCAGGTCCCCCAAAGGCTTCGCCTGAAATGGCTTACTGTCGCGACCTTTACCGCCGCGACGATTAAATCCTTTACTGTACATTGCGTGATACCGGTTTTCACCGCGAAGTAAACGACCCGCATAACTGCCGACGGAACAAGAAATTGATGGAAGTGTTCTCGCGTTCTTCCTGAGCAGTGCTGTTGGACTGTCAGTTTTGACAGTTTCCGGTGCTGGCATGCTGAAGTGAGAATAAACGAGTAAGAGCATTAGCTCGGGCAAGGGCCGCATGTGTGAACGTCAGAAGTGCCAAACTGGGTCGAAACTCGAATGGCAGGGTTCCTGCGGAGGACGCTTTCACCTGGCAGGGACCGGGTTCATGAGCAGGCCTGGAGGCTGTTGCTAAGCGATTCGCACAACATTGTGACGGGAGTGCTCCCTGGGGTGGCTTGCCATGGCCGCTGAACGTGCTGTTTTGATGGCGCTTTGCTCGGCTGGTCCGAAAATTGCTCGCAGCTTCGTAAGTCGAACCTCCCAGGCTTCCCCGTGAAGTAGGATCAGGAAAAACATGGCGCTTGCGTGGTCCGGAATTCTGTGCAGTGGCCCGCCGCACGGCGAGCGGAAATTGTGAATCGCAAGGAGGGACCTCTATGAATCTGACGGTGTATAGAAAATTGACTGCTGCGGGAGTAATGCTCCTGGCGCTGCTGGCGGCCAGTTGCCTTGCCACCCGTAACTTCGTTCGCAACCACCAGGCGCCGCTGGAGACGCGGGTCGGCGCCGTGGAGCAGGCATCGAATCAGAACGCCCAGGACATCAAGGCATTGAGCGAAAAGACCGAGGCGGGAATCCCTCAGGCGCAAAACACCGCGGAGCAGGGCGTCCAGGCTGCCAAGGCGGCGGACGAGCGTGCCGTGGCTGCCAACGAAACAGCGGAGAAAGGTCTTGCTGCGGCCAACCAGGCCCACAGCATGATTAACAATCTGCAAAACTTTCAAGCTGCGCACCACACAGCCGTGACGTTCGCGGTGGACAAGAGTCAATTGACGAAGGCCAATAAGCAGGCCCTCGATGGGGTGGCTGAAGCGGTCGGCCCTCTGAAGCTCTACCTGATTCAGGTAGTAGGACACACCGACAGCACGGGCACGAACGCCTATAACCCGAGGTTGAGCCAGCGCCGCGCCGACGCGGTGGTCCGGTACCTCACGCAGAAACACAATATCCCGGTTGCCGTGGTCCATCAGATTGGGTATGGCGAGGACGTTCCGGTGGCTTCGAACAAAACCAAGGAAGGCCGCTCAGAAAACAGGAGAGTGGAGGTCACGGTTCTGGTGCCGCAACTCGAATCAGCAACAGCGCAAACCAGCGCTACTACAACACCTCCAGCAGGTAACTGAAGCATCACTCACCAGCGCCGGGTCTTTCGAAGCAGAGGGCGGCCGTCGCCAACGCCGTCGGCCGCCCGTTTCTTTGGCGTTGTCGTTCTTTGATTGTTCCCCCACATCGATTTCTTCCCCTTACGGTTTGCAGGATGCCAAACTGGATGTGTGATTCCAGTCACGTACATTTCCTGTGTTGTGCGGCATTGTTGGGTGTTGAAAGTTACTGCCACTCCGGAGGTCAACACATGCTGTCGAGAATGCTGAAAACAGGCGCAATCTTTGTGACCGGGGCTTTTCTTTTCGCGAGCATTGCCCTCGGTGCATCAAAGACGGTCAAAATCACACAAGATGTTGTCTTGCCCGGCGGGCAAACGCTAAAAGCAGGCGAATACAGCGTGGTGGTGAATGAGAAGCTTGACAAAGTTGAGTTCATTCAGAATTCAAAGGTTGTCGCCAGCAGTAATTGCAAGTGCACCATTGGAAAGAAGAACCCGGACACGCAGGTCCAACTTCAGCAAAGCAGCGGAAACATCCAGGAGCTTCAGCAGATCCAGCTTAAAGGCGAGACTCGCACGATCAATTTGACGTCTTAAACCGAGTCGCGGTCAGCGTCCGCGTGCGACTATCGGCCGGTATCAGCAAAGATCGAAGGCCCGCGCCACCCGACAAGATCAGGAGGCATGGGAAGTGCAGTTCTTCAGATTAGGCAGGTTGGAGGCTTCGCGGCAGGCCGTGGACGCTACTCCATTTCGACAGTCTCATAGACAGGGTCCCTGAGGCCCTGGATGGATTGTCCACCGCCGCTTTCAAGCTCAAGGACAACGATCTCGTTTTCGCCTGCCCTGAGCCAAGGCGCCGGAAGATAGAGGGTCTGCTGCGGGCCGATTCTCCAAAACCGACCCAAGTGACGACCGTTGACCCAGACGTGGCCCTTGCCCCATCCGCGCATGTCTAGAAAAGTGTCTCCCACGACCGTTAGCTGAAAGCTTCCGCGATAGAAGCGCGGACCACGCTTTGGTTTCGAGGAAAAGTGGAGTCTCGAGAGATCATCGAGGGGAAGCGCATAGATTTCCCAGCCTTTCAGTTCAACACCGTTCAGCATTACCCGCTCCGTAATTCCTTTGCGGTCATCGACCATGCGTGGGCCGTAATTGATCCGGCCCATGTTTTCGACCAGGATGTCCATGGGCTGCGCAGGAGCAAGGTCCACGTCTGCTGCGTTCTGGTCAAAGCGGCGGTCAAGTTCGGCCAGCTTGCTGTCTCCCTGATAGATCAGGGCGTAATCGCTCATGCGGGTCATGCTCAGGCGGCCTTTGGTGGGACGTTCAGGCGTCCAGCGGTAGAGGATAAACCCGTAGGATTGTCCGAGCGATTCCATGGGCAGCGGAGTGGCGGAGCGGACTGGCTTGCCGAGAATATCATCCAGCCGTGCGGACTCCGCAAGGTCAAAGGGCGGCACGTCAATTACCGGCAGCGGCTTCGGCAATGATGGGATGCGCCTCTCTGGGAAGTGCTGCTGAATCAATGTCCGCAGATCAAAATACTTTGGTCGTGGACGTCCTGCCTCGTCGAGCGGTGCGTCGTAGTCATAGCTTGTCACGTCGGGCTCATACGCCTTATTGAAATTGGCCCCGTTTGTAAATCCGAACGACGTTCCGCCGTGAAACATGTAAAGGTTGAACGAAACGCCGTTCGAAAGCATCCACTGGACACCTTCGATCAGGTCCTGATTATTGCCGCGATGATGGATTTCTCCCCAATGGTCAAACCAGCCAGGATAGAACTCCGCGCACATGCGCGGCACATTGCGCCGGAAGCGGGCAAAGCGCTCAAATTGCTTTGCAGGGTCGGAGCCGAAGTTGATAAACGAAAGCACATCTGGCAGCGTGCCACCTGATAACATGTGCGGCGTTGGGCCGTCGGCGGTGAAGAGCGGTACGTCAAAGCCGGCTTCGAGGAGCATCCCGCGAATTACCTGCATGTAGGAGTGGTCGCTGCCAAAGGAGCCGTATTCGTTCTCGACCTGCACCATCAGGATCGGTCCGCCGCGTGTGATCTGAAGGGACGCCAGCTCAACGCCTACGTGCTTCATGTAACGGTGCGCGGGCACAATAAAGCGTGGGTCAGTGCTGCGGACCCGGATGTCCGGCGTGCGCAGCAGCCATCCGGGAAAGCCGCCGAAGTCCCACTCGGCGCAGCTGTATGGGCCTGGGCGAAGGATTACCCATAGTCCTTCTTCCTGTGCCATGCGGATGAAAGCCGCTGCGTCTGCTCTTCCTGTGAAATTAAATTCACCCGGGCGAGGCTCGTGGAAATTCCAGAACATGTAAGTCGAGACTGTATTCAGACCCATCGCCTTCAGTTTTTGCAAACGGTCGCGCCAGTAATCGCGGGGAATGCGCGCGTAGTGCATCTCCCCGGAAAGTATCTGAAACGGCTTTCCATCGAGAAGGAAAAGTTCGCCTTTCCATGTGAATGTGTGCCTGGCGCCGTCGTGCGGTGAACTCTCACTATTGGTTTCAGCACGAGACAGCAGTGGATGAATCGCTCCGAACCCGGCCACAGCCCCTGCAGCCCCAATGAATTGCCTTCTGTTGAGCTTGTCTTTTGACCTTCTGTTTGCCACTTTCAGACCCTTCTGCGTCCGCATGAGAGATGGGTGCTTCGCGCGGGCGGCCGTGCGTGCCCCATTGTTCCTTCTGTAATGGGTTGCTGTATCATAATAACCGCGAATTTCGCTGCGACCAACTATTGGACATGCGAGTTGGTGAAAAGCCGTGGCGCGAATTTGCCTTGTTACAGACTCTGTTCGTCGGCAGCCTTCATTGAAGGCTTTTCAGGGAAGGGAAACCGCTAATGAAGACTACAAAAACAAAAGATCGAGGCCCGCTCCGCAGCAGCGCGTGGTTTGGCAAAGACGACCGCTGGGGAATGGCTCATCGCGCCTGGCTGCGCGCCGAGGGCTTCAGCGAGCGTGTGTTTCAGGAAAAGCCGGTAATTGGTATCTGCAAC
>Ga0209581_1001206_pt1 | contig 32764 bp, 32 predicted proteins | sample Coa_R2_FD_187160 | JGI IMG/M metagenome (GOLD analysis project Ga0209581, IMG submission 187160) | Surface soil microbial communities from Centralia Pennsylvania, which are recovering from an underground coalmine fire - Coalmine... | ecosystem: Environmental > Terrestrial > Soil > Unclassified ...
GCCTACAACATCCTGCGGCTGAGGAACTGAGCCCGGCCCGAACGCGGCGCAATCGTCTAAACCGTTGAAGGAGAATGGTGCCCAGGGGCGGAATTGAACCACCGACACACGGATTTTCAGTCCGTTGCTCTACCAACTGAGCTACCTGGGCGCGCCGGACGGGGGCTTATAGAGGAACTCGCGCCGCCCTGTCCAGCCGGCAGGGCGCCCCGGTGGCGGATCAAAAGACGATCTCGACGCGGCGGTTCTGCGGCTCGCGCACGCCGTCGGCGGTCGGCACCCGGTTGTCGTTCTCGCCGCGCCCGCCGATCGCCATCTGGGTCTGCGGCACGCCGAGCTTGACCAGCGCCTTGGCGACGTTGTTGGCGCGCCGCTCGGACAGGCGCTGGTTGTAGCCGGCCGAGCCCGAGCGGTCGGTATAGCCGGTGACCATGATCCTGACCGGCGCGCCCGACTTGTAGGCATCGGCCGCCTGGCGCACGATCGCCATACCCTCCGGGGTGGTCGTGTCGCGATCCCAGTCGAAGAACACGAGGAACACCTTGCGCGCCTCCGGCGGCGGCGCGGCGGCGGCCGGGGCCATCGGCGGCGCCGGCGGCGGCGCGCCAAACAGATAGGTCACACCGAGGCGCACCGTGTTCTCGCTGATCGCGTGATGGTTGTTGTACCCGTCCCAGAACGGCCCGGCCGTGGTGCTGAAGTTGGTCAGCGTGCCGTAATCGGCGTAGCGGTATTCGAGCCGGCCGTGCCAGTTCGGGGTGAAGGCGTATTCGAGCCCGGCGCCAACGGTATAGCCGGTGCGGGTCTCGTCGAACGACTCTCCGCCGCCGCCGAGGACGTCGACATAGCTGGTGCGGAAATCGGCAAACGCGGCGCCGCCGGTCGCATAAAGGAGAGCCTTGTCGAAGGCGTAGCCCACCCGGCCGCGCAGCGAGGCGCGCCAGCGCATCTTGGTGGTGAAGGTATAGCTGCCGATCGGCGCGAAGCAGGTGCCCGGCGCAATGTTGCCGGCGCCCGCATCCTGAATCAGACAGTTGTTCGTCTTGCTCGCCAGCGTGCCTTCGAAATCGCCTTCCGGGCCGATCACGAGATGGCCGAACTGCCAGTTGTAGCCGGCGTGCCCGCCAAATCCGAACCCGACCTTGTCGAAGTCGGCGTGGCCGGTCAGGGGCGGCACGAGGCCGGTCGATTCGGTGAGACGGTCCGAGATCGGGCCGGCGCCGATCTGCAGGCCGAGATAGGGCCCTTGCCAATCGAGCCCGTCGCCGGCCAATGCGCTTCGAGCCGCGGGAACCGGCCCGACGGCCAGTGCAAGCAGGCCGGCCCACACCAGAACACAGCGCTTGAGCATGGCATCCCCCAGCGTCCCCGATCACCGACGCGGCCCTTTTCTACCTTACGATGATCGCCGCGTCCGTGGCGGCCGGGCAACAGCCTGAAAGAAACGCGCGGGCTACCGTCTATCCGACCGTGCCGTCGGCGCCGCGGCGCAACACCGTCCCCGGCAGCGCGCCGGTGTGAACCGCGTTGTCGACGACGACCGTGCCGTTGACCAGCACCGTCGTACGCGGGCCGCTGGGATAGCGGTGCGGCGCGGCATAGGTCGCCTCGTCGCGGAAATCGTCCGGATCGAAGATCGCGATATCGGCGCGCCAGCCTTCGGCGAGCCGGCCGCGGTCGCGCAGTTTCAGCGCCGCGGCGGTGGCGCCGGTCATCTTGCGGATCGCGGTTTCGAGCGGCAGCAGCCGCTCCTCGCCGACATAGCGCGAGATGATGCGCGGAAACGTCCCGTAGAAGCGGGGGTGCGGCATGCCCTGGGCGACAATGCCGTAATCGGCGACGCAGTTGCCGTCGGAGCCGACCAGCGCCTCGGGCGAGCGCACGATGGTGCGGATGTCGTCTTCGGAGATCGAGGTGATCAAGACCCGCGTCGCCCCGTTGTCGGCGATCAGGTGGTCGCAGACCTGGTCGATCGGGTCGATCCCGGCGGCGCGCGCCAGCGCCGCCACGGTGGCGCCGGCGGTGTGCGGACGCCGCGGCGAGATCGAGATCTGCACCGCCTCCCAGGACGGGATGCGGCCCCAGTTGTTGAGCCCGTGATCGGCGATCTCCGCCTCGATCCGCGCCCGCGTCGCGGGCTCCGCGAGACGCGCCAGCATCGCCTCGTTGCCGCCGACCTGCACCCAGGGCGGCAGCAGGTTCTTCAGCGGGTTGGCGCCGGCGGCGTAAGGATAGGCGTCGCAATCGATGTCGCATCCCTGCTCCCGCGCCGCGGCGATGCGGTCGAGGATGCGCTGGGCCTTGCCCCAATTGTCGACGCCCGAGCATTTCAGGTGGACGATCTCGACATGGATCGGAAAGGCGCGCGCCACCGCGATCGCCTCGTCGACCGCCTCTTCGACGCGGTTGGCCTCGTCGCGAATATGGGTGAAATAGGCTGCCTTGTGCCGCGCCAGCACGGCGCACAGCGCCAGCAGCTCGTCCGGCGCGGCAAAGCTTCCGGGCGGGGTGAACAGGCCCGACGACATGCCGAGCGCGCCGGCCCTCAGCCCGTCTTCCAGCAGCGCCGTCATCTGTGCCATTTCGGCCGCGCTCGGGGCGCGGTCCTCGAGCCCCATCACCATCAGTCTCAACGTGTTGTGGCCGACCAGCATGCCGGCATTGACCGCGACCGCCGGAAACGTGTCGAGATATTCGGGAAAGCTCATCTCGCGGAACGGCAGCCACGGCGCCCCGCCGCTCAGGTAATGCGCCAGCAGCTCGGCCTTGCCGGGCAGCACCGGGGCGACCGAATAGCCGCAATGGCCGACGATCTCGGTGGTGACGCCCTGGCGCACCTTGCTTTCCGCCTTGGGGTTGATCGGCAGCACGAAGTCGGAATGGGTCTTGATGTCGATGAAGCCGGGGGTGACGGCGAGCCCGGTCGCGTCGATGACCCGGGCGGCCTCGCCGCGCAGGTCCGGGCCGAGCGCGGCGATGCGTCCGCCCGCGACGGCGAGGTCGCCGAGGACGCCGGGGCTGCCGCCGCCGTCGATCAAGAGCCCGCCGCGAATCAGGATGTCCCAGTGCATGGCTGCCCCCTTTTCCCGGGCTATGCTAGACCCGGCGGCAGCGGATGACGAGGAGGAGGACGATGAGACTGTTCTACGCCGCCGGCTCGCCCTATGCGCGCATCGCCCGGGTGACGCTGCGCGAGCTGGGGCTCGACCGGCAGATCCCCGAGGTCGAGGTGACCCTGCGCGACCCCAACTCGTCGCTGTTGCCGTTCAACCCCGGCGGCAAGGTGCCGACCCTCGAGCTCGACGACGGCACGATCCTCAACGAGAGCCTGTTGATCCTGCTCTATCTCGACACGCTGCACGGCGGCCGCAGGCTGCTGCCGATGGACGGGTCGGACGGGTGGAAGACCCTGTCGCGGGTCGGCGCGGCGATCGCTTTTCTCGACGGGATCAGCGTGTGGAACCGCGAGCTGCGCTTCGGCCAAAGCACCCCGGGCGTGATTGCCCTCGAGCGGGCGCGGGCCGAACGCGTCGCCGACCGCCTCGAAGCCGAGCTCGCCGCCGGCGCCTATTCGGGCCCGCTCGACGCGGCGCAGATCGTGCTCGGCGCCGCGCTCGACAATGCCGCGCGGCGCCACAAGGTGTGGGATTGGCGGGCCGGCCGGCCGCGCCTCTCGGGCTTTCTCGAGGCGATCGCCCGGCGCCCCTCCTTTGCCGCGACGGTGCAGCCCGAGCTCAATCTGTAGCGCAAGCACTCCTTAACCAATCCGCCCGATCATCCGCGCTGCGCGACCCGCGTCGCGCGCATGCGGAGCGGATGGATGACCCGGACCAAGTGGATGCGTCTCGTCGTGCGCGACCCCGCCGATATCCTGCGCTGGGCCGGCGCGCAGCAGGCACGGCACCTCAGCGACTTCCGCTACCGCGTCATCGCCGGCCGCGAGGTCGTCTCCTTCCGCCTGACGCCGGGTTACGCGATCCGGATCGGCACCCGCGACATCGTCGTCGTCGCCCATGTTCGCGGCGGTTGGTGGCAGGCCGTTCCCGGCCTGCTGCACCGCCTGCGCCTGCGCCTTGCCGCCCGGTTCGCGCCGCCGGCGGCGCCGGAAGAGATCGCCGCCCGCCCCGCGGCGCCGGTCCCGTTCCCCGCGCTGCGCTCGGTCTAACGAACCCGGGCTAGACGGCCGCCGCCCCCGGCACGGCATCGCGGCCGGCGCGGCCGGCGCCGATGAACAGCACCATCAGCGCGGCGCCGATGCACAACAGCCCCGACAGCACGAAGGCTTCGAGATAGGTGCCGAAGGAGATGCGCAGCAGCCCGCCGAGAAAGGCCGCGGCGGCGCCGCCGATCTGGTGGATCACGGTGATCCAGGCGACCATGATGCCGGTCTTCTCGACCCCGACGACGCGGGAAAGAAGGCGCACCGTCGGCGGCACGCTGGCGATCCAGTCGAGCCCGTAGAACACGCTGAACAGGGTCAGCCCGTAGACCGACATGTCGAAGGCGAACGGCAGGTAGATCAGCGACAGGCCGCGCAGCCCGTAATACCAGAACAGCAGGAAGCGGTTGTCCCAGCGGTCGCTGAGCCAGCCCGACATGGCGCCGCCGAGAAAGGCGAAGACGCCGGTCGCCGCGAGCAGCCCGGCGCCGACCACCTCGCTGAGCCCGTGATCGACGCAGGCCGGGATCAGATGCGTGCCGATCAGCCCGTTGGTCGAGGCGCCGCAGACGAAATAGCCGCCGGTCAGCAGCCAGAAATCGCGCGAGCGCGCGCCGTCGGCGAGCGCGCGGAAGGCGACCGTGACCGGGTTTCCCGCCGGCGCGGCCGGGGCGCCGCCGCCGGAGACCGCGCCGTAGGGCAGGATGCCGATCGCCTCCGGCCGCTCGCGCATCAGCAGCGCCAAGGCCGGCACCAGCGCGACGACGACCGCGGCCAGCGACAGCGACATGACGCGCCAGCCGGCATGGGTGACGAGGCTCGCCATCGTCGGCAGAAAAACGAGCTGGCCGGCGGCGTTGGCCGCGGTCAGGATGCCGATCACCAGGCCCTGGCGGGCGCGGAACCAGCGCGCCGCGATGTAGGCGGCGAGATAGGCGCCGACAAAGCCGCAGGACAGGCCGACGACGACGCCCCACAACAGGATGAGCTGCCACGCCGCGGTCATCAGCGGGCTGGCGGCGACGCCGAGCGCGGTCAGGCCCAGCGTCAGGCACATCAGCCGCCGCACGCCGAACCGGTCCATCAGCGCCGCGGCGAACGGGCCGATCGCGCCGTAGAGCAGCAGGTTGACGCCGACCGCGAACGAGATCGTCGCGCGCGACCAGTGAAACTCCTCTTCGAGCGGCACGATCAGCACGCCGGGCGCCGCCCGCACCCCCGCGGTGATCAGGATCACCGCGAAGGTCAGGGCCATGACGACCCAGGCGTAGTGCAGCCGCGAGGCGGCGAAACGAACCGGCAGGACGGTCACGCGAGCTTCCCTAGACGACCGGGGTCAACAGCGGCCGGCCGGCGAAATGGGCGTGCAGGTTGTCGACGACGAGATCGCCCATTGCCCGTCGCGTATCGTGTGTGGCGCTGCCGATATGCGGCGACAGGACGACGTTGTCCATCGCGAACAGGGCCTCGGGAACGCGGGGCTCCTGCGCGTAAACGTCGAGGCCGGCGCCGCCGAGCGCGCCCGATTGCAGGGCGGCGACGAGCGCCGCCTCGTCCACCACCGAGCCGCGGGCAATGTTGACGAGGGTGCCTTCGGCGCCGAGCGCGGCGATGACCTCGCGGTTGACCAGATTGCGCGTCGCCTCGCCGCCGGGACAGGCGACCGCGAGGATCTCCGCCCAGGCGGCGAGGGCCGCGGGCTCGGCAAAGTAGCGGTACGGCACGTCGGGCTTTTCGCGCGGCCCCTGATAGGCGATCTCCATGCCGAACCCCTCGGCGCGGCGGGCGATCGCCCGGCCGATGCGGCCGAGGCCGACGATGCCGAGCTTGCGCCGCCTCAGCGCGCGGCCGAAGCGCAATTCGCCGGCGAGCCACCTGCCGGCGCGGACAAAGCGGTCGCCCTCGGCGATGCGGCGCTCGACCGCGAGCATCAGCGCCATCGCGACGTCGGCGGTATCGTCGGTGACGACGTCCGGGGTGTTGGTGACGCGCACGCCGCGGGCGCGGGCGCAGTCGAGATCGACGCGATCGACCCCGATCCCCATGCAGGCGATGATCTCGAGCTTGGGCAGCGCCTCGATCAGCTCGCCGGGGCAGCCGTGCAGGGCGTAGACCGCAATGCCGCGCACCCGCGGCGCCAGGTCGGCGAGAAACCCGGCGCGGTCGGGCGCTTCCCACAGCCGGTGCGCGGCGAACTCGGCTTCCAGCCGCGCCTGGGTCGGCGGGTACATCGGCCCGACGATGACGATTTCCGGCTTCATTCGAGCGGCTCGGTGCCGGCGATCTCGATGCCGAACCCGGCGAGGCCGACATAGGTGCGCGCCCGCGTCGCGTAGAGCCGGATCGACGAAATGCCGAGATCGCGCAGAATCTGCGCGCCGAGGCCGATATCCTTCCACTGCCGGCTGCGTTCCAGTTCCGAGCCGGTGGCCTCGTCGCCGGGTCCCGGAATCGGCACCCCGGAGGCGCCCTCGCGGAGGTAGACCAGCACCCCCCGCCCCGCCTTCTTGAACCCGCTCAGCGCGGCGTGGATCGGCTTGGCGCCGCCGAACACGTCATCCACGACATTGGCGCGGTGCAGCCGCGTCGGCACGTCCTTGCCGTCGCCGAGGCGGCCGTAGACGAAGGCGAAATGCTGCACCTTGTCGAACGGCGTCGCATAGGCGTAGCCGGCGAGCGGGCCGATCTCGGTGGAGACCTTGAACTCGCCGACCCGGGTGACGAGCTTTTCGCGCGCCTGGCGGTAGGCGATCAGGTCGGCGACCGAGATGCGCCGCAACTTGTGCTTGTGGGCAAAGGCGGCGACCTGCGGCCCGCGCATCACCGTGCCGTCGTCGTTGACCAGCTCGCAGATCGCCGCGACCGGCGGCACGTCGGCAAAGCGGCAGAGATCGACCGCCGCCTCGGTATGCCCCGAGCGCATCAAGACGCCGCCCTCCTTGGCGATCAGCGGAAAGACGTGGCCCGGGCGGACGAAATCGGCGGGCCCGGCATTGCCGTTGGCGAGGTTGCGGATCGTCGCGGTGCGGTCGTCGGCGGAGATGCCGGTGGTGGTGCCGTGGCGGTAGTCGACCGAGACGGTGAAGGCGGTGCCGTGGATCGCGTCGCCGTCGGCGACCATCGGCGCAAGGTGCAGCCGCCGCGCCACCTCGGCGGTGACCGGGGCGCAGACGATGCCGCAGGTATGGCGAATGATGAACGCCATCTTCTCCGGCGTCGCGTGCACCGCGGCGAGGATCAAATCGCCTTCGTTCTCGCGGTCGTCGTCATCGGTGACGACGACGATCTCGCCGCGGGCAAAGGCTTCGATGGTTTCGGCGACGCTCATGCAACTCCTCGCTCAGACGATCCCGTGCGCGGCGAGGAATTGCGGGTTGGCCTCGCGCAGCTTAAGGATCGTCAGCCGCCACAGTATCGCGCGGGCGGCGCGCTCCCGCGAGAGCGATGTTTCGAATTCTCCCCTTCGCAAATCGGCGGCGAGACGGGCCAGCGACGCCTCCCCCTCGCGGTAGAACGCGCGCAGCAGGGCGGCGACCTCGCACGCCGGTCCGTCGCCCGCCGCCTGCTCGCGCCGCAGCATCGCCAGCACGGTGGCGACGAGATGCGCGTCGCGCCGGCGCTCCTCGGGCAAGAGCGGCGTCAGCTCGTCGAGCAGCAGGCGCCGCGCCAGCTCGGCCAGCTCGCCGGCAGGCGGCAGGTCACGCACGCGGCGCCCCTTCGGGATCGAGCAGCATCAGCAGTTCCAGCTCGCATTCGGTGGCGCGCCGCCCGGTGATCGCGGTCGACAGGCTGGCCTCGCCGCCGTCGATGAAACGGTCGCTCTGCTGCAAGGCAATGATCGCCCAGCGCAGATTGGCGAACACCTCCCAGAAGCGCACCCGCGCAGGATCGGGCATGCGGCCGGAAACGCGCTCGTAGCCGCGGTAGAACGGCGCGCGCGCGGCGATGCCGCCGGCCTCGCGGTCGAGCCGGGCGAAGCGCCAGCCCTTGCAGCAGAACCACCCGATATCCTCGTCCGGGTCGCCGATCCCGGCGAATTCCCAGTCGAGGATGCCGGCGAGGCGCCCGTCGTCCACGAGATAATTGCCGGTGCGGAAGTCGCGATGGCACAGCACCGGCGGCAGCGGCTCGGGCAGATGGGTGTCGAGCCAGCGCAGCGCCCATTCGAGCACCGGCCGCGGCTGCGGATGGCGGTCGAGATAGGTGCGGAACCCGGCGATGCGCTCGGCGGTGCTGTCGCGGCGCAGGAAGCCGGGACCGCGCACCGCCTGCAGCCGCGCCAATTCGGCGCCGAGCTGCGCCGCGAGGGCGTCGAGGTCTTTCCCGGCGGTGACGACCCGGCCCTCGGCGGTGCCCGGGAGCCGGCGCATGACAAAGAAGGGCTTGCCGAACACCGCGGGATCGGCGCAGGCGAACAGCGGTTCGGGCGCGGCGACGCCGGCGGCAAAAGCGGCCTGCAGCACGGCGAACTCGTCGAGCCGCGACAGGCTCGACGGAATGCCGGTCATCGCGTCGCGCCGCAGAACCAGGCGCTGCCGCCCGGCGAGCCGGCCGCCGGCGAACTCGGCATCGACCGCCCAGTTTTCCTGGATTGCGCCGCCGCGCATCAGCGCCAGGCCGGCGATGCAAACCTGCGAGGCCCCCGTCTCGGCGGCGAGAAACCGGGCGAGACGGTCAGATGGCGGCAACGCCGTGACCGCCATCGACCGCGATGACCGCGCCGGTGACGTAGGCGCTCGCCGGCGAGGCGAGAAACAAGAGCGCGCCGTCGAGGTCTTCGGGCTGGCCGACCCGGCGCATCGGGATGCGCGAGATCAGCCGCTGCCCGCGCTCGCTCTTGAGGAAGGTGCGGTTGAAATCGGTCTCGACATAGCCGGGGGCGAGCGCGTTGACGAGGATGTTGTCGCGCGCCAGCTCCATCGCCATCACCCCGGTGAGGTGGGCGAGTCCCGCCTTGGCGGCGCAATAGGCCGGGACGCGCCCGATCGTGCGGTAGCTGAGGATCGAGGCGATGTTGATGATGCGGCCGGGCCGCTTCCGCGTGACCAGGTGATGGGCGAAATGGCGCGCGGTCAGCCAGGCGCCCTTCAGGTTGGTGTCGACGACATGGTCCCAGTCCGCCTCGGTATGCTCGAACAGCGGCTTGGAGACGACGACGCCGGCGTTGTTGACAAGGATCGACAGCGGCCCGAGCCCGGCCTCCGCCGCCGCGATCGCGGCGACGATGCTGTCGCTCTGCGTCACGTCGCAGGCGATCGCGATAGCGCGGCCGCCGCGGCCCGCGATCTCGCCGACCGCCTCGTCGAGGCGGTCGGTGCGGCGGGCGGCGAGCGCCACCTTGGCGCCGGCATCGGCGAGCGTATCGGCGAAATGGCGGCCGATCCCGCTCGACGCCCCGGTGACGAGCGCGACCGTGCCGGCAATGTCGAACAGCGGCGATGCGGTCACGACAATTCCCTCGCCTTCTCGCGCAACGCGTATTTCTGGATCTTGCCGGTCGAGGTCTTCGGCAGCGGGCCGAATACCACCGTCTTCGGCGCCTTGTAGTGCGCCAGATTGGCGCGGCAGAAGGCGATGATCGCCGCGGCGTCGCCCGCCGCGCCTTCCTTCAAGGTGACGAAGGCGCACGGGGTCTCGCCCCAGAACGGATCGGGGCGCGCGACCACCGCCGCCTCCATCACCTCGGGATGGCGGTACAGCACCTCTTCGACCTCGATCGACGAGATGTTCTCGCCGCCCGAGATGATGATGTCCTTCGAACGGTCCTTGATCTCGACATAGGAATCGGGGTGCATGACCGCGAGGTCGCCGGTATGGAACCAGCCCTGGGCGAAGGCTTCGGCGGTCGCCGCCGGGTTCTTCAGATAGCCCTTCATCAGCGTGCTGCTGCGCAGGACCAGCTCGCCGAGCGTCGCGCCGTCGGCCGGCACGTCCCGCATCGTCGCCGGATCGACGACGCGCTGGCGGTCGAGGGTCAGCGCCGGCACCCCCTGGCGCGCCATCCGGCCGGCGCGCTCGGCCAGCGGCAGGGCGCTCCACTCCTCCTGCCAGGCGCACACCGTGGTCGGCCCGTAGCTTTCGGTCAGCCCGTAGAGATGGGTGACGCGGAACCCCATCCGCTCCATCGCCTCGATCACCGCCGAGGGCGGCGCCGCCCCGCCGGTCGCGACCTCGACGACGCGGCCGAACCGGCACTTCACCGAATCGGGCGCGTGCACCAGCATGTTGAGCACGATCGGCGCGCCGCACATGTGGGTGACGCCGTGCTCCGCGATCGCCGCGAAGATCGCGGCGGGATCGACGCGGCGCAGGCAGACATGGGTGCCGGCGACGGCGGTCACCGCCCAGGTGTAGCACCAGCCGTTGCAGTGGAACATCGGCAGGGTCCACAGATAGACCGAGCCGCCGCCCAGGCCGAAGCTGAGGATGTCGCCGAGCGAATTCAAAAACGCGCCGCGATGGTGGTAGACGACGCCCTTCGGGTTGCCGGTGGTGCCCGAGGTGTAGTTGAGCGCGATCGGGTCCCACTCGTCGGCCGGCGGCGACCACGCCGCGCCGGCGTCGCCCTCCGCCAGAAACGCCTCGTATTCGATCGTGCCGAGCGCGCCGCCGCCGATCTCCACCAGCGCCAGGTCGCGGCCGAGCCGGGCCACCGCGTCGCGCGCGACGGCGGCGAATTCGCCGTCGGCGATCAGCAATTTCGCCTCGCCATGGGCGAGAATGAAGGCGATCGTCGCGGCGTCGAGCCGGTAGTTGAGCGCGTTCAGCACCGCGCCCGCCATCGGCACGCCGTAATGCGCCTCGAGCAGGGCCGGCACGTTGGGCGCCAGCACCGCGACGGTATCGCCCCGGCCGATGCCGCGCCGCGCCAGCGCCGAGGCGAAGCGGCGGCAGCGGGCATAGAACTCGCGGTAGGTGAAGCGGCGCTCGCCGTCGATCACCGCGATCTTGCCGGGATAGACCGCGGCACTGCGGGCGAGGAAGGAAAGCGGCGTCAAGGCCGCGAAATTGGCCGGGTTGCGGACAAGGTGCGGCGCGTCGTACGGCGAGGGGTTCATGCCGCCATCCTTCCGGCAGCGGCGACCGGGGTCAAGCCTGCGGGAACCTTGCCGCGGGTCCCCCGTTTCGGCTTCAGATAAGGGGAACCGATTGGGGGCGGTTCTGTCGCATGAAGATTTTCCTCACCGGCGCGACCGGGGTCGTCGGGCGGCGGCTCGTTCCGATTCTGCTCGCGCGCGGCCATCAGGTGGCGGCGATGGCGCGCTCGCCGGCAAATGCGGAGGCGATCGCCCGGCTCGGCGGCGAGCCGGTGCGGGTCGAACTGTTCGGCGAGATCGCGCTGAGCCGCGCGATGACCGGGTGCGACGCGGCGATCAACCTGGCCACCCATATCCCCGATTCGAGCCTCGCCGCGCTGCGTCCCGGCGCCTGGGCGGAAAACGACCGCATCCGCAAGCTGGGCAGCGAGACGCTCGCCCGCGCCGCGACCGCCGCCGGGGTCGGGGTGCTGATCCAGGAAAGCTTCGCCCCGGTCTATCCCGACCGCGGCGCCGCCTGGATCGACGAGACGGCGCCGCTCCAGCCGGCGCGCTACAACCGCACCGTCGCCGATGCCGAGCGCGCCGCGCACGGCTTCAGCGCCCGCGGCGGGCGCGGGATCGTGCTGCGCTTCGGCGCGTTCTACGGGCCGGATGCGTGGCAGGTCGCCGAGCTGATCCGCTTCATCCGCAAGGGCTGGGTGCCGCTGCCGGCGCGGCCGGAGTCGTTCATCTCGCCGGTTTCGCACGACGACGCGGCGAGCGCGGTGGCGGCGGCGCTCGCAGCCGAAGCCGGGACTTACAACGTCGTCGACGACCGGCCGCTGCCGCGCCGCGAATTCTACGACCTGCTCGCCGCCGAGCTCGATGTGCCCCCGCCGAAATTGCCGCCGTTCTGGCTCGCCCCGGCGATGGGCTCGCTGGTCCGGCTGCTCGGCCGCTCGCAGCGCATCAGCAACCGCAAGCTGCGCGAGGCCACCGGCTGGGCGCCGCTCTATCCCAGCGTGCGCGAAGGCTGGCCGGCGACGCTGCGCGAGATGGGCGAACTGCCGCGGCACGCCGCGTGACCGCGCCCGCGGCGAGCGTCAGCCGAGCGCGATGCGGAACACCAGTTTGGCCGCGTCCGCCCGGCCGCCGGGCCGGGTGCCGATGTGGGCGCCGCCATTGGCGAGGATCACCCGCCGCGACGCCTCGTTGTCGTCGTCGCAGGTAATCTCGATTTGCCGCAGCCCGACCCCGCGGGCGATCGGCAGCAGCAGGCCGAGCGCCCGCGTGGCGTAGCCGCGCCGCCGCTTCCACGGCACCACGGCATAGCCGACATGGCCTGAAACGTAATCGGGCAAGGCATCGCTGCCGGCGACCCAGCGCAGGTTGATGGCGCCGCAGAACTCGCCGTCGTCGAGCCACAAGACGCGGTTCGGCAGACGCGGCACCCGTTCGCCCGAGGGCCGCGTGTACATCCCGTCCTGGCGGGTCAGCTCGAGCAGAAAGGCATCCGGGTCGCGGCGGATCGCGGCGAGCTGCGCCGCGCCGACATCGCCGGTATTGTCCGGCGACCAGCCGGTTTCGAGCGCCGCCGCGTAGCCCGCGAGCCCTTCGCGGCTTGGCGCCATGAGGCGCAGCATCAGGCTCCCATCAGCCGGGCGACGCGTTCGCGGTGCCAGGTCGCATCGCCGAAGGCGATCTCGCTTGCCTTCGCCCGCTTCAGGTAGAGCTGGAGGTCGTGCTCCCAGGTCATGCCGATGCCGCCGTGCAACTGGATGCCGGCGGCGGCGACCTTGCGGCCGGCGTCCGAGGCATAGGCCTTGGCCATCGAGGCCGCCAGCGGCAGCTCGTCGAGCCGCTCGTCGGCGGCCCAGGCGGCGTAATAGGTCAGCGATTTGGCGTTCTCGATATCGACCAGCATGTCGGCGCATTTGTGCTTGACGCCCTGGTAGCTGCCGATCGGCTTGCCGAAGGTGGTGCGCAGCTTGGCATAGTCCACGGTCATGTCGAGGACACGCTGGGCGCCGCCGCACATCTCCGCCGCCAGCGCCACGATGGCGCGGTCGACGACCCGGGACAGCGCCGGCCAGCCGTCGTGCAGCGGCCCGAGCAGCGCCGAGCGCGGCACCTCGACGGCATCGAGCCGGACCTCGCACAGCTTGCGCGTCTCGTCGATCGACGGCAGCACCCGCACCGACAGGCCGGGCGCGTCGCGGGGCACGAGGAACAGGCTGACGCCGTCTTCCATGGTGCTGCCGTCGCGGCTGCGCGCGGCGACGACGATGACGTCGGCAAGATGCGCGTCGGCGACGAACAGCTTGGTGCCGGACAGGGCGAAGCCGCCGCGCGTCTCGCGCGCCGGCAGGGTGATGCCGGCGGCGTCCCAGCGGGCGCTGGGTTCGCTCAAGGCAAGGGTCGCCTTCAGCGCGCCGGCGGCGATCTGCGGCAGGTATTCGCGGCGCTGCGCCGGCGAGCCGGCGGCGGCGATCGCCCCGCCGCCGAGCAGCGCGGTCGCGAAATACGGCCCCGGCATCACCGCCCGGCCCATCTCCTCCATCAGCACGACGAGATCGACCAGCCCGAGCCCGCTGCCTCCGTCCTCCTCGGCGAACAGGATGCCGAGCCAGCCCTGCTCGGCGATCTGCGCCCAGAATTTGTCGGTACAGGCCGCCGCCTCCGCCATCCGCTCGCGCACGAACCGGGTCGTGCACTCGGCATCGAGAAACTTGCGCGCCGCCTCGCGCAGCAACTCCTGCTCTTCGCTGAAGCCGATATCCATCTATCCGGCCCTTTGCTCGGCGGCGCTTTCGAGTATCAGCCAATCCGCCATCGGCGCCTCCGGCCAAGCTGCGTCTCCGAAGGTGTAGCCTTCGAGAAGAGCGAGCCGCCCGCCTCGGATGAACAGCGTGAATTCAACCAGATCGCCGGGCGGGGGATATCGCGTTGTATACGCCTCGGAGATTTCGGCATTCACGCCGTCAACGGCGCCGGCACCCGCGGCGACGCGCAGCTCGACAAAAATCCCCACGCCGCTCGATCGCCGCGTTTCTGCCGAAGCGTTCTCGAGTTGCGTGAGAAAGCCGGAGGTTCGCCCGTACCGCTTCTCCAGCATGGAGCGAATGATCCGGATCTCCGTTGCCGACAATGCTTCCATCTTCCTTGCCCTAACGCGGCGGGCTCCAAGCCGTGCTGACCCGCGGCGCGCCGCGGACTATACGACCGCTGACAATAACCGGATACCCGCCGACGTCGAACCGCTGCCGGAAGCAGCGGTTGGCGTCGAGGACGAGACTGCCGCCGGCAAACGCCGCATTGACTGCCGTCTCGATAGCCCGTCCCGCCGCTTCCTCGCTGCCGTAATGTCCGACGAGCCCATCGAGATCGTGCTTGGGTTCGCCGAAGATGTGGTGCAGACGGTTGGCATCCATATCACGGCCGGTGCCTCACCCCTTCGGCAGGCCGAGCACGCGTTCGCCGATGATGTTGCGCTGGATCTCGCTGGTGCCGCCGGCGATCGTGTATTGCCGGGCGCCGAGCACGCGGTTGAGCCAGCGCGGCGCGTCGGGCACCGCCTCGGTGGCGACGTCGAGGGTCGCGTAGGGGCCGAGCAGCGTGCTCGAAAAATCGGCGATGCGGCCGGCCAGCTCGGAGCCGAAGAGCTTGAGGATCGAGCCTTCCGGCCCGGGCGGCTCGCCGCGCAGCCGGCGGGTCAGGCCCCTGAGCCGCGTCACCTGCAGCGCCTTGGTCTCGATCGCGAGCTGGGCCAGTTGCTGGCGGATATGGCTTTCCCGCCAGGCCGGCTCCTGGCGGCTGGGAAACTGCTTGGCGAGCTCGACGAGGCGGGCGATCTGCGCCGCGTGGTCGCGCCCGCCGGCGCCGCCGCGCTCGAACATCAAGGTCGTCGTCGTCACCTTCCAGCCTTCGTTGAGCGGCCCGACCAGGTTCTCCTTGGGCACGACGACGTCCTCGAAGAACACCTCGTTGAAATGGCGGTGGCCGTTGAGCAGCACCAGCGGGCGCACGGTGATGCCCGGCGTCTTCATGTCGACGAGCAGGTAGGAGATGCCGTGATGCTTGGGCGCGTCCGGGTCGGTGCGCACCAGAAGGAAGCACCAGTCGGCGAAATGCGCGCCCGAGGTCCACACCTTCTGGCCGTTGACGACGAAATGGTCGCCCTTGTCCACCGCGCGGGTCCTCAGGCTGGCGAGATCGGAGCCGGCGCCCGGCTCGGAATAGCCCTGGCACCAGATCTCGTCGGCGGAGAGGATGCGCGGCAGGTGGCGCCGTTTCTGTTCCTCGCTGCCCCAATGAATGAGCGTCGGGCCGAGCAGGTTGAGCCCGCTCTGGCACGGCAGGATCGGCGCCCGGGCGCGGAAATATTCCTCGTCCCAGATCACCTGCTGCATGAAGCTGGCGCCGCGCCCGCCGTATTCCTTCGGCCAGGAGATGCCGACCCAGCCGGCCGCGTGCATCTTTTTCTGCCAGGCGATGCGCTTTTCGAGGATGGTGCGGTCGGGCGAGATGCGCTGGTCCTGCGCGTCTTCGACCTTGAGGTCGTCCGGCAGATTGGCGGCGAGCCAGTCGCGGAACTCGCGGCGGAACGCGGCATGTTCGGGGGCGTCGGCAAAATCCATGTCTGGGTCCCTCCCGACCGCCGAGGCTACCCGATAATCGGCGCCGGCGCAGGGGTTTGTTAAAAGTCTGCTGGAAGGATTCGCCCCGCCACAGCAGCGGAGGCATCATGCGGCTCGGCGAAATCCTGGTCGGCAGCGGGCTCGTCACGGCCGCCGACGTCGAGGCGGCAATCGAGCGTCAGCGCAGCCAGGGCGGGCGGCTCGGCGAAATCCTCGTCGCCCTCGGCAAGCTCAGCGCCGAACAGCTCGCCCGCGTGATCAACCGCACGCCGGCGGTGCCGGCCAGCGTGGCGGATACCGGCATCCTGCCGCGCAACCTTCTCAACCTGATGCTCAAGCTGATGCATCTTGAATCGCTCGAGACGGTGCCCGAGCTGTCCGAGCGGATGAAGCTGCCGTCGCGCGTCGTCCAGGAGCTGATCGACGAAGGCACCAACCTGCGCCTCGTTCAGGCGATGGGCTCGATCTCCGGCAACGCCGCCTTCGGCATCCGCTATGCGCTGGGCGAGCAGGGCCGCGCCGCCGCCAAGGATGCGCTGGAGCAGAACCTCTATCTCGGCCCGGCGCCGGTGCCGCTCGCCGCCTATCAGCGGCAGATCGTCAGCCAGCGGGTGTCGAACGAGATGCTCGACGCCGAGACGCTGCGCGCCGGCTTCGGCGGCCTCGTCGTGCCCGAGCACTACATCAGGAAACTGCTGCCGGCGATCAATGCCGGGCGCACGATCCTGCTGTTCGGCCCGCCCGGCAACGGCAAGACCACGCTCGCCACCCGCATCGCCAAGCTGTTCCGCGACGCCGTCTACATCCCCTATGCGGTCGATGTCGACGGCCAGATCATCAAGGTGTTCGATCCCGCGCTGCACCAGCCGGCGGTGCCGCCGGAACAGGTCGGCTTTCTCGAGTCGGCGAGCAGCCTGCACCGCGAGCGGTTCGACGAGCGCTGGGTCGCCTGCCGGCGTCCGGTGGCGATCGCCGGCGGCGAGCTGACGATCGAGATGCTCGACCTCAAATACAACCCGGAGACCCGATTCTACGACGCGCCGCTGCACGTCAAGGCGCTGAACGGCATGTTCCTGATCGACGATTTCGGCCGCCAGAAGTTCGCGCCGAGCGAGCTGTTGAACCGCTGGATCGTGCCGATGGAGAACCGGGTCGACTATCTCCGCCTCGACAGCGGCGCGAGCTTTTCGCTGCCGTTCGACGAGCTGGTCATCTTCTCGACCAACCTGAAGCCGTCGGACCTGATGGACCCCGCCTTCCTGCGCCGCATCCCCTACAAGATCAAGCTGTTCTCGCCGACCCGGGCCGAGTACCACGAGATTTTCCAGGCGGTCGCGCGCAGCTACGGCCTCACCCTCGACGACGAGGTGTTCGATTACGTCGTGCGCACCCTGGTGGGCGAGTTCGGCCTCGCCTACTATCAGCCCAAATTCATCTGCGAGCAGGTGGTCGAGGCGTGCAAATGCTTCGGGCTGACCCCGGCGCTGACCCGCGAGCGCGCGCACGAGGCGCTGTCGAACCTTTACTTCGACATCGAGGATCAGCAGGGCAACGACCCGCTCACGGCCTGATAAAGCGGTCGATCTTGCGGTAGCGGAAGCGCCAGACGCCGTCCTCCTTGACCATCTCGTCGGCATAGCCGCCGCCCGAGCCGATCTGCGGGCCGTCGGCACCGTTCTGCGCGACGATCCAGTTCGAGCGCACCCGCGCGGTGGCGCCGTCGAGAGCGATGGCGACGTTGGTGACGAGATGGATGCCGCGCGGCCGCGGCTGCGGGCCGCCGCGGCGCAGGCTCCGCGCCAGCTCGGCGATCGCGGCGCGGCCGGTGGCCTTGCCGAACGCGGTGTCCCAGGTGCCGTCGGCGGTGAACAGCGCCGCCATCCCGTCGAAATCGCCGCCGTCGAGGCGGAAGCAGTATTCGGCCAGGACCTCGCGGATCGCGTCCTTGTCTTCGAGCGCGCTCGCCATTCGTCCCCTCCCGTCGCGGTTCGCCCCAGCCTATCACCGCGCGTTGGCCGGCGCATCGAGCGGCCACAGCGCCCGGCGCCAGCGCACCGCGATCGCCACGGTCAGCGCCAGGCCGACGCCGCAGTAGAGCGAGGCGGTCGGGGCGAAGCCGAGACGCTCGATCAGCGGACCGGCGACGAGGAGGCCGAGCGGCACCCCGTAGATCGCCAGCATGCGCACCCCCATGACCCGGCCGCGGTAGCGCTCGCCGGCGCTGTTGAGCAGCATCGCCGACATCGGCACCAGGCTGAGGCTCTGGGCGATCCCGGCCACCACCAGGGTGGGCCGCGCGCTCGCCGGGCCGGGCATGTGCGCGAACAACAGGAGCATCGCATACCAGGCGCCGGCGAAGATCAGCATCATCCGCGCCGGGCGGATCGCCCGGCCGGCAAGGCTGACGCCGATCGAGCCGAGCAGCGAGCCGAAGGCGAAGCTGGCGACGAGGGTGCCGAGCCCGGCCTGGTCGATGTGGTAAAGCTCGCGCGCGACATAGGGCAGCAGGCCGCCGGTCAGCGGAAACGCCGTCAGGTTGACGAGAAAGGCAAGCCACATCGCCGCCAGCGAGCACGGCGTGTCCCAGACATAGGCGAGCCCGTCGCGCAGGTCGCGCCACAGGGTGGGGCGGGCCGGCCCCGTCGCCGCCGGCCGCGGCCGGCGCCGGGCGACGCCGAGGGTCAAAAGAAAGCCGCTGCCGTAGAACGCCGCGATCACCGCATAGACCGGCGCCATGCCGAACGCGGCGAACAGGCCGGCGCCGGCGAGCGCCCCGGCGATGCGCGCCGAATCGGCGGTGGTGCGCGACACGCCCATCGTCGCCATCAGCGTCTCGGGCGGCATCGTCTCGGCCACCAGCGCGTTGCGCATCGCCTGGTCGGAGGGGCGGATCAGCCCCGACAGGGTGGCGACGACGAAGACCTGGAGCGGATGCAGCGCGTCGGCGGCGGCGAGCAGCGTCACCGAGCCGGCGAGCACCGTGTAGCTCGCCCGCATCAGGCACAGCATGCGGCGCTGTCCGAGCCGGTCGCCGGCCATGCCGAACACCGGCGCCAGCAGCGTGCCGAGATACTGCAGCGCCCAGAACAGGGTCAGCAGCACCACCGAGCCGGTCGCCACCAGGACGTACCAGCCGAGCACCAGCATCTCCATCTCCGACCCCCACGAGGTCAGGAGGTCGGCGGGAAACTGGAAGCGGAAGCTGCGCACCCGGAACGGCGCCAGCATCGTCGACCACGAGACGAGACGGCTCATCGCGCGCCCGTCAGAGGCGCATCGCAGGGATGCAGTTCGCGCAGCACGTTACGCAAATAGCGGCGAGGCAAGGCGTTGGCGGCAGGCTCGATAGGTATGCATGGCTGACCTGCCTGGGCAGCCCGTTGTGCAATGCAACATCAGCCTCTATCTGATCTTCCGAGCGTCGCCGGGAGCGGCAGGAAAGCCTCTCATCCGGCGATTGTTCAAGCGGATTTTAACGAAACCGAGCGAGATTTCGGGCTCGATACGGACGAGACAACCGGAGCGAAGAATGCGTCTGTCACGGCACCTTTCACCGCGCGCGGGGAATGCGCCCCGCGAGTTCCTGCGTCGGCTCGACCGCTTTGCCGGCGACCTCAACGTGTTCCTGGTCGTCGTCGCGATCGGTCTGGCCACGCTCGACTTCACCTTTCTCGTCACTCAGAAGGTGATCGAGCGCCTGCCGCCGGTGACCCGTGTCGTCTACGAGCAGACTCCCGCGGTCAATCCCAACTTCCCGGCAGACCCCGGTCGCTGACGCGCCGGCCGGTCGGCGCCGCGCCCTCTTGCCTCGCCGCCGCTTCCGCCCCGTAATGGCGGCGGCAACATGCGGGGGCAGAGGGTGGCGCGCGTCCTGACCGGCCGGTTCATGCACGAAACCAACACGTTCAGCCGCATCCGCACCGACATGGCGGAATGGCGGCGGCGGGACTTCCACCGCGCCAACGAGATTCCGGCGGCGTTTCGCGGCACCCGCTCCGCGCTCGGCGCGACCTTCGAGGCGGCGGACCGTTTCGGCTGGACCCTGGTCCACCCGATCTCGGCCAACGCCAACCGTCGGGCATCGTCAGCGATGCCGCGTTCGAGGAGATCGGCGGCGCCATCCTCGCGGCGGCGCGCGACCAGGGCCCGATCGACGGGGTGCTGCTGCATCTGCACGGGGCGATGGTGGTCGACAGCTACGAGGACGGCGAAGGCGAGCTGCTCGCCCGGCTGCGCGCGATTCTGGGGCCGCAGGTGCCGGTCGTCGTCACCCTCGACCTGCACGCCAACGTGACCGAGGCTATGGCGGCCCACGCCGACGCGCTGATCGCCTTCCGCAGCTACCCGCATATCGACCAGTACGAGCGCGCCTGGCAGGGCGCCCGGCTGCTCGACCGGGCGATGCGCGGCGAAGTGCGGCCGCGCACGGTGATCGCCAAGCGGCCGATGCTTTACGGGCTCGACTGGGGCCGCACCCAGCGCGGCCCGATGGCCGAGCTGATCGCCCGCGGCGAGGCGCTGGAAGCGGCCGGCAAGGCGCTCGTCGTCAGCATCTGCGCGGGGTTTCCCCTCGCCGACATCCGCGAGGTGGGCCCCTCGGTAACGGTGACGGTGGACGCGGCAAGCGGCGATGACGGCCGGGCGATCGCCGAATCGTTCATGGACCACGCCTGGGCCACCCGCGACTTCACCACCGTGCATATGCTCAGCGTCGCCGAGGCGGTGGCGCGGGCGCGCGAAGGCAGGCCCGGGGACAAGCCGCTCGTCGTCGCCGACTACACCGACAATCCCGGCGGCGGCGGCTACGGCGACGCCACCGCTTTTCTCAGGGGGCTGATCGAGGGCGGCGTCGAGAGCGTCGCGTTTCACGCGATCTGCGACGGCGCCGCGGTCGCCGAGGGCATGCGCAACGGGATCGGCCCGGCGACGCTCACGCTCGGCGGCAAGACCGATCCGCGGCTCGGCGGCGGTCCGCTGACCCTGTCGGGCGAGATCACCACGATCAGCAACGGACGCTTCATCGCCTACGGCCCGATGGGCGGCGGGGTCGAGCGCAATTACGGCCCGTCCCTGGTGTTCCGCGTCGGCGGGATCGACATCGTCCTCATCACCAACAACGGCCAGGCGACCGATCTCGGCCAGTTCACCTCGCTCGGCATCGATCCGACCCGCTATGCCACGGTCGCGGTCAAGTCGATGCAGCACTTCCGCGCCGCCTTCGAGCCGATCGCCCGCGAGGTGGTACTGGTCGATACCGGCGCGCTCTGCCAGGTGGCCCCCACGCCGGAAAACTACCGCAAGGTGCGGCGTCCGCTGTGGCCGCTCGACGAGATCGACGCGGGGGCCGCACGGTGACCCGGACAGCCCTCTTCCTGGCCCTGATCCTCGCGGCCAAATCCGCGCTGGCGCAAGGACTTACTGAGCAAGACCTCAGCTACCTGAAGAGCCGCTTCGGGCTCACCCCCGGCAGCGGCGTGCTCGCCGAGCTGACCGCCAACGAACAGAACGCCTTGCACAGCGCGATCGACGATCTGAAAACCTATCCCGAGGCGCGCGACCGTCAGGTGCGCTCCTACCTCCACCTCGTCTACGGCCGCGAATGCAAACGCTGGGCGCGCGAGCATCCCGGCGAGCCGTGCTCGCCGGCGCCCGACCCGGCGGCACGGCCGGGCAAGGCGCTGTCCGACCGCATCTGCGCGGACTGCCACCTGTTCGGCTCGGCGACGGCGCCGTCGTTCTTCACGATGGCGCAGCGCCGGGTCTACGATGCCCACAAGGTCAGCCATGCGCTGCGGCACAGTCCCGGCATGGTGCCGATCAAGCTGACCCCGGAACAGCTCGAACAGCTCGCAATCTACATCAACTCGCTTCGCCAATAAGTTGATACGATGGCAAGAATTCCGCTGGCCGATGGGCTGTCGCTGCATTGCGCGGTGGACGATTACCTGTGGCCGTGGCAGTCGGCGACGCCGGTCGTCATGCTGCACGGCTTTGCCCGCAACGCGCGGTTCTGGAACCGCTGGGTCCCCACCCTGGCGGCGACCCGGCGGCTCTATCGCCCGGAACTGATCGGCTGCGGCGATTCCGACGTGCCGGCACCGGGCTACCGGCCGACGCCCGAGGCGATCGCCGGCCAGATCATCGCGGTGTTCGACGCGCTCGGCCTCGAACGGGTGCACTGGGTCGGCGAATCCTCGGGCGGGATCGTCGGCATCCTGCTCGCGGCGCAGCACCCCGAGCGCATTGCCAGCCTGGTCCTGTGCAACACGCCGACCCGCATTCCGGACCGCATCCGGCAGATCTACGCGCTCGGCCATGCCAATGCCGGGGCGGCGATGCGGGCGCTCGGCACCGGCGAATGGTGCCGCCGCACCCTCTCCTACCGGCTCGATAGCGAGCGCGCCGCGCCCGAGCTCGGCGATTGGGTCGTGGCCGAGATGGACCGTACCCGCCCCGACATCGCCGCCGCCCTGCACGACTGCTTCGAGACGGTGGACGCGTTGCCGCTGCTGCCGCGGGTGGCGGCGCCGGTCCTCTTGCTGAGCGGCGACCGCAGCCGGATCAGCTCGGACCAGCAGCGCGCGTTTCTCGACGCGCTGCCGGACGGCCGCGCCCACGCGTTTGCCGGCTATGGCCACGGCGTCAACCTGATCCTGCCCGAGGACTGCGCCCGCGCTTCCCTTGAATTCTGGCGGACGATAGAATCGGCCGACCATTAGGGGGAGACGCGCCCTGACCACCGAGCCGCCATCCGGCGAGCCGCCGCCCGAGCCTGCGGCGTCCGGCGAGGCCGCACCGGCCGCCGCGGCCGGCGCCCGCCCGCCGCGGCGGCGCCGACGGCGGCGGCACAAGCCGCCGGTCGTCGTCATCGCGGCAAGCGCCGGCGAGCCGGCAGCGGCGGCGGGCGGCGGCGAACCCACGGCCGCGGCGGGGGAGCCGCCGGCCGGCGCGGAGCCGCGCCGCCCCACCCTGCGCCTGCGCAACTGGCGCCGCCGCCGGCGCCGGCCGACCCGCTCGCCGGCAGCGGCTGCCGCCTCCCCGACCGCGGCGGACGAGACCGCCCCGCCCGTAAGCGAGGGCGTCCCGGCCGCGGGCGAAGGCGCCGCCGCGCCCGCCGACGGCGCCGAAGCGACCCCTGTCGCCGCGGCGGCCCCGCGCCCGCCGCGCCGCCGCCGGCGCCGGCCGCGTTCCGCCGCCGCCGCGCCGACCGCGGCGGAAGCAACCCCGGCCGAGCGGGCGCCGCGGCAGCGCCGCGAGCGCGCTCCCGGTACGCGCGGACCGCGCGATGCACGCCCGCGTACCCGGCCGCCGGACGAGCGCCGCCGGCAGCCCGGCGAGGCGCGGGCGCGCGGTCCCCGGCGCGAACCCGGGCGCGGAACCGACGGCCGTCCGGGTCGCGGACGCGGGCGCGGCCGCGACGAGGCGCGGCGGCCGGAGCGCAAGCTCTACCAGTTCGATTCGGTGGTCGACCGCGGGTTCGACGATGTCGAGGAGGAAAGCGGTACGCGCCGGGTGCATTGGACGATCGTCAAGCGCACCGTCGCCGATCTGGTCAGCCACAAGGCGATGTCGGCGGTCTATGTGCTGCAGCGCGACGGCGCCGACACCGAATTTCCCAACCTCGGGGCGGCGCGCGGCGCCGTCAACAAGACCATCGTCCACCCCGAGAAGCTGACCCGGTCGAAGGCCGAGTACGCCGCCGAAAAGAAATGAGCCGCCAGTTTGAGACCGCGTTAACAACTTCTGCGACAGGCTGGGGTGGATGGTCGCCACCCTGAGCGCGTAAAATCTGCGGGCGGGAATTCCGGATCGGCAGGGGATGGAACAACGCTTGGCTACGGCTGCGGCGGCATTGGCCGCGAGCGACGCGACAACGCTGGCGCTGCGCTACGGCGGGGCGGTTCTCTGCGTCGCCGCGGCGGCGGTGGCGGCGCAGGCGGTGTCGCCCGAGCGGCCGGCACTCTACCTGTTGGGCGCCGCGGTGGCGGCGAGCGCCTGGCTCGGCGGCCGGGGTCCCGGCTGGCTTGCCGCGGCCGCCGCGGCGGCGACGGCCGCCTACTGGGCGCCCCCGCCCGACAGTTTCTGGGTCGAGGCGAAGGCGCTGCCGTACTTCGCCGGCTTTGTCGCCTGCGCCGTTCTGGCCACGATGCTCGGCGCACAGAAGCATCGGCAGACGGTCGCCAAACCCCGGCCCCCGGCGCGCCGGCAGCCTGCGCCGCCGCCGCCCGCCGGCCCCGCCGAGCCCGGCGGCAGGCTCGTCGGCGCCGCCCGCACCGTGCGCCGCGCCCCGCTCCCCGACGACCTGCGGCGGCTCGAAAGCGAGGCGATCGCCATCCTGCGCGAGGTTGCCGCGGAGTTTCGCCGCCCGGTGCTGCTCTATTCGATCGGCAAGGATTCGAGCGTCCTCCTCCATCTGGCGCTGAAGGCGTTCCACCCGGCGCTGCCGCCCTTCCCCCTCCTGCATGTCGATACGACATGGAAATTCCGCGAGATGATCGCCTTCCGCGACGAGACCGCGCGGCGCCTCGGCGTCGAGCTGATCGTCCACACCAACCGGGAGGGGCTCGAGCGCGGCATCAACCCCATCGTCTCGGGCTCGGCCCTGCACACCCAGGTGATGAAGACCGAGGCGCTGAAGCAGGCGCTCGACCGCCACGGCTTCGACGCGGCGATCGGCGGCGCGCGGCGCGACGAGGAAAAGAGCCGCGCCAAGGAGCGCATCTTCTCGTTCCGCAACGCCGAGCACGCCTGGGACCCGCGGGCGCAGCGGCCGGAATTGTGGCACCTGTTCAACACCCGGCTGCGGCCGGGCGAATCGATGCGGGTGTTTCCGCTGTCGAACTGGACCGAGCTCGACGTGTGGCGCTACATCGAGGCCGAGAGCATCCCGGTGGTGCCGCTCTATTTCGCCAAGGAGCGCCCGGTCGTCGCCCGCGACGGCACCTGGATCATGGTCGATGACGAGCGGCTGCCGCTGCTGCCCGGCGAGCGCCCGCAGATGCGCCGGGTCCGCTTCCGCACGCTCGGCTGCTATCCGCTGACCGGCGCGATCGAATCCGACGCGGCGAGCGTTGCCGAGATCGTCGCCGAATTGCGCGCGGCGACCCATTCCGAGCGCCAGGGGCGGCTCATCGACAGCGACGGCCAGGCATCGATGGAGCGCAAGAAGCGCGAGGGCTATTTCTGATGCCGGACGGCGGCGAGGCGGGCGGCCGCGGCCTGCTGCGGCTGTTGACCTGCGGCTCGGTCGATGACGGCAAATCCACGCTGATCGGCCGGCTGCTCTACGACAGCGAGGCGATCCCGGCCGACCAGCTCGCCGCGCTGCGCGAGGAATCGCGCCGCTTCGGCAATGCCGGCGACGAGCTCGACCTGTCGCTGCTGCTCGACGGGCTCGAGGACGAGCGCCAGCAGAAGATCACGATCGACGTCGCCTACCGGTTTTTCGCCAGCAAGCGGCGCTCGTTCATCGTCGCCGACGCCCCCGGCCACGAGCAATACACCCGCAACATGGCGACCGGCGCCTCGACCGCCGAGCTCGCGATCCTGCTGGTCGATGCCCGGAAGGGTCTCGTCGCCCAGACGCGCCGGCATTCCTTCATCTGCTCGCTGCTCGGCATCCGCCACATCGTGCTGGCGGTCAACAAGATCGACCTGGTCGGCTTCGACCGCGCCGTCTTCGACAAGATCGCCGCCGACTATGCCGCCTTCGCCGCCGCCCTGTCCTTCGCCTCGGTGCAGGCGATCCCGCTGTCGGCGCGCTACGGCGACAATGTCAGCGCGCCGTCGCCGCGGCTCGCCTGGTACGACGGCCCGACCCTCCTGGGCTATCTCGAAACCGTCGAGACCGGCGCGGCACAGCGCGCGCCGTTCCGCTTTCCGGTGCAATGGGTCAACCGGCCGAACGCCGAGTTCCGCGGCTTTGCCGGCACCGTCGCGTCCGGCGCGATCGCGCCCGGCGACCCCGTCCTGGTGATGGGATCGGGGCGCACCTCGCGGGTGCGGGAGATCGTCACCTATGACGGCGCGCTCGCCCGCGCCGAGGCGGGCGATGCGGTGACCCTGACCCTTGCCGACGAGATCGACATCGCGCGCGGCGATCTGCTCGTCGCCCCCGACGCCAAGGCCGAATTCGCCGACCAGTTCGCGGCGACGATCATCTGGTTCAGCGACGACAAGCTGATCCCCGGCCGCTCCTATTGGCTCAAGCTCGGCACCCGCACCGTGACCGCGACGGTCACCGCGCTGAAGCATCGCATCGACATCGACACCGGCGCGCATGTCGCCGCCCGCGCGCTGGAGTTCAACGAGATCGGCTTCTGCAACCTGTCGACCGGCGCGCGCCTCGCCTTCGACCCCTACGAGGTCAACCGCGAAACCGGCGCCTTCATCCTGATCGACCGCTACACCAACGAAACCGCCGGCGCCGGGATGATCGCCTTTGCCCTCTACCGCGCCGGCAACATCCAGTGGCAGGCGCTCACCGTCAGCCCCGAAGACCGCGCCGGACGCAAGGGCCAGAAGGCCGCGATCGTCTGGTTCACCGGGCTGTCGGGCTCCGGCAAATCGACGATCGCCAACCGGCTCGAACAGAAGCTGCTGGACCGCGGCTGCCACACGATGCTGCTCGACGGCGACAATGTGCGCCACGGGCTGAACCGGGACCTCGGCTTCACCGACACCGACCGGGTCGAGAACATCCGCCGTCTCGGCGAGGTGGCGCGGCTGATGAGCGATGCCGGGCTGATCGTCATCTGCGCCTTCATCTCGCCGTTTCGCGCCGACCGCGCGATGGCGCGCGAGATCGCGCCGCCGCATCCCTTCATCGAGGTATTTGTCGACACCCCGCTCGAGGAATGCATCCGGCGCGACCCCAAGGGGCTGTACGCCCGCGCCCAGGCCGGCGAGATTCCCCATTTCACCGGCCTCGACTCGGCGTACGAGCCGCCCGAGAACCCCGAGCTGACGCTGTCGACGATGGACAGCGACCCGGACCGTCTGGCCGAGCGCATCGTCGCCGAATTGCGCCGCCAGGAGATCATCCCGTAGGGGCTTGCCGGCGGGCGCCTTCCCGGCTCATGCTGCGGTCGATGAAAGCCGCCGCCGTCGATTATGCGAGGCCGGCGAGCCTCGGCGAGGCGATCGCCCTGCTGGCCCGGGGCGATGTCGAGGCGCGGCCGCTGGCCGGCGGCCAGTCGCTCGTCGCGATGATGAACCTGCGCCTCGCCGCCCCCGATCTGCTCGTCGATATCGCCCGGCTGCCGGAACTGGCCGAAAGCGATGAGGACGACGCGAGCGTGACGCTCGGCGCCTGCGTCACCCACGCGGCGATCGAGGACGGCCGCGTGCCGGACCCGTCGCGCGGGTTGATGCCGCATGTCGCGGCGAGCCTCGCCTATCGCGCGATCCGCAACCGCGGCACGCTCGGCGGCAGCCTGGCTCTCGCCGATCCCGCGGCGGAGTGGCCGGCGGTCGTCGCCGCGCTCGACGGCGCGGTGGTCGCGACCGGGCCGCAGGGCGAGCGGGTCATTCCCGCCGCCGACTTCGTCACCGGCCTCTACGAGACGAGGCTCGCGCCGGGCGAGATCGTCGCCCGGCTGCGGCTGCCGAAACTGTCCCCGGCGGCGCGCTGGGGCTACGTCAAGCTGGCGCGCAAGGCGGGCGAATTCGCCCTGTCGCTGGCGGTCGCGGTGCGCGACCCGGCGCGCGGCCTCGCCCGCATCGTCATCGGCGCCGCCGACGGCCCGCCGCTGGTCATCGACGGCGAGTTCGATGAGGCCCGCACCCGGGCGGCGATCGACGCGCGCGGCTTCGACGCGTTCCGCGGCGGGCTGCACGCCGCCGCGGCCCTGCGCGCGGCGCGGCAGGCGCGGCCGTGACCGCGCTGAGCTTCACCGTCAACGGCGCCGGCGTCGCCGACGAGGTCGCGCCGCGCACCTCGCTTGCCGACTACCTGCGCGAGCGGCGCAACCTGACCGGCACGCATCTCGGCTGCGAGCACGGCGTCTGCGGCGCCTGTACCGTGCTGATCGACGGCGAGCCGGCGCGCGCCTGCCTGACCCTCGCGGTCGTTTGCGACGGGCGCGAAATCCGCACTATCGAGGGCTTTGCCGGCGACCGGATCATGACGGCGCTGCGCGACAGCTTTCACCGCCGGCACGGGCTGCAATGCGGCTTCTGCACGCCGGCGATGCTGATCACCGCGCACGACCTGATCCGCCGCGGCCGCGCCGGCTCCGAGGCGGAAATCCGCGCCGGGCTGGCGGGCAATCTGTGCCGCTGCACCGGTTACACCAATATCGTCGCGGCAATCGCCGAGGCGGCGAAGGCGGTGGCGTCATGAACCAAGGCCGATCGGCGAACGGGGTCGGCGCCTCGCTGCCGCGCCGGGAAGACCGCCGCCACCTGGACGGCCGCGGCCAGTTTGTCGCCGACATCAAACTGCCGGGCACGATGGAGGTTGCCTTCGTGCGCAGCCCGCACGCGCACGCCCGCATCCGCGGCATCGCCGTGCCGCCGGCGGCCCAGGGCCGCGTGTTCGCCGCCGCCGACCTGCCGCAGATCCGGCCGATCCGCGTCGTTTCCCAGGCGAGCGGGGTGAAGTCGCCGCCCTGGCCGCCGCTCGCCACCGACAAGGTGCGCTATGTCGGCGAGGCCGTCGCCGCCTGCGTCGCGGCGAGCCGGGCCGAGGCGGAAGACCTCGCGGCCGCAGTCGCGGTCGATTACGAGGTGCTGCCGGCGGTGGTCGATGCCCCGCGCGAGATGCGCGCGAGCGCGGCCCTGGTGCACGAGGGCTGGGGCGACAACCTGTTCACCGAGCGGGTCGTCGCCGGCGGCGACATCGACGCCGCGGCGCGCGCCGCGGCGGTCACGGTGACCCGGGAATACCGCATGAACCGGCAGTCGGGCTCGCCGCTCGAAGGCCGCGCCGTGCTCGCCTATCGCGACCACCGGCTCGACGAGACGGTGGTCTATGCCTCGACCCAGACGCCGCACACGCTGCGCGTCGCCCTCGCCGAGTTTCTCGGCATCGAGGAGCGCCGCCTGCGCGTCGTCGCCCCCGATGTCGGCGGCGGCTTCGGCCCCAAGGCGCGGCTCTATCCCGAAGAGATCGTCCTCGCCGCACTGGCCAACGTGCTCGACCATCCGGTGCGCTGGATCGAGGACCGCAGCGAGCACCTGACGACCGCGGCCCATACCCGCGACCATCACTACAAGGTCACCGCCTATGCCGACGGCCGCGGCCGGCTGCTCGGCATCGACTGCGAGATCGTCGTCGATGCCGGCGCCTACGGGCTGTGGCCGCAAGGCCCCTACCAGGAAGCCAACATGGCGGCGCGGTGCCTGCCCGGCCCCTACCTGGTGCCGCACTACCGCGCGCGCACCTATACGGTGGCGACCAACAAGGCGCCGCTCGGCCCCTATCGCGGGGTCGGCCGGCCGGGCGCGTGCTTTGCCGTCGAGCGCACGATCGACGAGATCGCCCGCGCGGTCGGGCGCGACCCGGTCGAGGTGCGCGCCGAAAACATGATCCCGCCCGAGCGCATGCCCTATGCCTCGGTCACCGGCATGCATTACGACAACGGCGACTATGCCGCCAGCGTGCGGCTGTGCGCCGAACTGCTCGACCTGCCGGCGGTGCGGGAGCGCCAGCGCCGCGGCGAGCCGGACGGGCGCCTCGTCGGCGTCGGCTTTGCCAGCTTCACCGAGCAGACCGCGCACGGCGCCGCCGAGTTTGCCGCGCGCGGCGCCTCGGTCATCCCCGGCTTCGAAAGCTGCACCGCGCGCATGCTGACCGACGGCAGCCTGGTGCTGATGGTCGGCATCCAGTCGCACGGCCAGGGGCTGGAGACGACGCTGTCCCAGATCGCCGCCGAGGAACTGGGCATCGACCCGGCCCGCGTCTCGGTGCGGCACGGCGACACCGAAAGCACCGCCTTCGGGTTCGGCACCTTCGCCTCGCGCAGCATGGTGATGTCGGGCGGTGCGGTGGCCCGCGCCAGCCGCATGCTGCGCGACAAGCTGCTGCGGATCGGCGCGCATCTCTTGCAATGCGACGCCGCCGAATTGCGCTGCGCCGACGGGATGGTACTGGGGCCGCACGGCTCGGTCTCGTTCGCCGAGATCGGCAAGGTCGCGCACCTGCGCATGGACGCGCTGCCGCCCGGGACCGAGCCGCTGCTCGACGCCACCGCCACCTACGAGCCGGGGATTTCGACCGGCGTGTTCTCCTACGCGACGCACGGCGCGGTCGTCGCCGTCGATCCCGAGACCGGGTTTGTCGAGCTGCTCGATTTTGCCGTGGCCGAGGATTGCGGCACGATGGTCAACCCGATGCTGGTCGAGGCGCAGATCCGCGGCGGCGTCGCCCAGGGCATCGGTACCGCGCTGTACGAGGAAATCCCCTACGACGCGGCCGGCCAGCCGCTGGCGGTGACCTTTGCCGACTACCTGCTGCCCGGCGCTGGCGAGGTGCCGCCGATCAAGATCGGCCACCTCCACACCCCGGCGACGGCGACCGAATACGGCATGAAGGGCATGGGCGAAGGCGGCGCCGTCGCCCCGCCGGCGGCGATCGCCAACGCGGTGCGCGACGCGCTCGCCGGGCTCGGCGCCGAGGTCAACGAAACGCCGCTGACGCCGCAGCGGGTCAAGGCGGCGATCGCCGCCGCCGCGTGACCGCCGCCTGACGGCGCCACCGTCCCCGTCGCCCTGCCCGCCATACAGCACCACCTTGTATCGTTGCGAGGGCGATTATCCGACACTTGACACCATCCTGTCTAGCGCCATATAATCGGCGCCATGAAATTCAACGAACTCCTTGCCCGGTTCCAAACCGAAGACGACTGCAAGGCCTTCCTGGTCGAGCGTCGTTGGCCGAACGGCGTCACCTGCCCGCGCTGCGGCAACGCGAAGGTGTGGGAGGTCAAATCCCGCCCCTTCCATTGGCTGTGCAAAGGCTGCAACAGGAACGGCTATCGCTTCTCCGTCATCACCGGGACGATCTTCGAGAACACCAAGTACCCGCTGCGGGAGTGGTTCAAGGTCGCGTTCCTGATGTACCACTCGAAAAAGGGCATGAGCGCGCATCAAATACATCGGATGCTCGGCACCGGCAGCTACGAGACGGCCTGGTACATGTGCCATCGCATCCGCGTCGCGATGCAGAACAGCGCCAAGGGGCGGTTGTTCGGGACGGTCGAGGTCGATGAGACCTTCGTCGGCGGCAAGGCCAAGAACCGGCATGTCGGCGAGCGCGGCGGTCCCGGCCGCGGCGGCCTCGGCTCGGGCAAGACGCCCGTCGTCGGCGCGATCGAGCGCGGCGGCAAGGTCGTCGCCCGCGTCGTCAAGTCGGTCGATGCCGCGACCCTCAAAGGCTTCGTACGGCAGACGGTCTCCGACAAAGTGAGCTTGCTCGTGACCGACGAATGGGTTGGCTACAAGGGCCTCGCCGCGGAATACCCGCATGAGGTCATCCGCCACACGCACAACCAATACGTCGTCGGCGCCATTCACACGAACACGATTGAGGGCTTCTGGTCGATGTTCAAACGCGGGATCGTCGGCACCTTCCACAAAATGAGCGACACCTACATGCCGCTCTACGTCAACGAGTTCGAATTCCGGCATAATCACCGGGGCGATCCCGACGCCTTCGGAGAGATCATAGCGCGTTGCTGAGGTCGTCACGCTGGGTTCGGCCTCAGCCAGACAAACACCCAGCCGCATGGAGGGCAACGGCAGAGTGCCGCCGAAACCGAAGCCGCACGACAAAGAGGTCATCCGCCGCGTCGAGAAAGCGCGGCCCGGAGCCAAGACAACTGAGCCTGCCTTTGAGACCATCATCGACGCGATCCTAGATGCTGACCCCCAGGCTGTGCGTGAACACCAAGCTGGGCGACGCGAACGAAAACAAAAATCCCCAGTCGCCAAAAATTAGTCGATGAGTGACCAGGATCGAGACGGCGGGCGCGATCAGCGCCGTCACCAAGCCAGCGAAATAGAAGGCAATTTGTCGATACAAGATGCGCTGCAAATAACTAAACCACATCAACAACACGCCGATAGTTCCGAGCGTAATTGCCACGACCGCCGCCGCAATACCACCTTTGACAAGATAACTCGAATTGTTGAATTGGCCGTAGGCGCATTCGTTGGCGGTTCTCTTATTTATATTGGGTGGATGCAGTATCGCATTTATTCGCGGCAAGCCGATATCGCTGACGCCCAAATCCGTGCTTACGTCCTTCTTAAGAAATTCGATAGTTCTCCTGGTATCCCAATATTTCCCAATAAGAAGATGACTTTCATCTTTCGGAATTTCGGAAGCACGCCCGCCGATCTTAGGGACGATGGGGGAGACTGCCGGTTCTATCCGAACGGCACTGAGCCCAAAAAACTTGCCAGATCCTCGTCTCCCGTCTTCGAGAGAATGGGATTCAGCAAAGAAGGCTTGTTGCCGCCCGGTTGGATAATGGCGAGTGGTGATGAGGAAACCTTCGTTATTCCCCTTGGCGCAAATCAAGATGAAATTTCGAAGGCAAGAAACGGGGACGGACATATTTTTTGCCATTTTGGCATTTCTTATCAAGATGCTCTGGGAAATGAGCATGGTACTGGCGCGTGCTTCCGCTGGCTTCAGCAGTTTAACGGGTTTGTGCTCTATAATGGCCCATGCAACTATCATAACTGACAGGCATGTTTTCCACATCGCCCCTCTCCTCGGGCGATCCGAGGTGTCAACTCCCGGACAATCGCCGTTGCGAGGAGCGCCGCGACGCGGCAATCCGCGGGGGACCAGGCTGCGGTTGCCCGGCAAACCGCTCTTGACATTTTTGAACAAATCGTGTACAAACGGCCTTCTGACTGCTTCCCCTCGCCCCGGGTTCGCTGATTTATTCCCTGATAAAACAGCGAAAACAGCGGGCCGGTCGGGGCGTCGCCGTCGA
>Ga0209581_1001208_pt1 | contig 32631 bp, 29 predicted proteins | sample Coa_R2_FD_187160 | JGI IMG/M metagenome (GOLD analysis project Ga0209581, IMG submission 187160) | Surface soil microbial communities from Centralia Pennsylvania, which are recovering from an underground coalmine fire - Coalmine... | ecosystem: Environmental > Terrestrial > Soil > Unclassified ...
GGCAATTGCGGTGCGGTCGCCGCGATGGAGTACATCGCGCATCCGATCTCGGTCGCACGCCGCGTGATGGAACGCACCCCGCACGTGCTGCTGGCCGGCGACGGCGCCTTGCAGTTCGCGCTGGAACAAGGTTTCGAGAAGGAGAATCTGCTGACGCCGGAAGCGGAGAAAGCCTGGCACGAATGGCTGAAGACCGCGCATTACCAGCCGGTGATCAACAGCGAAGTGCGCGATTACGGCAAAGGCGTACCGGGTGGAAAAGACAATCACGACACCATCGGCATGCTGGCGATCGACGCGCACGGTCATCTCGCCGGCGCCTGCACCACCAGCGGCATGGCGTGGAAGCTGCGCGGCCGCGTGGGCGATTCGCCGATCATCGGTGCGGGTTTGTACGTCGACGGCGAAATCGGCGGCGCGACTTCGACCGGCGTCGGCGAGGAAGTGATCCGCAACGCCGGCAGTTTTCTGGTCGTCGAGCTGATGCGGCAGGGCCGCTCGCCGACGGAAGCCTGCAAGGAAGCCGTGCTGCGCATCGTGAACAAGAAACCGAAAACCGCGAAGGACATCCAGGTCGCGTTTCTGGCGATGAACAAGGATGGCGAAGTCGGCGCGTGGGCGATCCAGCCCGGCTTCCAGTACGCGGTGTGCGACGCGAAGGATCAGAACGCGCTGTTGCCGTCGAAAAGTGTTTACGGCGCATGAGCGTGCTGGAAATCGCCGCCAACTCGGTTGCGTCCGCGCTGGCGGCGCAGGACGGCGGCGCCGCGCGCGTGGAACTGTGCAGCGCGCTGGAACTGGGCGGCTTGACGCCTTCGCATGCGACCATCGCGTTGGCGCGCGAGCGGCTGAGCATTCCGCTGTACGTGCTGATCCGTCCGCGCGCAGGCGATTTCCTCTACGACGACCTCGGATACGAAACCATGCGGCGCGATATCGAAATCTGTGCATCGATCGGCTGCGACGGAATGGTGATCGGCGCGCTGGATGCGGAGGGCAATGTGGACGTGCCGCGTTGCCGTGAATTGATCGCCGCGGCGCATGGCATGGGCATCACCTTCCACCGCGCTTTCGATTGCACTCGCGATCCGCACTCGGCGCTGGAAGACATCATCGCGCTGGGTTGCGAGCGGGTACTGACTTCCGGCCAGCGCGAAACCGCTTTGCAAGGCGCGTCACTGATTCGCGATCTGGTCGAACAGGCACGCGGTCGCATCATCATCATGCCCGGTGCGGGAATCACGTCGGGCAATATAGCCGAAGTCGCCGCCGCGACCGGCGCGCGCGAATTTCATGCTTCCGCAAAACGGCGATTGCCCGGCAAAATGGACCCTCCATCCGCGCTGCACGAAATGAGCGCAGGCGAATCGCACAGCGATCCGGACGAAATCCGTGCGATGCTGCGCGTTCTGCAAGCCACCACGACGCCAGAAGGGGCGTGAGCGATGAACTCGATGCATACGATCAACGATCCGCGCCCGGCGCAGCCGACCTCCGGCCGCACCGCCGGCAATCGCGTCGCGATGGTGGTGATGAGCGCGATCTTCTTCATGTGGGGCTTCATCACGGTATTGAACGACGTGCTGATCCCGCATCTGAAATCGCTGTTCACGCTGAACTACGCGCAGGTGATGCTGGTGCAGTTCACGTTCTTCGGCGCCTATTTCGTGATGTCGCTCCCCTCCGGAAAAATCGTCTCGCACTTCGGTTATCGCCTGAGCATCATCACCGGGCTGTGCGTCACCGGTATCGGCGCGCTGCTGTTCATTCCGGCGGCGTATATGCGGTCGTATCCGCTGTTCCTGCTGGCCTTCTTCGTGCTGGCCAGCGGCATCACGCTATTGCAGGTCGCCGCCAATCCCTACGTCAGCATGCTCGGTTCGCCGCAGCGCGCGTCGAGCCGCCTGAACCTGGTGCAGGCGCTGAATTCGCTGGGCACCACGCTGGCACCGAAAGTCGGCGGCTTGTTGATTCTCTCCACCGCAGTGCTGGGTGCGGCGGAGCTGGCGCAGTTGTCGCCCGCGCAACAAGTCGCCTACAAATTGCAGCAGGCGCACAGCGTGCAGGGCCCGTACATCGGCATCGCGCTGGTGCTGTTCGCGCTGGCGGTCGTGGTATGGCTGTTCCATCTGCCGCGGCTGGAAAGCGAAGGCGCGGACGATTCCCGGCACCGCTTCGCCGACGCGCTGAAACACCGCCGCGTCTGGTTCGGCATGGCCGCGATCTTCCTTTACGTCGGCGCCGAAGTTTCGATCGGCAGCTTCATGATCAACTATCTCTCGCTGCCGCAGATCGGCGACATGCCGCAGGCGCGCGCGGCCGGTTATGTCTCGCTCTACTGGGGCGGCGCGATGGTCGGGCGCTTCATCGGTTCGGCCTTGCTGACGCGCATCGACACGCGCGCGCTGCTGGCGGTGTTCGCGACGATCGCAGGCCTGCTGGTGCTGACCACCATGCTGACGCACGGAAACATCGCGATGTGGAGCGTGGTGGCGATCGGCCTGTTCAACTCGATCATGTTCCCCAATATCTTCACCTTGGGCATCGAGAAGTTCGACGCGCTGACCGGCAAGGTTTCCAGCCTGCTGGTGATGGCGATCGTGGGCGGCGCGGTGGTGCCGCTGCTGCAAGGCGCGCTCGCCGACCGCATCGGCGTGCAGCACGCGTTCGTGTTGCCGCTCGCCTGCTACGCCTACATCGTCTTCTACGGCCTGCGCGGTTCGCGCGTCGGCAGCACCGCCTGACCCGAACCCCAACTGCCCTGCCGTTGGTCATGGCGCGCACGTTCGCGCGGGCGCTTACCATCCGCCGATGTCACGTGGGGAGCAATGGCCATGCAGATTCGCATCCTGCCGGTGCTGGCGATCGGTTCGCTCGCAACGATGTTGCCGGCGCATCGCGTACATGCCGATTCCGCGCCCGCGCAACTGCGCAACGAAATCGTTTCGCTGTCGCAACAACTGATGGACGCGATCGGCGAGGGGCGCAAGGACGTGTGGCAACGCATCGCGGCGGACGATGCGGTCATCGTCGACGAATTCGGCCGCAGGCAGGGCAAGAAAGATATCATCGACAGCCTGCGTCCGTTGCCGGCCGGTTTTTCCGGCAGCATCGAAATCCGCGATCCGCGCGTCAACGTGTACGGCGACACCGCCGTGATCGAATGCGAAGAGTACGAACGCGAAATGGTGTTCGGCCAGAAGCTGGTGGTTCGCTATATCGCCATCAACACCTTCGTGCGCCGCGACGGCGAATGGAAACTGGTGGCGATGGAAGACGTCACCCTGCCCACGCCGCCGCCGAAACTCTCGGTGACCGGCTTGCGCCTGGCCGACTACGCCGGCGTCTATCGCTACGGGCCCGAGCGCGCCTGGACGTTTTCGGTACAGGACGATCGTCTGTCGTACACTACCAAGCCGGGACGCCCCGCCATCGGCGCCGATCCGGTCGCGAAAGACGTCTTCATGGAAGACAACGACGAGCGCAATCTGCTGGTCTTCCGCCGCGACGCCTCCGGCCGCGTGGTCGCCCTGATCGAACGTCGCAAGTTCAACGATCTGGAGCTCGATCGCGGCCATTGAGTCTCGAGACGCCCAACTTGCGCCGAACCTCGCGGCGGGTGTCAAATTGGGCGTTCTCATGCAAGGCATTGCGCCGTCGCGTCGCGACGGTTGCCACAAGGACCGGCCATGGGTTGCGCGTCGCGGACGCAGGGGAAACCCGCAACGGATTCTTCCAGGGCATGCACCGCAGGCATCATCGCCGCGGCCCTGCTGGTTTGCGGCGCGGTACGGGCGCAACCTTCCGAGCAGGACTTGAGCAAACTCTCGCTGGAAGATCTCGGCAAGATCGTCGTCACTTCGGTCGCCAAATCGCCCGAGCCGCTGGCGGACGCGCCCGCCGCGGTGTACGTGATCACGCACGACCTGATCATGCGCTCGGGGGCCACCAGTCTGCCGGAAATGTTGCGGCTGGCGCCGAATCTGGAAGTGTTCCAGACCAGTCCGAGCGATTACGTCATCACCGCGCGCGGATTCAGCGGCAATTCCGCGGCGCAGAATTTTCCCGACAAGCTGCTGGTGCTGATCGACGGCCGCAGCGTGTATTCGCCCATCTTCTCCGGCATGTACTGGGATTCGCAGTACGTCCCGCCGGAGAACATCGAACGCATCGAGGTGATCAGCGGTCCCGGCGGCGCGCTGTGGGGCGCCAATGCGGTCAACGGCGTGATCAATATCATCACCCGCAAATCCTCCGATACGCAGGGCGGGCTGCTGGAAGTCGGCACCGGCAATGCGCTCAGCAATGTCCTGCTGCAATACGGCGGCCGGCTGGGAGAGAACGCGTATTACCGGTTCTATGCGCGCGATTTCCACCGGCGTTCGTTCGACGACAGCACCGGCGCCGACGCGCACGACGGCTGGAACAATCCGCAAGCGGGCTTCCGCATCGACTGGGAGCGCGGGGCCGACACGATCACGCTGCAGGGCGACGGGCACAGCGGCAATCTCGGCCAGCCCGACGCTTCGGATCTGCGCATCGCCGAGGGCGACGTGCAGGCGAGCTGGCAGCGGCAGTTGCAGGACGGCGCGAGTTTCCAGGTGCGCACCTATTACAACGACGTGCGGCGCTGGAACGACATCAGTGGCGGCGGCTTTTCGTTGCACACGTTCGACCTCGAAGCGCAGCACGATTTCGCGCTGGGCGATCGTCAGCACGTCACCTGGGGCATCGGCGACCGCGTCTATCGCTATGACATCACCCCGCGCATCGGTGCCGCCAATTCGCTGCTGTGGGATCCGACCTCGAATACGCAGAATCTCGCCAATGCTTTCGTGCAGGATCAGGTTTCGCTCGGACAACGCTCCGCATTGACGTTGGGTCTGAAAGCCGAACACGATCCCTATTCCGGCCTGTCATGGATGCCGAGCATTCGTTTCGCCTGGAAAGCGAGCGACACCGCGCTGTTGTGGGCGGCCGCATCGCGCGCCGTGCGCACGCCCACGGCGTTCGACGAGAGCGTGGTCGAGGAAGTCGGTTCGGAAGTGTTCCTCACCGGCAATCCGGATTTCCGCCGCGAGCAGCTCACCGCGCTGGAAGCGGGTTTCCGCAACCGCTGGAGCGACCGTGCGAGACTTTCGATTTCGCTCTACTACAACAGCTACGAGGATCTGAAATCGATCGAATTCTCGCCGACACCGACTGGGCTGCCGCTGCTGTGGGGAAACGGCATGGAAGGCCATGCCTACGGCTTGGAAGCCTGGGGCAGCTATGCGGTCGCGGACTGGTGGCGCCTGAGCGCCGGTGTCGCCTTGCAACGACAGCATCTGCGTTTCGCGCCGGGCTCGAGCGGACTTCTGGGTGTCGCGCAGGCCGGCGACGATCCCGAGCACCAAGGCTTCGTCCGCTCGACCATGAATCTTTCCGATCGCTGGACTTTCTTCGCCGACTTGCGTGAAGTCGGCGCGCTGCCCGATCCGCGCGTTCCCGCTTACGTGGAATTGAACGCGAAGCTGGGCTGGCAAGTGAACGACAAGGTGGAACTCTCGCTGTCCGGATTCAACCTGCTGCACGCGTGGCATCAGGAATATGTCTTCCCCGGCAGCGATCGCATCGAACGCAGCGTATTCCTCGATACCCGCTTGAGGTATTAGGACCACGCACGATGACGCGAACGTTCCATTCCAAGAGCCCGGCCGCCAACCGCGTGCGCGGCGCGCGCCTGTTCCTCGCGGTCGGCACGCTCGCGCTGGCGTGCGGTGCATTCGCCCAATCCGGAGAATCCGACATTCCGCTGGAGTACGCGGTGAAGGCGACCTACTTGTACAAGCTCGCGCCTTTCATCGACTGGCCACCCGGCGCGTTCGCATCAGCGGACGCGCCGTTTGCGATCTGCGTGGTGGGCGACGATCCGTTCGACGATTTTCTGGCGCACGCGATCGCAGGACGTGCCTTCGGCATGCACCCGTTCGTGGTGCACAGGCTGGATGCGCTGACCGGCGATGCGGATTGCCGCATCGCCTACATCGGCCGGCTGCACTCGCAGAGCGTGGCACAGGCGCTGGCGTCGGTACAGGGAACGCCGGTGCTGACCGTGACCGATTCGGATACCGTGGCGGACAACGGCAGTATCATGCAATTCGTGATCAAAGGCGGACGCGTGCGCTTCGACATCGACAACGCCGCCGCCGCGCGCAATCACCTCTCGATCAGCTCGAAGCTGCTGAATCTCGCGGCTGTGGTGAAGAACAACGGTTGATACGTGAAAAGCCTCCCGCGCCATTACCGTCTCGCGCTCCGGCCCGCCGTGGCGCTGGCGGCTGCGGCGGTGCTGCTGGTCGCCGGCGCGTTGGCCTCGGTGTATCAATACGAATCCGCGCGCGCCGAACACGTGCGGCAATTACATGTACAGGTCGGCGTGCTGGCCGCCAGCGTCACCGCCGCGGCCGCGTTCGACGACCGGGTGGCCGCGCAGGAATACGTGGACGCTCTGATGCTCGATCCGCGGCTCGATGCGGCCGCGGTGTTCAACGACGCGGGCCAGCGCCTCGCCGGTTTTCAGCGCGACGGCAGCCCGCCGATTGCCTATGTGCCTCCCGGCAGCGCGGCCGCGGCGCACGCGGATCGCCTGCTGGTGAGCGCGCCTGCGCGCCAGGACACCACCACCGTCGGCGTCGTGTACCTGCGCGGCACGCCCTCTCCGTGGTCGGTGCGACTGGCTCGCTTCAGCGGCGTGATCCTGCTGACGCTGATGGCAGTGCTGATGCTCGCCTTCGTGGCGGTCGCGCAGGCGGCATTGACGCGCACCAATGCCAAGCTGCACCAGCGCGCGGCGGAACTCGCCGACGCCAATGCGCGCCTGCTGGAGGAAATGGAGCAGCGCTCGCGCACCGAAGCGGCGCTGCATCAGAGCCAGAAGATGGAAGCGGTCGGACAACTCTCCGGCGGCATCGCGCACGACTTCAACAATCTGCTGATGGTGCTGAAAAGCAGCCTCGCGCTGTTCGGCAAGCGCATCAGACAGGATGACGAGGTGATCGAGCAGCTCGCCGAGCGCGCCGGCATCGCAACGGTGTCGCAGGCCGATGCGGATGCCACGCGTGAAACGCTGCAGCGCCTGGCCGATCTGGCAACGCAGCGCCGCGCGCGCCAACAGCAGATCCAGCGTTATCTGCAGACCGCGCAGGAAGGCGTGGACAAGGCCGCCAGTCTCACCCAGCGCCTGCTCGGTTTCGCGCGCCGGCAACCGTTGTCGCCCAAGTCGTTGGAACTGGATGCACTGATCCATAGCATCCAGCCGTTGCTCGCACATTCGGTGGCGTCCGGAACCACGATCCGGTTTCAGTTGCGGTCGAGCTGGCACGTTTTGTGCGACTCCAATCAAATGGAGAACGCCATCTTCAATCTCGTCAACAACGCCAGCGACGCCATGCCCGAGGGTGGAGAAATCACCATCAGCACCGAAGACGTGCCGGCGGAAGCGGCGCGATCCGGCCTCGACCGCGCGCTGGGCGACCATGTGCGCCTCTCGGTGGCGGATACCGGGGTCGGCATGACCGAGGAAACGCGCGCCAAGGCATTTGATCCCTTCTTCACCACCAAGCCGGTCGGCAAGGGCACGGGTCTGGGACTCAGCACAATCCTGGGATACGTGATGCAGTCCAACGGTCAGATCAGCATCGACAGCGAACCCGGCCGCGGCACCGTGGTCCATATCGACATGCCGCGCGCGCGCGCCGACATCGCGACGGAGACAGCGTAATGCCAGCCGCAGGTGCGCAAATTCTTCCCGCGCAAAAATGGCGCGTGCTGCTGGTCGAGGATGAAGCCGTGTTGCGCGAACTCGCCGCCGAGAATCTGCAGGAAAGCGGTTACGACGTGATCGAAGCCGGCGACGGCGCAAGCGGACTGGAAGTCCTGCGATCGAACGAGCACATCGACGTGCTGCTGAGCGACATCCGGCTGCCCGGCATGAACGGCTATCAGCTCGCCGAGGCCGGACGCGCGCTGCGCCCCGAGTTGAAGATCATCCTGATGACGGGCTACGCGCCGGGCCCGATGCCCTCCGGTCTCCAAAAGGCCGTGTACCGTGTCTTGCAAAAGCCTTTTGAACTCGACGTACTGCCCGATCTGGTGGCCGCCGCCCTGAACGACCGCGACGGCGCCCGGTGAATGCGTTGTCCGAGAGATCTTCCGGTACGGCACAATAACCCCAAGCCGGGGTGGCGAAACTGGTAAACGCAAGGGACTTAAAATCCCTCACCAGCAATGGTTTGCGGGTTCGATTCCCGCCCCCGGCACGTGAACAGCAGCAATGGATAACGCGCACGCGCGAGCGCAGGAGGATTCGTGGACGCGGCTCAACTCGTGTGGGAGCACTTCAAGTTCAATGCAGAGCAACGATTGAGGAGCTTCAATTTCTTTGTTCTGTTCTCGATTTTCGCCAACGGTGGTGTGTTCACTGCCATTCAATATCATGTCGCTTCTTTCGTGCTTGTCCTCCTCGGGCTGTTCCTTGCCTTGCTCGCCATCGTCTTCGCGATCGTGGACGCGCGCAGCCACCAACTGATAGAGCTGACGATTCCCGCTCTCAAAGAGATGGAAATCAACTTTCCACCATCGCATCGTCTGTTTGCGATCGATGCCGAGAAACAAGGACGTTTGATCCGCTACACGGTCGCTTTCCGCATCCTTCTGGGTGTCCAGTTTGCGTTCGGCTTGGGAGTTGCGATCTACGGCTTCTGCAGCCGGTGACTGACTGCCGGTCGATCGGCTGCAGCGGCCACTTCAAACTTTTGTCAAAAAGGCTTTCTTGCCGTTGTTTGCATGCCATTCCTGCCGTAGATAGATCGAAACGGACGAAGGCAAGGGGGAAGCCATGCAGCGCACACGCCTGGAGGAAACCCGGGAGCCCTTCGCATGCCCGGTGGCCGGCCGGGCCGTGTACATCCATCGCATCTGGAAAATCCCGCAGGATTTCCGCGGAGTGGAGAAAGGGCGCATTTGCACGCAGATGACTTGCGAGTACCAGAATCACTGCGTGATTGCGTCGTACACCGCAACCGGCGTCACTTACGACTGGGACAAGTGTGGTCTTGTCCAGGCATCGAAATCGAAGAGTGCTTGAGATCACTCGCCGCGAACGCGGCGAAGGCCGTTCTTCGACTGAATTTTCGCCGCCATCCGATGCTGGGCGACACCGCTAACCGAATTCAGCCATTCATATCGGCCGAGGATTGGGAACTCGACTTCGGCGCATCCATCCGCAACGCCGGCCACGCCGCGCGCAGGTAGGCGAGCCCAGACCAGATCGTCAGGATCGCGGCGATCACCAGCAACGCTTCGCCGATGTGATAGGCATCCAGCGCCTCGCGGATGTGCCACACGTCCACGGCGCGCGCTTTCGGCGCGTTGTGTTCGGCGAGCAATACCAGCAGCGCGACAATCTGCATGATCGTCTTGATCTTGCCGATCCACATCACGTTGACGCGCGTGCGTTCGCCGATGAACGCCATCCATTCGCGCAGCGCGGACACCGCGATCTCGCGGCCGACGATGATCGCGGCGGTGATCGCGAGCAGGATGGTGGGATGCGCCTGCACCAGCAGGAACAGCGTCACCGCCATCATCAATTTGTCGGCGACCGGATCGAGGAACGCGCCGAACGGCGACATCTGGTTGAAGCGGCGCGCCAGCCAGCCGTCCAGCCAGTCGGTGATGCTGGCGAGCAGGAACACGAAGGCGGCGATCAGTCCCGCGCCGCGCACCGGCGCGTAGAACGCCGCCACCATCACCGGCAACAGCGCGATGCGGAACAGCGTCAGTGCGTTGGGGAGGTTGATCGGCATGCACGTCCTTGCGGCGATCCGGCAAGTCTCGCACATTTGGTGAACCGCTAGATCATCGTCATTCCGGGGGCCTCTGCGGTTTCACCGCGGAGGGAACCCGGAAGCTGCTCTTGCAAACTTTGGGAAGCAGATTCCGCGTTCCGTGCGCGATCAATCGCGCGCGGCCCCGGAATGACAAAGACCTATTCGTGCAGGAACGCATAAATCCTCTCCGCCAGCGCGCGATTGATGCCGCGCACACGCGAGAGTTCTTCCACGCCTGCGGCCGCGACGCCGGCGTGTCCACCGAAGGCTTTCAGCAACGCCGCGCGACGCGCCGCACCGATGCCGACGATGTCTTCCAGCACACCGCGCTCGCGCGCGGCTTCGCGGCGCTTGCGGTGGCCGGTGATCGCGAAGCGATGTGCCTCGTCGCGGATCGCATCGATCAGGTGCAGTGCCGGCGAATCGGGACCGGGATTCAACTGCCGCCCGCTGTCTGCGAGGATCAAGGTCTCTTCGCCCACTCGGCGCGACGGCCCCTTTGCCACGCCGACCACGTCGATGTCGCTGATGCCGCATTCGCGCAGCACTTCCAGGGCCTGTGTCACCTGCCCTTTGCCGCCATCGATCAGCATCAGTTGCGGTTTCTCGCTGGTGCTGGCGAGGATCGATTTCAACCGCCTTGTGAGCACCTGACGCATCGCCGCGTAATCGTCGCCGCCGGCGACGCCGCGGATGTTGAAGCGGCGATATTGATTTTTCACCGGCCCTTCCGGCCCGAACACCACGCACGAAGCGACGGTTTCCTCGCCCATCGTGTGGCTGATGTCGAAGCATTCGATGCGCTGCGGGGTTTCCGGCAGTTGCAGCAGCTCGCGCAGCGCCTCGAAGCGTGCGTGCAGCGATTGCTTGCTGGACAGCCGCGCGGTCAATGCGGCTTCAGCGTTGCGCGCGGCCAGTTCCACGAAACGCGCACGTTCGCCGCGCACGCGCGATTTCACTTCGACGGCGTGTTCAGCGTATCCGGTCAATACCTGCGCCAGCAGTTCCGCATCTGGCACCGCGTGTTCCAGGATCAATTCATCCGGCACCGGCTTGTCGAGGTAATACTGCGCCACGAATTCGCCGAGGATTTCCGCGGGCGTCGCCGACAACGCAAGCTTCGGAAAGAAATCGCGCGAGCCCAGGCTGACGCCGTTGCGGAAATACAGCACGGAAACGCAGGCCACGCCGGCTTCGCAACGACAGGCCAGCACGTCCATGTCGGCGCGCGCACCTTGCACATAGTGGTGCGCCTGCAAGCCGCGCAAGGTTGCGACTTGGTCGCGCAATCGCGCGGCGCGTTCGAAATCGAGTTCCGCGCTCGCGCGTTCCATCTCGCTCGCGAGTTCGTCGATCACCGCGCTGCTGCGGCCTTCCAGGAACATTGCCGCGTGCCGCACGTCGCGCTGATAGCTCTCGGCGTCAATGTAGCCGACGCAAGGTGCGGTGCAGCGGTTGATCTGGTATTGCAGGCAGGGCCGTGAACGGTTGCGGAAGAAACTGTCTTCGCACTGCCGCACCTTGAACAGCTTCTGCATCAGGCTCAACGATTCGCGCACCGACCACGCGCTGGGAAACGGCCCGAAGTAGCGGCCATTGCCGGTACGCGCGCCGCGATGGAAAGCCATGCGCGGGAAATCCTCGCCCTGCGAGAGGAAGATGTACGGATAACTCTTGTCGTCGCGCAACATGATGTTGTAGCGCGGCTTCAACGATTTGATGAGCTGCGATTCCAGCAGCAGCGCCTCGCCTTCGGTGCGAGTCAGCGTGACTTCTACGCGCGCGATCTGCGCGATCATCGCGGCGATGCGCGGATCCATTTTGGGCTTCAGGAAATAACTGCCCACACGTTTCTTGAGATTTCCCGCCTTGCCGACGTACAGCAGCCCGCCATCGGCGTCGAACATGCGATAGACGCCGGGCGATGAGCTGAGGGTGCGGACGAAGGCCTTGCCATCGAAGGCCGCTTGCGAAGTCATCGCGCGATTTTACGCGAGGCGGCTACTCCCCGACCGGAATCCGCTCCACCTCGTTGCTCGGCATGCGCACGCGCAGGATTTCGTGCGCGTTGCGGTCCGCGATCCACAGCGAGTCTGCGGCGAAAGAGAGCCCCTGCGGTTCGTGCAGTCGCCATTGCAGCGGCAATGTGGCGGTTTCGCCGGTGTGCACGTTGATCGCGCAGATGCGGTTGTTGAAGGTGTCCGCCACGTATGCGGTCATGTCGTCGACGGCCAATCCGGAAGGATGCGCGAAGCGCGCTTGCGTGCCCGGTCCGTCGCTGTTGCCGAAATCGTAAGGCGCACCGCCCGCGAGTTTCATCAATGCAAGATCGGACAACCGCAGTTGGCGGATCGCGTTGCCGGCCGCGTCCGCGATCAACAAAGAACCCGGCAAGGCCGCCAGCGCGGAAGGCTGCGCCAGCCGCGCTTTCAACGCAGTGCCGTCGCGCACGCCGCAACGGCCGTTGCCGGCCAGCCGGTCGAGCTTGCGCGTGTGCAGATCCACGCGCCAGATCTGGTGCTGTCCCGCAAGCGCGGCGTAGACGCGGTCGCCGGCCACGGCCACGGCGGTAGGCGCACTGACCGAAACCGGTTTGTCGTCCAGGTGCGCGGGCGTTTCGTAACCGCAGGCGCCGCTGCCGAGCAGCGTTTCCACTTCGCCCGCCAGCAGGCGGATGCGCCGCACGCAATGATTGCCCGTGTCCGCGACGTACAGCGAATCGCCCGCGATCGCCAATCCCTGCGGCGCGTTGAAGCCGGCATCGGTGACGCGACCATCCCAATAGCCTGCATTGCCCGAACCGAACTGCCGCAGCACGCGTCCTTCGTGCGTGCATTCCAGAATGCGGTTGTGACCGGTGTCGCTGACGTACAACTTGTCCGCAGTGGCGAGCGCGTGCGCGGGAAAACGCAGCGCCATGCGCGGTTCCGTGCGGAATGAAGACGGCGGCCCGGAAAAAACGCGCAGGTCCCGCCCGGCGGCATCCTCCAGCAGCGCGGCGATGGTGTCGTCGATGCGCCGCAGCGCGCCCTCGCCCACGAAGCGGCCCACGGCGCGGCCCTCGCAATCGATCAGCAACGCGGTGGGCCATGCGTCCACGCCGTACTGCTGCCAGGCGCGCCACTGCGCGTCGTTGGCGACCGGATGGCGCACGTAGTTGCGGTTGGCGGCCTTCAACACGATCTCGCTGGAATGCTGCATCGGATATTTCGGTGTGTGCACGCCGAGCACCACCAATCCGTCGTGATACTTGTTCTCCAGTTGCCGCAAACCGGAAAGCATGTTGAGGCAATTAATGCAGTCGTAACTCCAGAACCAGATCAGCACCACGCGTCCGCGCAATGCGGCGAGCCTGCACGGCTGGCGCGCGTTGACCCATTCCAGATCGTCGGGAAAATCCAGCACGTCCGGCGCGGGCATGCTGCGTACGGCTTGAATATTCATCTACTGCTCCGCGCCGGCGCCTTGCGCGGCGGCGAGGTCGGTCTCGGTGTCTATCCCTGCGGGAAAAGGTTCGGGTGCCAGCCGCACCGCGATGGAATATCCGTGTTCCAGCGCGCGCAACTGCTCCAGCGACTCGGCACGCTCCAGCGGAGTCGGTTCCAGCGCCGCGAATCGTTTCAGGAATCCCGCGCGATAGGCGTAGATGCCGATGTGGCGCAGGAACTGTGTGTTCGAAGGCAATGCATCGCGATCGCGCGCGAACGCGTCCCGGGCCCACGGCAGCGGCGCGCGCGAGAAATACAAAGCGTGGCCGCGCGCATCGCGCACCACTTTCACGATATTGGGATCGAACAACGGCGCAGCATCTTCGATCGGCGTCGCCAGCGTGGCCATCGGCGCATCGTCGTCGGACAGCGCGCGTGCGACTTCGCGGATGCCGGAAACCGGCGCGAACGGCTCGTCGCCTTGCAGGTTCACCACGATCGTATCGTCCGGCCACTGCAATTTCTCCGCGCATTCGGCCAGGCGATCGCTGCCGGAGGCATGATCCTCGCGGGTCATGCAAATCGTGACATCGTTGTCATGCAGCGCGTCGGCCACGCGCGTGTCGTCCGTCGCCACGATCACCTGTGCGGCACCCGATTTCTTCGCACGCCGCGCCACGTGCACGATCAGCGGTTCCCCATCGAGCAGACGCAGGGGTTTGCCCGGCAGTCGGGTGGAAGCGTAACGCGCGGGGATTGCGATCAGGAATGTAGTAGATGAAGGTTCCGTGAGCAGCATGGCCGCGCAGATTAGCGGAGCCGCGCACCCCGATGCGTTAGTTCGCGGCTAACATTTGTGTCGTGCCCGGCCTCTCCTCGTGACCGAATCCGATTCCGCCGCCCTTACCGCCACTGCGGTGCCGCACTCCGACGTGGCGCGCGCGGCGCTGCTGATGGTCGGCAGCGCCTGCTGTTTCGGCGCGATGGCGATCATGATCCGGCTGGCGTCGAGCCAGTTGCATTCGTTCGAGATCGCGTTCTTCCGCAACGTGTTCGGTCTGCTGTTCACGCTGCCGCTGATCGTGCGCGCCGGCCCGCAACTGCTGCGCACGCACCGTCTGCCGATGTATTTCTTCCGCTGCGTGCTCGGCACGATCTCGATGCTCGCCGCGTTCTGGGCCATCGTGCACCTGCCGCTGGCCAAGGCGATCGCGCTGTCGTACTCGACGCCGCTGTTCGTCACCATCGGCGCGATCTTCGTGCTGGGCGAGGTGGTGCGCGCAAGACGCTGGAGCGCGGTGATCGCGGGATTCATCGGCGTGCTGCTGATCGTGCGCCCCGGCCTGCACGGCTACTCGCCCGCGGCGCTGGTCGCGCTGCTGGCGGCACTGATGAGCGCCTGCGTGTCGATCAGCCTGAAGTTCCTGAGCCGCACCGAGGCACCCGACACCATCGTGATCTGGACGACGCTGCTGTGGGTGCCGCTGTCGCTCCCGGCTGCGTTGCTGTTCTGGCAATGGCCGCACGGCGAAACGTGGCTGTTTCTGGTCGCCGCCGGCCTGTTCGGCACCAGCGGCCATATGTGCTGGATGCGCGCGCTGAAGATCGGCGACGTCTCGCTGCTGGCGCCGATCAGCTTCGTGCAGATGCCGATCGTGGCGGTGCTGGCGTACTGGCTGTTCGGCGAAAAGCTCGATCGCTGGACCGCGCTGGGCGCGGCGGTGATCTTCGCCGCCAATGTCTACATCACCCATCGCGAGGCGCGGCTCTCGCGCACGCGCATGCACGAGGCTAGGGCGGTGGCGGGCGGCGCGGAGAGTTGAGTCACGTGCGTGCTCGCGGCGAATGACACCATCCCCACCCAACCCTCCCCTTGAAGGGGAGGGCTTTGGAAGCTCGCCAGCACGACTCGCGTGTCAATCTTCGGCTGATTTCGGCGGGCGCGGACGCCGCACCAGCTCGCCGCCGCAATTCGGACACACGTATTGCATCTCGTCGCTGCAGTCCGCGCAGAAGGTGCACTCGAACGTGCAGATATACGCCTCGTCCACTTTCGCCGTAGGCGCGTGGCAGCGTTCGCAGTTTTCTCGCATTTCAAGAGCCATGCATCTGTCCTGATCCGCGCAGATTCTTTAGACAGCCAAGACCAAATTTCAAGATTGCCCCAGAAATACAACCCCCAAAAGTTCCATAGATACAAATTATGTCCACGCTGCTTGGGATCAATGCAGTCTTGATGGGAAGGAGCAAAATAAAGTGATTGGTCCCTACTCTCAATATGAATGCCAATACTGTCGCACCAACTACCATCGCGATTCGTGGCCAGTTCAAATCAAAAGCCACACAGTAGAAAAAGAACACACCCCAAAGCACGCCCAAAGGTATCTCTGCGTAATTGATAGCGAAGGAGGACATAGCAATCCTTCAGTTATCTCTCACGTGGTATTTCTTCGCCACGTAATCTTCGACGATTCCCACGAACTCCTGCGCGATGTTTTCGCCGCGGAGGGTAATCGCTTTCTTGCCATCGATGAACACGGGCGCGGCGGGCGCTTCGCCACTGCCCGGCAGCGAGATGCCGATGTCGGCGTGGCGCGATTCGCCCGGGCCATTGACCACGCAGCCCATCACCGCCAGCGTCAGGTTTTCCACGCCGTCGTATTTCACGCGCCACTCCGGCATCTTCGCGCGCACGTGCTCCTGCACCACTTTGGCCAGTTCCTGGAAGAATTCCGAAGTGGTGCGGCCGCAGCCGGGACACGCGGTCACCAGCGGAGTGAACGCGCGCAGGCCCATGGTCTGCAACAACTCCTGCGCCACGATCACTTCCTGCGTGCGCGACTGGCCCGGCTCCGGCGTCAACGAAATGCGGATGGTGTCGCCGATGCCTTCCTGCAGCAGCACGGCCAGCGCGGCGCTGGAGGCGACAATGCCTTTCGAGCCCATGCCCGCTTCGGTCAAGCCCAGGTGCAATGCGTAATCGCAGCGCGCGGCCAGATCCCGATACACCGCGATCAGCTCCTGCACGCCGGAAACCTTGCAGGAAAGAATGATGCGATCACGCTCCAAGCCCAGCTCTTCCGCACGCTGCGCCGAATCGAGCGCCGAACGGATCAGTGCCTCGCGCGCGACGTGCGCGGCGTCCCAGGGCTCGCTGCGCGCATGGTTCTCGTCCATCAGTGCCGCGAGCAGCGCCTGATCCAGCGAACCCCAGTTGGCGCCGATGCGTACCGGCTTGTCGTATTTCAATGCCAGCTCGATGATGGCGGCGAATTGCGTGTCGCGCTTCTTGCCGAAACCGACGTTGCCGGGATTGATGCGGTATTTCGCCAGCGCCTGCGCCGCGGCGGGTTCGTCGTGCAATAGCTGGTGTCCGTTGTAGTGGAAGTCGCCGATCAGCGGCGCGTCCACGCCCATCATGTCCAGCCGCTCGCGGATGCGCGGCACCGCGCGAGCGGCATCGGGCGTGTTGACGGTGATGCGCACCAATTCGGAACCCGCGCGAGCGAGCTCCGCCACCTGCTTCGCTGTGGCCGCGACATCGGCCGTATCGGTGTTGGTCATCGACTGCACCACGATGGGCGCGCCGCCGCCGACCAGGACATTCCCGACGCGCACGCCGATGCTGTGGCGCCGGGACCGCGAAGAAGGGAACTCACTCATGCTGCTGCGTCAACCTGCGGACTCCGGTGCCGGCTCCGGTTGCTCCACCTGCTCGCTGTCCGCTGTCAATGAAACGCGGTAGTAGACCGAACTGAGTTCTTCGACACCCGCAACTGCGTACGTACGCACCCCGGCGCTGGAGGTCCAGTCGGCGGGATCGGGCGGCGTGGTCAATTCCACGCTGTAGGCGAGCAGGTCGAACAGATGCGAGACCAACAGAGAAGGCGCGCTGGAGTCGGCGCGGTCAGGCATCAGCACCGCGCGTTGCGGCGCGTGCAACTCGTCGTCGCCGCCGGTGGAAAGCCGCACGCCCGCGGCGCGCGCGCGGCGCGCCAGCAATTCCACGCCTGCGTAAATTCCATCGTCGCTGGTGCGCAACCAGCGGATCAGGCCGACCATCCATTCCTGCGGCTCGTTGTCTTCCGCCACCGGCGCCAGGCCGATCACCTCGCCGACGCGGATGCGCAGCGCGCCTTCCGCGCGCAGGTGCAGGCGATAACCGCCGAGGCTCTGATCGAGCACATGTCCGCTGAGGATTTGCGGACGCGTGCTGTCCGCGCTGGTCCACGACGCCGCGTGATCGCGCGAGCTGAGCGTGATCGCGCTGCCGCGGATGCGTTGCATGAACAGGCTGAAATCGATGTTGCCCGCCAGCACGTAGTGCAAGGCGTGCAGGCCGATCACCGCATCCAGCGCGTGACCGGCATCCAACCGCACGAAGCCGCGCTCGGCCGCGCCACCCCAGCTCGAACGCAGCCGGTGCAGGAACGCGATCGACGCATCCACGCTGGCGCCGCCGCGCTGACGGAAACTCAGGTGTTCGGCGCCGGGCGGCTGCAAGGCCGCATGTTCTTCCAGGAATTTCTTCAGCGGCGCCAGATCCAACGAGAGAATCCCATCCTGCGCGGCCGCGCGTTCTTCCGGGACGTAACCCGGACCTTCGTCGCTGTTCTCGTCCACTGCGATGCCGATGCCGCCCTGCCGCACCGGCTCGCAGTGCGCCGCGAAGGCGCGGGTCAGCAGCCAGGCTTCGCGCAATTCCTTCGACGAAAATCGATAGGGATTTGAAAGTGCCAGCAGCAAGGCGTGCGTGTAGGCCTGACGCGCATCCACTTCCGCACCGTCGGGCAGCGGATCGGAAACCGGCTTGTCGGCCACGCCGATTTCCTCGGAGAACGCGCGCACCGCGTGCAACCGCCGCCACACGCCCTGCGGCGGCGTGCGGTACTGGCGATAGCACCATTGCAGCACCAGCCCCAGGTGATGCAGCGCGCGCACCGCAGCGACCGCCGCGGCCTTGCCCTTGAACATCGGCAGCTTGCCGTCCGGCGCGCAGAGTTCATGCAGCGCCAAGGCATAGTTCTTGGCCAGCCCGCGATGGAACCCGCTGGCGGTTTCGACCAGCCGCTCCTTGGCCGGCGGCAGCGGATGCGATTCCACGCCCAATTGCTGCTCGATGCCTTCGCACAGCCCCGCGACCGGCGTGCGGAGGGATTCCAGCGCGTCGACGCGCTCGGCGCCGGACCAGCGCGTCGCCAGCATTTGTTCGAGCAGATCGGCGATGTCTCGCGCCGCTTGCGCCGGATTGGCCAGAGGCAGGTGCGCCACGGCTTCGCGCACCGCGCGCGCGCTGGCCGGCTTGCCGCGGTCCGGCTCGGAACGAGACGGCAGGCCTTCGATCAGGCGCTCATGGCTGTCTTGCATCGGCTTCTCGTCCCCCGATTCCTTGCAGCGGGGCCATTCTAGCCCGTTACGCCGCGTTGGCGCTTTGTCCGTGTGGTGCCTAGACTGCACGGATGACTGTCGCCGCGCGCGCGCCCGATTTCCGCCCCCTCGCGGAGCAAGCCCTGTCGCGCGCGGCCGGCGCGCCGTTGTCCTGCGACAACTCGATCGAGTTGCTGATCGACGCGCAGGCCCATTTCGATGCGTGGGTGGCGGCGATCCGCGGCGCGCAACATTACGTGCTGCTGGCGAACTACATCATCCGCGCCGATGAAGTCGGTCATGCATTTCTGGATGCACTGATCGAGCGCGCGCGCAGCGGCGTGCGCGTGTGCGTCACACGCGACTGGCTCGGTTGCCTCGGTCAATCGGGTGCGCGCTTCTGGAAACCGCTGCTGGAAGCCGGCGGCGAGGTGCGGGTGTGGAATCCCTTCGATCCGCTCAGCCCGTTCGGCTGGATCAACCGCGATCACCGCAAGTTGCTGTCGGTGGATGGGCGCATCGCTTTCGTCTCGGGGGTCTGCATCAGCGGCAAGTGGCTGGGCGATGCCAAGCGCCGCATTCCGCCCTGGCGCGATACCGGCGTGGCACTGCACGGTCCGGCGGTGGCGGACGTGGAAGCGGCTTTCGCCAAGACCTGGTCGATCATGGGCGAGCCGTTGCCGGATGACGCGCTCGTGGATTCGGCGTCGATCCAACCGGCCGGAGAAGTCGCGCTGCGCGTGATCGCAAGTCATCCGAGCACGGCCGGCATGTATCGCCTCGACCAACTGGTCGCGGCGCTGGCGCGCGAGCGCCTGTGGCTGACCGATGCCTACTTCGTCGGCCTGCCGCCTTACGTGCGCGCACTGATCAACGCCGCCGCCGATGACGTGGACGTGCGTCTGTTGGTGCCGGGCAGTTCCGATCTGCCGCCGGTCGCGGCGATGTCGCGCAGCGGGTATCGCCCGCTGCTGGCCGCGGGCGTGCGCGTGTTCGAGTGGAACGGTTCGATGCTGCACGCCAAGACCGCGGTGGCGGATGCACGCTGGGCGCGCGTGGGTTCCACCAATCTCAACCTCGTCAGTTGGCTGGGCAATTGCGAAATCGACGTCGCGGTCGAGGACGAGGGCTTCGCGCGCGCGCTCGCCACGCAATACGAACAGGACCTGGAGAACGCCACCGAAATCGTGCTGGCGCATTCGCGCGTGCGGCGTGCCCCGGATGCCGCGCCGCGTCAGCGCATCGAACGCGGCAAGCCCGGTCAGCGCGGCAGCGCCGGTCGCGGCGCAGCCGGCGCATTGCGGCTGGCGCACACGGTCGGCGCGGCGCTGAACAATCGCGTGTTGACCGGAGACGGCGCAGGCGCCTTGATCGGCGGCGCGGCATTGCTGGTGGCGTTCACCGCCATCGCGACGCTGTGGCCGCGCGCGATCGCATGGCCGCTGGCGGCACTGTCGTTGTGGATCGCGGTGGGATTGATCGTGCGGTTCGCGCGCATGCGGTGGCGGCGCCGGCACGCGTCCGGCGGTGCGGCCGATGGGACCACGTCATGAGCGAAGATGCGATCGAATACGGCGCGAAGCGTCAGGTACTCACCCCCTCCACGCTCAACCGCCTTGCGCGCGAGCTGATCGAAGGCGCTTTGCCGCTGATCTGGATCGAAGGCGAATTGTCCAACGTCTCGCGCCCCACCTCGGGACATCTGTATTTCACGCTGAAGGATTCCGCCGCGCAGGTGCGCTGCGCGATGTTCAAGCCGCGCAGCACCTGGCTGCGCTTCAAACCTGTCGACGGTGCCCACGTGCTGGCGCGCGCGCGCGTCAGCCTCTACGAAGCGCGCGGCGAATTCCAGTTGCTCGTCGAACACATGGAGGAAGCCGGCGAAGGCGCGCTGCGTCGCGCGTTCGAATTGCTGAAAGCGAAATTGCAGGCGGAAGGTTTGTTCGACGCAACGCGCAAACGCGCGCTGCCGCATTATCCGCGCCGCATCGGCGTGATCACCTCGGCGACGGGCGCCGCGGTCCGCGACGTGCTGAGCGTGGCGCGCCGGCGTTGTCCCTTGAGCGAAATGGAAATCCTGCCCGTGCCCGTGCAGGGCCGCGAAGCGGCGCCCGCGATCGTCGCGATGTTGCAAGCCGCGTCCAACAGCCGGCGCTACGATGTGCTGCTGCTGACCCGTGGCGGTGGTTCGCTGGAAGACCTGATCGCCTTCAACGACGAAGGCGTGGCCCGCGCGATTGCCGCGGCCGCGGTGCCGGTGGTCAGCGCGGTCGGACACGAAATCGATTTCTCGATTTCCGATTTCGTCGCCGACCTGCGCGCGCCCACGCCTTCCGCCGCGGCGGAATTGCTGCTGCCGGATTCGGACGCATTGCGCGGTACGCTGGCACATCATCGTGCGCGCATTGCGCACGCATGGAACCGCCGTGCGCGCGGAGCATCGCAAGCCCTCGATCACTTGCACGCGCGGCTGTCGTCGCGGCATCCACAACAAAGGTTGATCCATGGCCGCGAACGGCTGCTGGCACTGCGCGCGCGGATGCAGCGCTGCGCGCTGGCGAAAACGCAATCCGCGCGCACCCGATTGTCGCACGTCGATGCGCGATTGCGGTTGTCACATCCGGCGCGGCGTTTGCCACTGTTGTCGCGCGAAGCGCAGCGTTTGCGCGAACGCCTGTTGAGCGCCTGGGCGCAAGCCGCGCGCCGCGATGCGCACCGATTGTCGGCGCTGGCGCGCGCATTGAATTCGGTCAGTCCACTGGCAGTGCTGCACCGCGGCTATGCGATCCTGTTCGATGAGAACGGCGCGGTGCTGCGCTCCGCGAAAAATATTCCGGCCGGAACGCCGTTGACCGCGCGATTGCATGATGGCGAACTGAGGCTCAAGGCGCTCGAATCGGCTGGGATTCCAGATCACCGTTCGTCCTGAGGTATCGAAGCCTGTCCTGAGCCTGTCGAAGGAGACGAACGCGGAGACTTGAATGGGCTTTTGGGTTTACATGCTGGAATGCTCCGATGGCTCGTATTACATCGGTCACACAGACGATCCGGAAAAAAGATTTGGTCAACACCAGGCAGGGTTGATTCCGGGCTACACACACACTCGGCGGCCAGTCACGCTGGTGTATTCACAGGAATTGTTACACGTGAGAAACGTTGACAGCAGAACGGCAAATCAAAGGCTGGAACAGAGCGAAAAAGGCGGCGCTGATTCGAGGCGACTGGAAGGAAATCCAGCGTCTCGCTTGGGGAATGAGGAATCCGTTGCCCGAACGCTTGCGGTGAGTGCCCGTTCACCCTTCGATACCTCAGGGCGAACGGGCACGGGGATTTTTGAAGAATTGGAGCGACGGTGAAACTCAAGGAACGATATCCGTACTTCCTCGGCAACCAACCGCAGCAGCCAAACGAAGACCTCGCGGTGCTGGACAAGTATTCCGGCGAGGTCGCCACGCGCGTGGCACTGGCGGACGCCGCCGCGATCGAAAAAGGAATTGCAGCCGCGGCGCAAGCCGCCTCGCCGATGGCGGCGATGAAATCCTACGAGCGCCGCGCGGTGCTGGAGCACTGCATCGCGCGGCTGTTCGAACGCAAGGAGGAACTGGCCTATGCGTTGTGCGTCGAAGCCGGCAAGCCGATCAAGGATTCGCAAGGCGAAGTGACGCGCCTGATCGACACCTTCCGCATCGCCGCCGACGAATCGGTGCGCAGCGATGGCGAGGTTATCAATCTGGAAATCTCGCCGCGCGCGCGCGGCTATCGCGGTTTCGTCAAGCGCGTGCCGATCGGAGCGTGCTCGTTCATCACACCGTTCAATTTCCCGCTGAATCTGGTCGCGCACAAGGTCGCGCCGGCGATTGCGGCCGGTTGTCCGTTCGTGCTGAAACCGTCGGAGAAAACCCCGATCGGCGCGTTGATCATCGGCGAGGTGCTGGCGGAAACCGACTTGCCGCAAGGCGCGTTTTCGATCCTGCCTTGCAATATCGAAGACGCCGATCCGTTCGTGGAAGACGAACGCCTGAAACTGCTCTCTTTCACCGGCGGCCAGATCGGCTGGGAATTGAAGAAACGCGCCGGCCGCAAGAAAGTGGTGCTGGAACTGGGCGGCAACGCGGCCTGCATCGTCGATGCGGACCAGCGAGAGCGGCTGGATTACGTGATCGAGCGGCTGATCTCAGGCAGCTTCTATCAATCCGGCCAGAGCTGCATCAAGGTGCAGCGGGTTCTGATTCACGCCTCTCTGTACGACGAAGTGAAGCAGCGTTTTGTCGAGGCAGCGAAGAAACTGAAAGCCGGTGATCCGAAGGATCCGGAAACCTTTCTGGGACCGATGATCGACGAAGCCGCGGCGAAACGTCTGGAGGGCTGGATCGCTGAAGCGAAACAAGCCGGCGCGAAAATACTTTGCGGCGGCGAACGCAAAGGCAACATGCTGCAGGCGACGGTGCTGGAAAACGTGCCGGATGATGCGAAGTTGTCATGCATGGAGGCCTTCGGTCCCGTCACCGTGCTCGCGAAGTTCGACGCTTTTGACGAAGCACTGGACGCGGTGAACGCCTCCGACTACGGCCTGCAGGCCGGCGTGTTCACCGCCGATCTCAATCACGCGCTGCGCGCCTGGGACGTGCTGGTGGAAGGCGGCGTGATCGTCGGCGACATCCCGAGCTTCCGCGTGGACAACATGCCTTACGGCGGCGTGAAACTCTCCGGCTTCGGCCGCGAGGGTGTGCGCTACGCGATCGAAGACATGAGCGAACGGCGGTTGCTGGTGATCCGCGACCTGGTTTAGCGTTCGCGCCGTTTCAGCATCGGCGCGGCGAACCGCCACGGCTCCGAAGAGCGCCGCGCGACGTGCAGCGCGTGGCTGGCGGCCAGCAGCAGGCCTTCGGCATTCACCGCGTCGTCGGGAAAACTGGCGATGCCGATGCGCACATCCAGTTCCACGCGCCGGCCTTCGATGCCGCAGGGACTGGTGAGATTGCGCGTCAGGCGCGAGGCGATCGCGGTCGCCGCGGTGCGCGGAAACACGTCGATGCCCTGTGCCAGCACGGTGAACTCATACTCGGCGCTGCGCGCCAGCAGATCGTCTTCGCGCACTTCGCGCCGCAGGCGCTCGATGACCACCCGCCAGACGCTGCGGACGAACGGTTCGTCGTCCATTTCTTCCAGCCCGGTGATCTGCAAACGCAGCAGCAGGCAACGCTCGTCGCGCCGGCGGGCCGATTCCAGCGCGCGCGCCACGCGCCGGCGCAGCACCGGACGTTCGGTTTCGGTCACCCGCTGCGCGTCCGCGCCGCGCAATCGATCCAGCCAGCGCCAGGCCACATTCGTCTCCGCGAGAGTTCGCGGGCGAACTATGCCCGGCGGCGCACGCCTATGGAAGCACTGCGCTTTGGATCAAGCCAACGGCGTCACCGCGGACGCCTGCGCGCCCTTGGGACCCTGCACGATCTCGAAGCTGACCCGCTGCCCCTGCTGCAGGCTGCGAAAGCCCTGCGCGTTGATCGCCGAATAATGCACGAACACGTCTTCTCCGCCATCTTCGGGCGCGATGAAGCCGAACCCCTTGGCGTCGTTGAACCACTTGACCGTACCGGTGGACATAAAGCGAAACCTCTGCGATGAGTCAGGCGCTCGAACGCATCGCGGATGTTTCCGGAACGGCGTGACGCAATCCGCAACGACCGCGCTGCCTCTGTCTCCCCGGCCCCACTCCCCGTGCGCCAACGCGCGACCCGAGTATCGCCAACGGGATCGATGCAATCAAGCCTCTGGTGGCCGGTTGTGCGACCGCGCTCGCGGATCGGCCTGCCGGCTACGGCCCGGGCCGGGCAGAAACAAGCGCCGCGACGATCTCCGGCACCTTCGCCGTGGCGGCCGCGAGGTGCGCGTGGATTTCCTCGAGACTGATCTGTGACGCCTGCGGATCGCAGCCGGCCGCCCAGTTGGCGACCAGCGCGAGGCAGGCGTATTCGATGCCGAGTTCGCGCGCCAGCGCGGCTTCCGGCATGCCGGTCATGCCGACCAGATCGCAGCCGTCGCGGCGCAGGCGTTCGATTTCCGCAATGGTTTCCAGACGCGGACCTTGCGTGGCGCCGTAGCAGCCGCCGGCGATCACCGGTATGCCGGCGCGTTGCGCGGCGGCGAACAGTTCCGCGCGCAGCGACGCGCTGTACGGTTCGCTGAAATCGATGTGCAGCACCGCTTCGCCTTCGGCGTCGCAGAAGCTGGAGGCGCGATCTTGGGTGTAGTCGATCAATTGATCCGGCACCACGATGGCACGCGGCGCCATGTCGGCGCGAATGCCGCCGACCGCGTTGACGCCGATGATCCGCTGCGCGCCCGATTCATGCAGCGCGGCAATGTTGGCGCGATAGTTGATGCGATGCGGCGCGATCGTGTGCCCTTCGCCGTGACGGGCCAGAAACCCGATGCGCTTTCCCGAAAGCATGCCGGTCACGATCGGCGCGGACGGCGTGCCCCAGCGGGTCGTCACTTCATGGCGCTCGATCTCTCGAAGCCCGGCGAGTGCATACAAGCCGGTACCGCCGATCAGGGCGAGATCCAGCGCGGCCGTCACGATATGCACCGCATATTGCGTAAATCAAAGTCCCCCCTCACCCGCCAAGCGCTACGCGCTTGTCTCCCTCTCCCCTGTGGGGAGAGGGTTGGGGTGAGGGGGCCGACTGCAGATTTCATTGGAAAAGTTTATCCCTCGCCTAGCGCATAGATGCCGGGCAGATTGCGACCCTGCTCATGCCAATCCATGCCGTACCCGAACACGTAGCGGTCCGGCACCTGCACGCCGACGAAATCCGCCTTCATTCCGGGTACGCAACGGCCGTGGCGCTTTTCGCACAGCACCGCGATCAGCACTCGCCGCGCGCCTTCGGCGAGACAGGCGTCGCGCAAGGCCGAAAGCGTGTGGCCTTCATCGAGGATGTCGTCCACCAGGATCACGCTGCGATCGCGCATCGCTGCATCGGGCCGCCGCAGCCAGTGCAGTTCCGCTCCTTGCGTGGTGCCGCGATAACGCGTGGCGTGCACGTAGTCGAATTGCAGGTCGCAACCGATCGACAGCGCGAGCGAACCCGCGAAGATCAAGCCGCCGTGCAGCACGGTCAGGAACAGCGCGCGCTCGCCATCCAGAGTTTGCGTGACCTGCGCGCCCATGCGCGCGATCGCTGCCTCGATCACGGTGCGGTCGTGGATCAGCTCGGCCGATTCCAGCGCCTGCGCCAGGCTCGGCGAATTCATGCCACGCGCTCCGCGCGCGTGGCTTCGTCGAGTTTGTTTATCGCCGCGATCGCCGACTTGCGCTGTGGATTTTCGGTAAGCGACAGCCAATCGCCGGACACCGCACCGCACAGCGCCGACACGCGCGCCGTGTCGCAGGGCTCGCGTCCGCGCACCGTGGCGATCGCCTCGTCCACCAGTTTCGGCGCGCAGACCAGCACCAGATCGCAGCCGGCATCCAGGTGCGCGACCGCGCGCGCGCCGACGCCACCGGCCGACTCCGCCGCGGCCATGCCGATATCGTCGCTGACGATCAAGCCTTGGAAACCGTATTCGCCGCGCAGGATGTCGTGGATCCACACCTTCGAATAGCCCGCAGGTGTCGCATCGATCTTCGGATAGGTGACATGCGCCAGCATCACCGCTTCCGCACCCGCGCGGAAACCTTCCGCGAACGAGATCAGATCGCTTTCGCGCAAGCTTTGCAGATCGCGCGGATCGGCCGCGGGCTCGACGTGCGTGTCTTCCAGTACCGTGCCGTGACCGGGAAAATGTTTGACGGTGGCGGCCATGCCGGCCGAACGCATCCCGCGCAGGTATGCCGCGCCCAGCTCGGCGACGACCTGAGGATCGGAGTGGAACGCGCGCTCGCCGATGATGCGGTTGCCGCGCTGCAGGTCAACCACCGGCGCGAACGACAGGTCCACGTCGCACGCGCGCAGTTCGCTCGCCATCAGCCATGCGTGCGTTTCCGCCGCGCGCACCGCTGCGGCGGGATCGCGATCGTGCAGCGCGCCGATGCGCGCCAGCGGCGGCAGCCGCGTGAAGCCGTCGCTCTTGAGACGCTGCACCGGTCCGCCTTCCTGATCCACGCAGATCGGAAACGGATCGTCGCGCAGCGCGCGGATCTCGGCGATCAATTCGTCCAATTGCGCGCGCGAGGAAAAGTTACGCGAGAACAGGATCGCGCCGCTCACTTCCGGTGCGGCCAGGCGTTCCACGTCGCGTTCGGTGAGTTCGTGTCCTTCGAGTCCGATGATCAGCATGATCGACATCCGTACAGAGATGCCGATGATGCCGGAACGCGCCGCCGCGTGCACTCACAAGTTTTTGTCGAACACCGCGATCGATTCCACGTGCGCGGTATGCGGGAACATGTCCATCACGCCGGCCGCAGCGAGCACGAAGCCGTGGCGATGCACCAGCGTGTCGGCGTCGCGCGCCAGCGAGCCGGGATGGCAGGACACATACACCACGCGGCGCACCGATTTGCCCGGAGGATGTTCCAGCAATGCGGCCGCGCCGGTGCGCGGCGGATCCAGCAGCCACTTGTCGAAAGAACTTCGTGCCCCCGCCGAGCCGCGCGGATCGGCGGCGAGATCGCCGACCACGAATTCGACATTCGCGATGCCGTTGCGCGCGGCATTGCCGCGCGCGCGTTCGATCAGGCTGGCTTCGCCTTCCACGCCGCAGACGAAGGCCGCGCGGCGCGCGATCGGCAACGAGAAATTTCCCAGTCCGCAGAACAGGTCCAGCACGCGCTCGTGCGGTTGCGGATCGAGCAACGATAATGCCTGCGCGATCATGCGCGCGTTCAACCGCGCGTTGACCTGCACGAAATCCAGCGGCGTGAATTCCAGATCAAGATCAGCGAGATCGAGATCGCATTCGTCCAGCCGGTAATGCAGCCGTATCGTTTCGGGATAAAGCGCGTGCACGCTGTCGGTGCCGCCCGGCTGAAGCAGGATCGCAAAGCCGTGTTCGCGGCCGAATGCGACGAGTTTGTCGCGATCGGCTTGCGAAAGCGGTTGCAGATGGCGGAATACCAAGGCGCGCGCATCGTCTCCGGCGGAAAATTCGATCTGCGGAATCGCCGCAGCACCTCCGAGCGAATTCAACAACGCTCCCAGCGCATCCAGCCTTTCGCCCAGCGCCGGATCGAGCACTTCGCAACGCGACAGATCGGCCACGAAGCGCGCATCGCGTTCGCGGAAACCGACCAGCGTCCTGCCCTTCTTCGGCACATGCTTCACCGACAGGCGCGCACGGCGGCGATAGCCCCATGGCTCCGCGGTGAGCGGCGGCAGCCAGCGTCGCGGCTCGACCTTGCCGATCCGCGCGAAATTTTCCGCCAGCACGCACTGCTTCGCGGCGATCTGCGCTTGCGGCGCGAGATGCTGCAAAGCGCAACCGCCGCACACGCCGTAGTGCGCGCAACGCGGCATCACGCGTTCGGGCGACGCCCGCAACACCTCGACGCTTTGCGCCTCGTCGAACTGCCGATGCTTGCCCACGATTCGCGCGCGCACCCGCTCGCCCGGCAACGCATCGGCCACGAACACCGCCTTGCCGTCCACGCGCGCCACGCCGCGACCGTCGTGGCTGAGGTCGGTGATTTCGGCTTCGAACTGGATGTCACGCATCGGGAAAAACAAAGCCCGGATCGAATTCCGGGCTTTGCGATTATACAAATGAACTTCTGGATCCCGGCTCAGCGCATATCCTTGTGCTGGCCGGGATGACGACATCCTGTCGTCATTTCTGAATCCACGCACCCGCGGCGTTCTGCACGTACCAACCCGCATGCGCGCGATCGATCCATTGCTTCGCGAAGATCTGCCGGATCTGTTTCTCCCATTCCGGATGGCCATTGGCGACGGCGATCTGCTGATACAGCGCGTTACGGTCGCGGTTCTCGTCGGCGACCGCGGAGTTCATCTGCGCGCGTTGCGCGAGCGGCGCCTTCGATGCGTCGTGCACGGCGACCATGCCGTCGCTGGTGAAACCGACCGCGCCGGAATCGAGCAGTGCTTTCAACGTGCCGTCGAAGCGCGCGCGCATGCGCGACTGGATCGCCTCGATCTGCGGCGTCTGGATCTTGATGTTGGGCTGGCCTTCGGCTGCCGACGCGGCGGGAATCAGCGCGTTCAGCACGCGCACCGCAAGCGGCACGCCTTCCGCGCCACCCGACGAACCGGATGAAGGCGGTTGCTGCTGCGGTTGTGCCGGCTGCGATTGCTGGGCTTCCGGTCCGATCACGTTGCTGATGATCTTGTCCGCGGCTTCCTGCGCGGCCGCTGCCGGAAAATAGACGTTGATGGTGACGCAGCCGGTGAGCAACGCAGCGGCCGTGATAAGGGTCAACATGAGTTTGCGCATTTGATTCTCCATCGTGTTCCTGCAGTGGTCGTTCATCGCACCACCGGTCCATTGCCTTCCGTCGCCGCTTTCAGCCGATCCACCAGCGTCGCCCAATCGACCTGGCGTTCGTGTCCGATCACCGAGATGTGCGGCAAGCCGCTGCCATCGACGATAGTGTAGCCCGCCTGTGCATCGCCGCCGGCAGGTCCGAGCCCGCCCATCGTGCACACGCCCGCGCGCAACACGCAGCTCAGGCCGATGCGCGAATAGCCGAAAGTCTTGAACAAGTTCAGCGCCAATCCTTGCAAGCCCGCGGCGATCCCGCCGCCTCCGACCGAGGTCAGGCTCTTCAATGCGCGCTGGCTGATTCGGCCGCCACTGTCCGCGCGCAGTGAGGCATCGAACGCGACCGGTTGCCAGTTGACCAGTTTCAATCCGTGGATCGCGCCATCGAGCTTGCCGGTGATCGAGCCGAAATCGAACACGCTGGTGACCTCGCCGAGATCGAGTTGGCGCAGATCGATGTCGGCGCTCAGCACCGGTGCCACGCCGAACGGCTGTTGCAGCGTCAGGCTGGTCACGTCGACGAAGCCGTCGAACACGTGCATCGACAGACCGCCCTCGAACACCAGCGAATCGCCGCTGTAGCGCAAGCTCGGCACCGCGCCACCGAGCGTGCCGGGGAATTGCGGCCAGCCGAACAACTTGCACAATGAGCCGACATCGAGCGAGGTGACCGCGAACGACGCGTTGATGCGGTCCTGCTTGTCCGCGGCAGGCCGCCAGGTCAATTGCTGCAGCGCGAACTGGCCGTTCAACAGCGGCACCTGCGCCGAAGCGGTCAGCGTCAGCGCGCCGTCGCTGCTCTTGAACTGCAATCGCGCCGCACCGAACGGCAGTTTGTAGAACGCCAGCGACTGCCATGACAACGTGCTGGCCGGACGCGAATCCTGCGCATCCCAATCCAGCGAACCATTCAGATCATCGAGCGCGAGCCGTCCGTCCGCATCGGCCGCCGACAAATGATCGGCATGCAGCGCGAAATGCGCGGGCATGCCGCGTGCCATGGCGATAGAGCCTGAAAGGCCGCCCAGGGTGACGAGATCTTTCCAGCCCAGCGTCGCCAGCCACGCGCTGCCGTAGCGCGTGTAGGCCTGCGGCAACTGCGCCTGGAAGCGATCGAATTGCAATGCGGTGAGATTGTCCTTCGCATCGAACGCCAGCTTGCCGCTGAGGCTCAGCGCGTCGACATCGTCGAAATGCAGGTTGTCGATCGCGATGCCCTTTGCATCCACGTCGGCGGACAATTGCAATTGCGCGCTATGCGCAGGCAACTGCGCGTACAAGGGACCGAGCAGCATCTGGCCGCCGTTCAAGCTGCCGTCGAAATCGAAATGCGTGGCGGGCGACGTGGCATCCAGCGAGAAGGTGCCGCGCACGCCGAGCTGCTGCGCGGCCAGGCTGCCGGACTTCGAATCGACACCGGCCTTGGCCAGACTGATCTTCCCCGAAATCTTGGCACCCTGCTCCGGCACATCGAGCGCGAGTTCGCCGTCGAGCGCGCCGCCGGTCAGCCGCCCTTCCTTCCACGCGGTCGCCAGCACGCCCTGCAACCAGGCTAGCGGCAATCCTTTCAGGCTCACAGACATGTGGCTCGGTTGATCCAGCGGCATCGACACGCGCACCGTGCTGTTGCGCTGGGCAAAATGCACATCGAGCGAACCGGCATCCGTATCGACGATCACATTGATGTTCGCCGCGCTCAGCGCGCCGCCCGGCGCACGCGTCAGCGCCAGAGCACCGTCCATGCGCCATTCGCTGGCTCCGCTGCGCTGGGGGATGCCGCTCAACGCGAGGCCCACGTCCTTCCAGCCCAGCGCAGGCACCGACACGTGCGCGGCGCGCAATTGCAGGAACGGGCGGCCATCGGCGCCGGGCGCGACGCTGGCCTGCACGTCCGACAATTCCGCGCCGGGCACCACGAGCACCGCCGCCTGCATGCGGATCGCCGCGCGTGCCGGTGCGCAGACCATCAATGCCATCAGCAGCGGCGCGATCGCCGCGATCGCGAGCGGAGCGGTTTGACTTGCGGTGCGGCGCATGATCGGCGATTGTGCCCATCGGGATTGAATGCGAGTTAACGCAAACGATGAGCTTCATCGCAACACCACGAATTCTGCTGGCCGAGGACGATCCGGTCAGTCTGGCCTTCTTGACATCGACCCTGCAGGAACTGGGCTGCGAGGTGGAAGCGGTGGCGGACGGCACCGCGGCGGAAACCGCAGCGCTGGTCGAAAATTTCGACCTGTTGATCCTCGATCACCGCATGCCGGGTCTGGACGGCGATCGCGTGCTCGAAATCGTTCGCGCGAAGCCGCGGGGCCTCAATCGGGACGTTCCGGCGATCGCGACCACGGCCGATCCCGATCCGCAATTGCACCAGCGGTTGCGCAATGCGGGATTCCAGCGGGTGTTGCTGAAACCTTCCAACAAGTCGCGCCTGCGCGCGGCCCTGCACGAACTCGGTCTGATCGACGGCGAGGACGAACGCGCTCTGCTCGATGATGCAGCCGGCCTGGCCGCGAGCGGCAGCACGGAAATCATGTCGGCACTGCGCAGCCTGTTGGCGACCGAACTGGACACGCTCGCGCGCGATTTCGATGCGTTGCTGCGGGATCGCATCGCGCTGGCCGAACGCCTGCACCGGTTGCGCTCGGCTTGCGGATTTTGCGGTGCGGTCGCGCTGCAGGCCGCCGCAGCGGAATTGTCGGATGCCCTGCACGGGAATGATTCCGCACGCATCGCCGAATCCGTCGGCGAATTCCGGCGCGGGCTCGCGGCGACGCGTGCAGCGCTCGGCAAATGATTTCGATCAGCCACGCACCGCGCCACCCAGCACGCGCCATGCGCGCAATCCCTCGCCGCCCAGTTGCGCGCCGATCACCGCACGCAACATGCGGCGTAACGCGGCCAGATCACCGGGTTGCGGGAGCGTGTCTTCGTACAGGGCCAGCAGCGCGGCGCCGCGCACACGCACGCCGGATTGCAAATCCGCAGGCACCGGGCCGTGCTCGGGCACATACACGTATTCGGAATCCTCTGAAACCGGTACGCCGGTTTCGGCTACGCGATCGAGCAGCAGGCCATAACCGAGTTCCGCCAGCAGGTCGCGTTCGAAGCGACGCAGCGTCCAGGGCAGCGATGATGTCGCCACGAACTCATCCAGCAACGTAGCGTAGCGGTCGAACAGTTCCGGATGCGGATCGTGGCGCGCGGTCAGCCGCGTCAGCAGTTCATTGACGTACAAGCCGGATAGCAACGTATCACCCGAGTAGCGATTCGCGACTCCGCTCACTTCCGCCGCGCGCAGATTCGGCAGTTCACCGATGCCAGCCCAATCCAGGCTCAGCAACTGGAACGGTTCCAGCATCGCGCGCATGATGCGCGCACGCTGCGCACGCACACCGCGCGCCAGCAAGCCGATGCGCCCGTGCTCGCGGCTGAACACTTCCAGCAGCAGGCTCGTTTCGCGCCAGGGGCGCGCGTGCAGGATGTACGCAGGCTGGTTTTCGACGCGCACGATGCGC